>SL_8KL_010_SEDDRAFT_10001429_pt1 | contig 20699 bp, 23 predicted proteins | sample SodLakKL_010_SED_4_FD_11160 | JGI IMG/M metagenome (IMG submission 11160)
GTTTCAAAAAAATTTGAAATCGTCTATATACTAAGCGAAAGTAGAAATAGCTACTTTTTCCTCCTAAAAAAATGTAATTGGCTACTCAACTCATTTGTAACATGTTTTTTCTTCGAGATTTTTCGCTAATAAAGAATACGACAATCTTTCCTGTAGAAGTGATTCAGTAGATTTAAGGGCTATCGCTTGAAAAGTGCATTCAAGAATATGAAGATGAGGCGGATATAATGATCAAAAAAATAACGATATTGTTGTGGAAACAGGGCAGCACCGTAGATATATTTATGAGATCAAAAAACCTTTCTAAAAAGTGAGAAATATCATGAAGAAACTCTTGATCCTATGAAAACTAGGATAAAACTAAATTAACGCCGTTACAATTATTCTGTTATATGAACGAAGAAGTCCAGCGAAAATCGAAGATCGATGTGCAGGGAAAAGAATTCTCCAAAGAGTTAGTGGAGATACTAACGGGTGAGGAAGGTGCGGAATCTCTAGAAGAAGAATGGGTGCCAGTAGCTGAAGCTATAGAATATCCAGATCGACTACCTTTTCTTATCTCTAAAATAATGGATATGGAAAAGACGAAGGAGTTGAGAAGAGCACTAGTAAGAGTACAGATAAACGCTCAGTTGAAACGAGATCAAGCTTTGGATCTATACAAAAAACAATTATTCGCAGCTACGACTATTGAAATACTTCTATACGGACGTCTCAGGTTGAAACCAAGGAAGAGGAAACGGAAAAAAGGTAAACCAGAAGAGGAAAAAGAGCCCGAGGAAGAAGAAAGTGCAGAAGAAATAGAAGGTAGTGGAGAAAAAGAGGTTGAGAGTGATTAATCCGATCTAGCTACGATTTCGTCGACTATCTCCTCTGCCCTGCCCAGATATTGTTCGGGATCGAAAACTCTTTCCAGTTCCTTCTCACTGGTTATTTCCATCACATCCTCTTTTTCTAGAAGTTTGTCAATCATCGGTTTTTCTTCTGCCCTCGCTTCCATCGAGGCTTTCCTCATGATCTCGTGGGCCTCCTGCCTGCTCAAACCTTTCTCGGTTAAATGGATCATCACCGCTTCCGCCATTACCAGACCGTCGCTCATTTCTATGTTCTTCATCATGTTCTCCGGAAACACTTCGAGATTTCTGAACAGCTTTTCACTTTTCCTCAATATATCATCTAAAAGAACGAGAACATGAGCTACTGTGATCCTCTCCGAGGAAGAATTAGTAAGGTCCCTTTCGTGCCATAGGATGTTGTTCTGATATGTTGGAGTTACAAAACCTCTAAGGGTCTTAGCCAATCCACATATATTTTCCGCTAGTATAGGATTTTTCTTGTGAGCCATTGTGGAACTTCCCACCTGCTTTTCCGTCTCAAAGGACTCGGCGGCTTCCATTATTTCAGGGCGCTGTAGATTCCTCACTTCAGTAGAGAACTTTTCCAATGAAGTGGAAATATTAGCGGCTAAGGAGATGAGTTCTGCGTACCTATCTCTGCCTACTATCTGACCAGTAGCTCTATCGACTTTCAATCCAAGATCTTCCATCACGAGTTCCTGTATCTCTTTTGCATCTTCTCCAAAAGCGGCCCCAGTGCCTACCGCGCCGCTCATTTTTCCTACTAGCACTCTATCTTTCGCTTCTTCTAGTCTTTCTATATGTCTTTGAATCTCAGAAGCATATACGGCCATCTTTAAGCCAAAAGTCATCGGTATTGCATGTTGGCCATGAGTTCTACCTATCATAACTGTATCTTTGTGCTCTTCAGCTCTCTCTGAAAGTGTAGAATTCAATTTTCGAAGATCCTTCTCTAAAATCTTCATCGCTTCCTTAAGCTGTAGAGCCATACCGGTATCTATTATGTCATTAGAAGTCGCTCCAAGATGGATGTACTTTTCAGCATCCCCACAATGCTCACCAAGAACTTTTACCAAGGCCATGATGTCGTGTTTGGTCTCCTCTTTTTCAACCCTCTCGACTTCTTCCCAGTCTACGAGCTTAGTGGTAGCGTTTTCCGTGATAATCTCAGCAGCTTCTAGTGGAATATTTCCAAGTTCAGCGTGAGCTCTTGCAAGAGCAGCTTCGACCTTCAACAATTTGTCGGTCTTGTTCTCCTTGCTAAATACTGATTTCATCTCTTTTCTACCGTAGCGGTAGTCCAACGGACATATCAACATATCTTTCACTACTCTATCCCCATAGCTTCATTAGTGCGCCTAATACTTTTCATCGGGTCCTCTTCAAGTTCGGTCATAGCTCTTATAGCGTCTATGTTTTCAGGTACGATATCGCTCTCCTGATGTATAGCCTGATAATAATAAAGTGTTGAACCTTCGACTTTTATAGCATCGTCCCAAACAGCTATTTCGTTAAGGTCTCCTCTTGGATTATCTCTGTCCTTAGCAAATTCCATCACTTTCGCGGTAGATTCCACTCCTTGCGAGGCGTTAAAGAACCTAACTCTAGGTGTTTTATCCCATATATCTATCACTTCTTCAGTATCCAACTCCTCTTCAAGTTCAACTATATTACTGTGCAGATGCATTATAGTTGTAGGAACTTTTACTGCGGTGGTCTGAATATTTATTTCCGGAACCACGCTCTGAACGTCTGGCCCGTGATGAGAAGGGATATCTAAAACTGGATTTATCGAGTCTATTGGACCTCTAGAGGTGTCCCAAGGGTCGGCACCTCTTCTGATCATGACAGCTTTACAGTTATCTATACCTACGTCGCGGTGAAGAGGATAAAGCGTTCTCAAAAGACCAGTGGTATTACAAGATACAACTCTCAAATAGTCAGCTCCGTAGGCTTCATTATAATTAGCCATGGAATTAAAGGATAAACCTGTCAGTTCGTGATCTTCTCCTCCCTGCCAGATAGCTTTAACGCCGGCTTTCTCATATTTCGGTTTATAACCTGCTTTTTTTGGCGTCCCATCTACTATTATATCCGCTTTCTCTAACAGGTCTTCGAGCATACCTTCTACTGGAATTCCTTTATCTTCAAAACCGTCTAGATATTTGTCGGAGGATGTATAAAAAGGATAACCTTTTTCGACTGCCATCTCGGCTTCGTAAGTTGGGCTCCTTTTAGCCACTCCTACCAATTCCATATCATCCTGTTGATCGACGGCATCAGCCACTCTCTTTCCCACTGTTCCGTACCCGTTTATTCCTACTTTTACCATCATCTCATCCACCAATTCAGATAAAAGAAAAAGTAGTTAAGTATATTTCGGTCGAAATTTCAATTAGCTTTGACAATGTTTTAAAATAGGTGAAGTATTGTTAAAACGGAAAAGCAATTTATATAACTTTAATCATAGTAAATTTTGCTCTTATTTCCTGAGCAAGATATAGTAGAAAATATGAAAAGAAAAGTAGGTGACTGTATTCTTGGTTAAATTAACGAGAATGGTAGCAATTATAGTTTGCTTTAATCCTTTAATATGCATAAAAGAAAGTGTATTTGAAATGAACTTTTTTCAGACCGAGGTGTTTTAAGATGGCCGAAGATAGTCTCGCTGTGGTTGATCTAGATAGATGTCAACCTAATCGTTGTAATTACGAATGTGCGAATTATTGTCCACCTAACCGGGCAGGTAAAGACTGTATAACTCTACGTGAGGAAGCAGAAGATCCTGAAAAACTAGCAGGTAGGCCAAAGCAGGTTCGGATTTCTGAAAAGATCTGTCTTGGAGAAAAGTGCGGAATCTGTGTCCATAAATGTCCCTTCGACGCTATAAAGATCATAAACCTTCCTTCCGAATTGGAAGAGGCACCGATTCACCGCTATGGAAAAAATGCCTTCAAACTTTACGGTCTGCCAGCACCAAAACCGGGAAAAGTGATCGGCGTTCTCGGTCCAAATGGTATCGGGAAGACTACGGCTCTCCGAATTTTATCTAACGACATCCACCCCAATCTTGGTGATTATGAAGATAAACCAGAGTTCGAAAAGGTAAAAGAAACATATCGTGGTACAGCACTCCAAGATTTCCTTGAAAAGTTGGAGAAAGGAACTGTAAATGTAGCTAAAAAACCGCAGTCTATCGACAAGATTCCAAATAAGCTCGACGGAAAAGTAGGCGAACTTCTAGCCAAGATGGATGAACGAGGTGTTGTAGATGAAATCCTAGAACGTCTTTCGGTGAAAGAAGTAAAAGATCGAGCTATAAATACGCTCTCTGGCGGAGAGCTTCAACGAGTGGCCATTACTGCGACGGTAGTGCAGGACGCTGATTTTTATTTCCTGGACGAAGTAACCCCTTATCTTGATATCTCTCAACGTGTATCAGTCGCTAGACTAATCAGTGAGTTCTCTAGGAATGGAAGATCTGTACTTGTTGTTGAACACGACCTGGCAGTTTTAGATTTGATAGCTGATACCGTTCATATCATCTATGGAGAACCTGGGGTGTATGGCGTAGTCACATCTCCTAAATCGACCAAGACAGGAATCAATCAGTATTTAGGAGGTTATCTCAAAAATGAGAACATGCGAATACGATCTGAATCGATAAATTTCGAGGAGCACGCCCCTAGAGATGCACATTTGGATAAGACTCTCTTTTCCTATCCCAGGATGACGAAAAGTTATGGGAAAGATGAGTTTTCTCTGAAGATTGAGAGAGGAGAAATTCACCGCAACGAGGTTTTAGGTGTAGTAGGTCCCAATGGTATAGGTAAATCTACCTTTGCAGAGTTGATCTCTGGCCGGCTTGAACCAGACGAGGGTACGATAGATAGGAACCTTAACATTTCTTATAAACGTCAGTATGTCGAACTTGATGAAGAGACGACAGTGATGAATTATCTTCGAACAGTTGCTGACGATTTCGGGAGTTCTTACTGGGAAACTGAGATAGCTGATCCTCTTCAATTGGATCAGATTAAAGAACAAGAACTCCAAGACCTTTCCGGAGGAGAAAGACAGCGTGTCGCCATAGCTGCCTGTCTTTCTAAAGGTGCGGATCTTTATCTTCTAGATGAACCCTCAGCACATCTAGATGTCGAACAGCGAGTACTTGCAACAAGTGCGATTCGTCGATACTCTGAGATACAGGGATCACCAGCGATTGTAATCGACCATGATATATACATGATGAATCTGATAGCTGATCGTTTGCAGGTCTTCGATGGGATTCCAGGAGAGAGGGGAATAGCTAGTAAGCCAGTTGGTATGCGAAAAGGTATGAATGAATTTCTAGCTAATCTCGATGTCACTTTCCGGCGTGATCCAGACACTAATAGACCGCGAATCAACAAACCCGGTTCAAGAAAAGACCGTGAGCAAAAGAAATCTGGTGAATACTACTACGCTCCTGAGAAAACCAGTGAATAAGAACCAATGGAGATGAGAAAATAAATGGTCTTACATCTAATAGGCCCTTAAGTATATCCTACTAAGTTAAATTTTTATCAACAACACCTAAAGTAATCTCAGTGATTTAATTGAGTCAATCTACCTATTAGAAGGAAACTCTTATGCACTATCCGATTTAGAGATGCTTTTCAAGTTTATTCTTGATATCGTCCTTCGGAAGAGCTCCGACCATTTTGTCAACTACCTCTCCATCTTTGAATATGATCATAGTTGGAATAGAAGATACTCCGAATTCCGAACTCTTGGATTTATTCTCATCTACGTTCAGTTTTCCAAAAGCTACATCACCTTGCATCTCTCCGGCTAGCTCTTCAATTATTGGTCCTAGCCTTTTACACGGACCGCACCATTCAGCCCAAAAATCTATCAACGTTACGTCATATTTTTCTACAAACTCGTCAAAGTCTTCATCCGTTACCTTTACAGGTTCTTCCGGCCAATCTTCGCTCATATTATCACTTTATTTTCTCAAAATTGGAAGCTGGAGGTGAGTATAATTAATTTTGGGTATGTGATTTTGTCTCTTATTTTTTCATATCTCATGCTTTTCTATTCACTCTATTTTATATCTCAGAAGAGCGCCGAAACCGCCTAACGCCTCCAACTTTTCTCCTCCTTCATGAGTGCTTCCTATTACAATCACTTCACCACCAAGATCTTCGGTCTTCTTCATCAATCTTTCTCCCTCTTCATCTCTAACTTTAGTATCCAATATCAGGAGTGTATCTACTGCCCCTATCCTCACCGCCTCTTTTACATTTTCCATCCCATAAGAGTAAGCTCCATCACTTTTAATCTCTCTTAATAGTTCCTCCACCATCTCACTCTCGAAAGACATCCGTTGACCGTCCAACGTATCTCTTTCCTTTCCTTTTTTGATCACTTCGTTCACACCGGTCATGCCGCCTTCGCCAGCAGGCACCACNTCAGCATTCTTCACCAGNTCAGAATGATTGCGCTTGCAGTACTCAAAAAAATCTTCTTTAGTGAAGCCAGGCCCCAAAATAACCAAAGGTTCTCCTGGATCGATTATAGTTTCTAGCTTTTTTACTATTTCCTCAAAAAATTCTTCTTTACTCATCCTCTCTGAATCGTACATCTTCCCTCCCCTATTAGAGGACAAGGTTGCCATCTCTTTCACCCCGTACTGTCTCATTATCGCAATTGTAGCCTGGTCTTCTTCTAAACCTACAAAAGTAATCAAAGGTTCTTCGCTTCTCTCCACGGCCTCCTTCAACCTGTCGAGTTCGTGTTCCTTCCAATCCTTGATTATCGTTATCTCGTCACCTTCAGTTAAATTCAAAGTGTGATAAGACCCGTGATCTTGAGGGCCATCTATTATCACGCCTAAAATCCTCAATCTATCTGTGAATTCATGAAATTCTACTTTCTCAACCTCAATATCGAGTCTCATCCTCTTCTTTTCGCCTCTCTCCGAGCGAATCTTATCTCGCTGCGTTTCCTCTCTGCGGTAAGTTATTGCCGAAACAACGTCTTCCGGATTTATTATATTCTTCAAGTGCCAAAGATCATCAAGATTATCTATACGAACTTTTATCTTTCCTTCTCTTTTATCCTGGTGGAGAATTTTCATCGGTTAGTGTAAAAGGCATTACCTTAATAATATCTGTCATGATTGAACGGAAAGTTACTCGACATTTTCTAAGCTACCTAAAAAGATATTTTAAGATGTATCGTATTTTGTAGCTATGTCCGAAACCGTTGAATACTTCGCATATGGCAGTAACCTTAGTAAGGAGCAGATGAAAAACAGGGGAATCACTATAATAGATGCCGAGATAGCAGAATTACCTGAATGGAAACTCGCATTTACTATCTATTCCGAAACTTGGAAAGGTGGTGTAGGAGACATCATCCCTGATCCTGAAAAGAAAGTTGAAGGAATTGTTTACACTATACCTAAACAGGATCTGAAAAATCTAGATCATTACGAAGGAAGAAAAGTAGAAGATGATCTAGAGGTGGGTATGTACCGAAGGCAGTATTTACCGGTGAAGAAAGCTGATGGTTGGAAGACCGTATTGACTTACCTTGTCAATCGAACCATCGAATATAAATCTACAGTAGATATCAAACCTTCTAGAGATTACCTTGAAACTATTATCTCAGGTGCCGAACAACATGAACTAAGTGAAGGATACCTCGATTTATTGAGAAATATAGAGACTAATGATTAAAATCTAAATGACGGATCATTTAACTTTTAGAAGTCTTTGAGCCTCTATTTTTTCATCGTGATCTCGATCGAAGAAACGTTCGTAGTTCCTCCTTCGTCGTTATCTAATTTCTCTGTTTCGGTCTTGATGTCAGTAATCTTCGAACCTTCGAGGAAACGGTTCTTTGTTATCTCCGCGACATCAACCGCTTTACTTATCGCTCTACCACGAGCCTTAATTACTACTTCTTCACTTCCGCTGTTGAACTGCGTCAAAAGCGCCATGACGTAGTTCATCGTTTCTTTACTTCCTATAAATATAGTGTTCTCTTCATCCATGGTTTTACCTCCTTCTATGTTTCAATACTCCATTAGATTGGTTGTATATACCATTTAGCCTCACCTTCTCAAACAAAACTTATAATCCATTATATCAATCCAAAAATATGTCGGTATTATGCATAGATATTGGCGCAACTAACGTGCTTATAGGTATACTTGACAATGATTTCGAAGAAATTATTGAAAAGAAAACTGCGAATTTCTTCCAAAACATGGAAAATGAACTAGAAGCCCTAAAAGGCAAAGTCGAAGATGAGAGTGTTTACGTTGCTACTGTAGGACCTATAGATAAAAAGAAAGGTTTATTTTATCCACCAAATCTTTTAGAGAACAAGATTCAGATTTTAGAACCTTTTGAAAACTTCTTTGACAAAGTGAATTTGATTAACGACTGTAATGCTGCCGCTCTCGGAGAATATGTTTATGGAAAAACATATACTGAAAACTTGCTTTATCTTACTTTAAGCACTGGAATAGGAGCCGGATTAATAGCAGATGGTTCGTTGATTCAAGGCGCAACCAACAATTTTGCCGAGGTAGGTCATATGAAGATCGCCGATGAAGGAGAATGTGGATGTGGTCAGACGGGTCATTGGGAATCACTCTGCTCTGGGAAAAATATTCCAAAACTAGCAGAGAAAGAAGTAGGTNAAAATTTTGAAGATTCTAAGGCCTTTTTTGANGAATATAGAAGAGGGAACGAGGCATTAAATGTAGTGATGGAAAAAATAATCGATTATAACAACACGGCGATATCTAATCTCATCAATCTTTATGACCCCGGCCACATTTCTGTCGGCGGCTCTATGGGTCTTAATCAATTCGACTTGCTAGTGGAAAAAGAACGGATTAAAGAAAAAGTCATTCACAAAATGCCAACGATCCAAAAATCCAGCTTAGGTGAAAAAGGAGTCCTCCAAGGATTGAGAGCTATGGTAGATAAGAACAATCTGTCAGATTAGTAAGATCTTCAAAACAAAAAAAGGAGGGAGGGTGATTATCGTGATTTTTGAGATGTTATAAATCTTTTTTTAGCCTTTGAGCCTTATCGAAACATTCCTTTAACCTATCGTCCTCTGTATACTTTTTTGCTTTCTCCAAACATTCCATGAAAGGATCCGTCTTTTCACTCATGATACGTTTCTGAGACACATCCCGTTTTTGGTTCATCTCGCTTTCATATATCGCCTGTCTAGTCACAGTCTCCTTGTCTAACATAGTATTCCTGTTCTTACACTTGTACAAATATACAACTATACATAAGTCTTTTGCTCATACTTGAAATTCGATGATTATCTTAATATCTAATCGTATAAAAATACCAAATACGATCAATATATGATTTTTCTAGCTATACATATTTTAGAAAACTATTCAAACAGGGATAAATGGTATTTATCCCCAAGCTATATCTAAATTCAAATAACATATGCCATTGATAAGAAGATTCAAAAAGGACGACTTGGAAAAGGTTCAAAATATTGCTGACATCTCTCTAAAAGAAGAATATACTAGAGAGTTATTCACGACCATAAAGGAACTTTGGAATGATGGTTTTCTAGTCTATGAAATGAACGGTGAAGTAACAGGATTCGTATGTGGCATAATTTTAGACTCAGAAAGCGTTCGAGTCTTGATGTTAGCTGTCCATCCTCTCTATAGGAATCGTGGTATCGGTAGTGAATTGCTGCAGAGATTCACGGAAGTAAGTTCAAATGTTGGGGCAAATAAGATACTATTAGAAGTTAGAGTGGGAAGTAGAAACGTGATCCAGTTCTATAACAAAAGAGGTTTTCAAATTTTTGAACGATTGGAGGATTTCTATACTGATGGGGAAGATGGATATCAAATGGTGAGATATCTTTAAAATCTAAAAGAACAGTTATTAAATATTAGGATTCATTTCTGGAAATAAAGGAGAGTATAAACATGAGTATAAACCAAGAATTCAAAGAGTTTGAAAAAAAGGTATTTGATACTTTCATCGAGAGAAATCCCGTACTCGCAACACATTTAGGTATCCATGAATATGATCATAAATTACCGGAGTTCACGGAAGAAAAAATTGTAGAAGATATCGAACTTATGGAAGATTGGTTAGAGGAACTCAAAGATTTTGAGGATGATAAACTCAACGAGGATAATAAACTAGCAAAAGAACTAGGACTCCATATTTTCCATCTTCGTCTATTTGACTTGAAAGATCTCCAACAGTGGAAACAAGCTCCTCAGGCACCAAACAGTATAGGTTCTTCTATCCTCCTCTTATTAAGAAGAGAATTCGCTCCTCTTGAGGAGAGATTGGAAAGTATAATTTCAAGAATTGAAAAAGTTCCAAAAATACTGGAAGAAGAAAAATCAAGATTAAAGGATCCAATTAGATTGTGGATAGGCATGGCTATCGAATCTGCAGAACAATTACCGATGCTTTTCAAACTCGTTCAGATGTTGGCAAAAAAAGAGGGACTAGAAGAAGAAAAGTTGAAGGAAATAAGTGAAGCCACTAATAAAGCTGATCAAGCGTTGGAGAGTTATATAGAATGGTTGAAAGAACAGAGGCGAGATGCTCATGATGATTACGCCATAGGTGAAGAAAAATTCGAAGAACTTCTAGAAAAGAGAGAATTAGGATACAATTCAAAGGAAATTTTGGAAATTGGTGAAGAGTTACTAGAAAAGGCTAAAAAAGATATGGAAAAATACGCTGAAAAGATCGCTCCCGAAGCAGGTGTAGAAGAGGCTGTAGAAAAGGTGGAATCTGAGGTTCCAGAAAGCTTTGAGGAAGCATTAGAATGGTATGATGAAGGACTTAATGACGCTAAAAAGTTCGTCCAGGAGAATGAACTTGCTACCATACCGAAAAATGAAGATATAGAGGTTATAAAAACTCCAGAATATATGAGAAATATCATACCTTTCGCAGCCTACATAGGCCCTGCTAAATTCGACGACATCCGGAAAGGTATATACATGGTTACTCCACCTGAAAATCAAGATAAATTGAATAATTATTCCTACTGGGATGTCAGAAATACTACGGTCCACGAAGGGTATCCCGGTCATCACCTACAGATCTCAGCTTCCCTGGAAAATGATGATGTTTTTAGATTGTTTTCCCATGCAACAGAGACTGTTGAAGGATGGGCTCATTACTGTGAAGAGATGATGAAAGATCATGGATTCGATGATACACCAGAAGCAAAATTGATTCAGTCTAAAGATGTAGTTTGGAGAGCCGCAAGAATCATTGTGGATGTCAAATTGAGCACGGGAAAGATGTCCTACGATGAAGCGGTAGATTATATGGTAAAGACCGTAGGGATGGAGAGAAGGGATGCAGAAAAGGAAGTTAAGAGATATACACAAAATCCAGCCTATCAGCTGAGTTACCTTCTCGGAAAAAAGATGATCAAGGAACTAAAAGAAGAAGTTAAAGAAAAGATGGGCGATGATTTTAAAGAGAAATTTTTCCATGACACAATACTTTATGCAGGGAGCGTTCCAATGAAATATCTAAGAAAAATATTTTATAAAAAAATAGAAAAAAGTTGAGTTTTTTAAAAGAAGTCTACTAGTTCATCTTTCGCCTACGAGCTCATCAGCACTTATCAAAGGTACTAGATCTACATTAATATCTTTCAATCTTTTTTCAGCACCCTCTTTTCTGTCAACTACCACTAAAACCCTTTCTACTTCAGTACCTGCTTCTCTAAGAACCTCTACGGTTTCTACCGCTGAACCACCAGTAGTGGTTACGTCTTCTACCACAGTCACTTTATCTCCCCTTTCAAATTTGCCCTCGATTCTTCCAGCAGTGCCGTGATCTTTTTTCTTTTTTCGCACCATCAAAAACGGTAAATTTGTCTCNAAGGAAACTGCANATGCTATGGGGACGGCTCCTAATTCCATACCAGCTATTTTATCTCCTTCAACTTTTTTCGCCATCTGTGATGCTATCTCTCTCAGAATATCAGGTCTAGTACTAGCTAATTTGATATCAACATAATAATTGCTCTTTTTACCCGAAGTTAAGGTAAACTCGCCGTACTTAATCGCTCCACATTTTTCCAACATCTCTTTCAACATCTTCATTCACCAAGGTTCTTCTTTCAAACCAAGTTTATATCCCAATATATTTACTGCACGGTGCAAAAAAGGAACCCCTACTATTATAATTATCGTCCCTATCCAGCTCATATTATCTATGAAAGTTTCATAAAACCATTCTGAATTTATCAAAAATATCAGTAAAAATGCTCCAACAATGAAATCATATCTATCCATTATAGGCGAACTCTCCCCTCTCAATATTCCTCTTCTCCTTTTTATGAAGCTCGCACTTATATCTCCTAAAAGTGAGCCGAAGGAGAGAGTAAATATGACTACAAGTCCTTCCGGAAATGAAGGATAAAGGGAGAAATAAGAAGATAATATGTAATAAAGTAATATAGCTACGAACCCTGCTGATAGACCACCTCCGAATAATCCTCTCCACGTCTTCCCATCTCCAAGGATCCTTTTACCATTCCATTTCTTTCCGAAGTCGATAGGTGTTCCTCCACCGAATACCACAGCTAAAGAGTTCGCTATCATCGCAGGGATGAAAGCTAATATAGCTACCAAAGGTTCTATCATCGATTTCTCCTGCCTTCTTATTCAAAGCGGTGTGATATATCAATAACGGTTTCCAACCTCTTTTTCAATCTCTCGATGCCAGCTTCCCATAATTTCTCTCCTTTTTCTTTACTAGCCTTCGTTGCGTCTCCGATCACACCAGTCTTTGTTAAATCATGTGTATTCCATGTGTAATTGAAAACGGGCTCGTGATCGAATTCCATCATCGGGTCTGGAAAATCATATTCCTTTTCAGGTATCGTCCTTTTATCAACCATTTCTTCACGAGAGGCTAGAACGAGTGACGTTTCAAATTCTCCAGCGTGTACGTCGTTATCGCTTTCAACAAGATCTTGTGCTTCAGGAGAAAAGCTCTCGAATGAATCCGTAACCACCAGCATTCCGGTCTCTTTTTTTAGTTTTTGAGCGGCGGTCCTTATTGAAGATTCGTTACCTCCATGTCCGTTATAGATGTACAGTTTAAAAAAACCGTGCTGTAGAATCGACCGGCCTATATCCACTATGATATCTTCTAAAGTATCTGGACTCAAAGTTACAGTGCCTGGGAAAGACATATGATGATCGCTGATGCCATAAGGTATCGTAGGCAATATTGGCGGCCTAGGAGGATCGAGTTTTTCAACGGCCTTTTTTACGATATATTCCGCATCAAAAGAATCAGTATCTAACGGAAGGTGAGGGCCGTGCTGCTCTAAGCTCCCGATAGGTAATATCGCGGTATCGATCATCTCGGACCTCTGGTCTAGCTCCCATCTGTTCATCTCTCCCCATTTGATATTTTCTGTCATGTAGACGGTATCTGCTTCATATTTTTTTATTTTTTGCTGTATTCTACCTTTTTATACAGAATTAGGATAACTTTTTATCTTTATTCCTGTGTTAAAGATGATTATGGAAACTCCTCGAGATATCCTCAATGAATTAAAGTGGAGATATAAAACTTCGCTAGATGAGGCAAAAATCTACTATGTTCATCGGGGAGCTCCAGGGGATTACAGAATTATGAGTGGTTCCGAAATCGAAGATCTGAATCGTTCTTTTATAAAGACTAAAGAAGCTCAAATACCATACCATAGAGTTTTTAAAATTGAATATGAAGAGGAGATCATATTTGTAAGAGAGAGAAAGTGTGAGTGAACCTGTATTTTTCACTCGAGTTGGTCCATGAGTTCATCCATCTTATCAGTTAGTTTTTTATTCCTTACTGAGTTGGCTATATCGCCTCTAGTTTTTTCCACCAACGCTCTAGCAGTATCCTGTTTATTCCTTATCGGAACTATAGCTTTAGGATAGTCGAAATCCATTATCATATCTTTAATATCTTCCATTTTTTCAAGAAGTTCTTTTGCCCTTTCTATTTCTCCTTCCGTCAGGGCGTCTAATATCATCCTTCTAAGTTCGCCAACCACATCAGCTAACCCAAGAACATAGGAACTAGGTGTTATATCTAGTTCGTCTGGAGTTTTAGGTTCTTTTCCCTCAGAAATAGAAACTAATATGTGAGCCTCGGCATATTCCTGATATCCATTCCTTAGAAAGCCAGAGTGATGTAATTCAGGATGACCTTCGATTATGCTTTTAAGCTTGTTTATTTCTTCCTGAACATCTTTTAAAGGTGTATCAATATCTTTATCTCTATGGATATCCTGTATCACATCTTTCGATATCCTCCTTATAGCTCTAGAGGATTTCATCGTTAATTCACGAACCATGTCTTTATCTTCCAATGTTTCATCTACATCTCTCACTATTTTTCGAAGTTTCTCAATCTCGCTCATGTAGAATCACCTCTTATTTTTTCATATTATTCGATTTTCTAATCTGTATTTTTTCTCATTTTACAGGTTTTCGAAGCCTGTCTCTTTTACCCGATGGTTAATACTTTCACTTAATATATTCTTCTTTTCTTTTCTTAAGCCGAACACAGTCCTTACCGACGTCTAATATGTCATTAGCTTCTATGTAAATATCCTCCTTGATCATATCCATCCTCGTAGCTACATCTCCCTCATCGAGCGGCGTAGGTAAAGTTACACTCATATCTTCAAAAGATAACATGGGTACAGCATACGTATCTATCTGGTGCTCCTCATCATCTTTAGTTCTTATCACCCTTGTTTCAACTCTTATGTATTCTAAACTTCCCTCTTTTCCCTTTTCGGCCTCTTTGACCGATCCTATATCGTCTCCATTTATATCGATCACTCTAGTACCTCTAAGATTCTTTGCAGGGCTTATCCAAAGATGTATTGCCTTAGAGGTGATCTTATCTATGTACTTAAGATTGATTCTCATATACTCTCCAAAAAATCCTTTGTGAATAATCAATTTTGTAGGGTTCAAAGTTGTTTTGTTGATCTCTATATCATGTACGTGTCCAAAGGACTCTCCATCGGCGTCATATACATCCATTCCCCTTATGCTGTTGAAAGTGGTTCTTCCTTCTTCTTCCTCCTCTTCTTCAGCCATACCCATCATCACAATAATGAATCAAGAGTACATTACCTTTTCGGCCTCTATGAAAGTCAAAACCAAAAATATTAATAACCCTCCTACAGAATTCTATTTTCCATGGCCCTTGAAAATCTTAAAGACGGACTACGAAATGCAGTTGAAAAAGTCACCAAAGCCAGTCATGTAGATAAAAATCTCATCAAAGATATCAGCAAAGATATACAAAGGGCTATGATAGAAGCGGACATTGAAGTCCAATTGGCTCTAGAGCTTACCGAAAAGATTAAGGAAAGAGGTATAGAGGAAAAACCTCCTTCTGGTATGAGTCCAAGAGAACACCTTATTAACATAATCCATGAAGAATTCGTGAAGATATTGGGAGATGGCGTGGAGCTTGAACTCAAACCACAGACCATTATGATGGTCGGTCTTTACGGTCAAGGTAAGACAACAACATGTGGTAAACTAGCAGCATATTTTCAGAAAAGAGGCCTAAACACCGCTTTGATCGCTGGAGACACCCATAGGCCTGCGGCTTACGATCAACTGTCTCAGGTGGCTGAAGATGCAGGTGTTCCGGTTTACGGAGACCCAGACGAAGAGAAAGCACCAAAGATAGTCCGTGAAGGGATAGAAAAATTCGAAGATTACGACGTGGTCATAATAGATACCGCAGGAAGACATTCGTTAGAGGATGAATTGATTAGAGAAATTCAACTTATCAAAAACGTTGCTGAGCCAGACGAAGTGATCCTCACGGTCGATGCTTCTATAGGGCAGCAAGCAGGCCCGCAGGCGAAGGCTTTTCATGACGCTGTTGACGTCACAAAGACCATCATTACTAAGATGGATGGCTCTGCTAAAGGCGGAGGTGCTCTCAGCGCTGTTGCCGAAACCGACGCTCCAGTAGCTTTCATTGGCACTGGTGAAAGGATAAGGGATCTGGAAGAATTCGATCCAAAAAGTTTTACGTCAAGACTTCTCGGCATGGGAGACATAGAAAAACTTCTAGAAAAAGCCGAAGAGGCTATAGACGAAGAGAAGGCAGAGGAAACCGCCAAGAAGATGCTAGCCGGTGATTTCGACCTGAAGGACATGTACGAGCAGATGGAGATGCTAACAGGCGTAGGGCCTCTTCAGAAGATAGTTGACATGTTGCCGATGGGACCAAGCTCTATCTCAGAAGAGGAGATCATGAATACACAGGAAAAACTGGACGAGTTCAGGATCATAATGGATAGTATGACTGAAGATGAGATGGAAAATCCGAATCAGATCAAAGGAGATCGAGTAAAAAGGATAGCTAGAGGGAGCGGAAGAAGGCCTAAAGATATCAGAGAATTATTATCACATTACAAAAAGACGAAAAAAGCAATCAAGGGATTCTCAGGAAACCGAAAGATGAGAAAACAACTCAAAAAACAGCTTGAATCCGGGGATTTGAACTTTTGATGAGATAAAAGGAAAAATTTAGTCTTGTTATTTTAGTGTTGTATACCTGTAACAAGATATTCTATTCTAGGTTGTATATCATTCAGTTAGAAGATGGGTACCAAAGACCAAGCTAAATTGAATCATCGGGATAGTACCTATTATCTCATAAATAGCGATCCCTTCAGGGGAAAGTGTGGAAACAAGACCTATCGCTATCGCGGTGAATCCTAAAGACGACCATATTAGTACAGCCCAAACTGGTTCAAATTCCAAGAACTTGTCCAAACCATATAGTATCAAACCGCCTATAGAAACAGAATAAAATAGTACAGCTATCAACATATGTGGAGAAGTGCTCTTCGGGAAAATACCAGTCAGACTTAAAAATATAGCACCTATCGCTAGACCAAAGATCCCAATATCTCCTACTCTAGTCTCAGTCCTTCTCAGCATTCCTAAAACGAATATTAAAAATAATATTCCTGAGACTATAAGTGCGAAGTTAAAAACATTATTGTATGCAACTCCTACTTCTCCTAGATCACTCAAAGAGCTTTTAGTCAGTCTAAAGTCACGATGCATTGCTATTGATATGATTATTAAAACATACCCTATAAGAGGGGTTAAAAGTCCACAATAGCCAGCGATGGTTTCGGGCACCAATTCTTCTATATCTATTTCCATAGTGAGCCCTCCAATTTCAGTTGTATAATATCATGCTATATTAAAAAGTTTATCAAGATTACTCGAAAAAATTTGGAATCTATTTATAAAAATAAAGTATCTGATGTTAACCATATAAACGAGCAGCAGGATAGGCATCATGTTAATATACCAAGTTTTCAATTAGATAATGGAAATATGTCCTGGATAGAGGAAATAGATTACGATGAAGCAGAAGGAAAAACAAAAGAAATCTATGATAAAATCAAAGAGCAGAGAGGAAAGTTATCGAATATCATGAAGGTTCAAAGTTTGATGCCTGAAGCCATGGATCACCACCTAAATCTTTATCTCTCGATAATGTTCAAAGATAGAAGTCTGAGCAGAGAAAAGTGTGAAATGATAGGCGTTATAGTCTCTTCGATAAACGGCTGCGATTATTGTGTTAACCATCACGCTGAAGCTCTAAATCATTTTTGGAAGAATCAAGAAAAAATAAAAAAACTTAAAGTAGATTACGAAAGTGTTGATATCTCAGAGAAGGAGAAAAAAATGTTGGAGTTCGCGAAAAGAGCGACTGAAAAGCCTGATTCCGTCGGAAAAGAGGTAATAGATGAACTCAGAAATCTTGGCTTTTCAGATAAGGAAATCTTGAACATCGCGATGATATCTAGTTACTTCAACTTTGTCAATAGGATTGCTTTGACTTTAGGAGTAGATTTTTCAGAAGAAGAGATGAAAGGATATGATTATTGAGTAAAAATATGTTGCCGAGTTGGCTAGAGATATTAGGAAGCCTTATCATAATCGTGATAGGAATTTTTTATCTGTTGAGGATCATCTATAATCATAAGCTAGGAAAGAAGATTTGGGATGTTTATAATAAAGTTTCTAAAGATGAAGATTTAGAAGTTAAAAAAAGTTTGAATCTTCTTTCAGATTGGCCGAATCTTTTTGGGGAAATAGTCGGAAGAAGGGTGTACGTTCATCCCGACAGAGGTGGAAGAAAGAGTCCAGCTAAGACCATATTTGCTGTTGAAAATAAAATAGAGCTACCGAGCGATCTTATCATAAACACTTCTGAAGTTAATCAGCCGGAAAATACGGAAGAATTGAACATTAAAAATATTGAGAAATATAATCTCAATGTTTACAGCAAAAGGAAAATAGATGATGATAAAATCGATGATCTTTTTTCAAGTGAAGTTGCTATGAAACTCAACAAACTGATAAAAAAGAATGAAGAAGATTTCAGAGCTGTGATATTCGAATCGGGGCTTGCCATGCTCAGTACTTTTAAAATCAATATAGACAAAGATAACATCTCAGAGAATATAGAGGAATTCTCCAATATCGTTTCAGATATGGAAGAATCTACCTCCAAGATAAATGAACATCTAAAAAGTCAACGGATGATGAAAATCAGTGAAGGAACCAAATCCAGCTACATCAAAGGTGTGATTCCACTATTGCTGTTTTTACTCACAGGTTATATTTTATATCAAACTATTGAGGACTTCTCTATTCTTTTTCTGAATGCAGCTATTGTTATCGGAATTGTGGGAATAGTAAAGATTTACATATTCCTCCATAACGAGTTGAAATATCAGTAATCTAGATAATTCCGTAGTTCCCAATCCGTTATATCTTGATTAAATTGACTCACTTCTTCTCTTTTCATGTCTAGGTAATGTTTGTAAGACTCGCCAAGTGAATTTTTGACTACTTCATCTCTTTCCAATTCATCGAGGGCCTCGGAAAGACTTGCTGGTAAGAATCCAATACCCATATCTTTGATATCTTCGTCATCAACTGTAAAGAGATCGTCTGTAACTTCTTCACCAGGATCTGCGGAATTTTTCATCCCATCTAATCCAGCTCGGATCAACGAGTTCAACATGAAGTAGATGTTTGCGGAAGCGTCTCCGGCTCTATATTCTATCCTTCCCTTTTTCTGTTCTTCGGTACCGTAAGCAGGAATCCTCACCAATACGCTTCTATTTTCTCCACCCCATGAGATGTAAACCGGAGCTTCATAACCGGGAACTAGTCTCTTGTATGAATTTATAGTGGGTGACACTACTGCAGATAGAGCTTTAGCATGATTTAAGAGTCCTCCAAGGAAACCTGCAGCCTCCTCAGTCAGGTCATCTGAGGAAAACATGTATTCTCCTTCTTCATATAAGGCCATATGTACATGAAAACCGTTTCCTGCCTCTCCTGCTAAAGGCTTCGGCATGAAAGTTGCAAAGACTCCGTTTTCCGCAGCTTTTTCTTTTACGATCTCCCGGATGAAAATGAATTCATCCGCCGCTTTTAGAGGATCATCATAAGGTAGAGGTTCTATTTCGTATTGACCTGGAGCGACTTCGTGATGGATCTTTTCAACTTTAAAATCATATTCATTCATTGCTTTAGATAGCTCTCCCACCATACGTGTGTGGTCGGTCCTGCCATCTATGTAATGACCAGAATCTATCGGTTCAAAATTATCTCTATCTAAAATATGAAATTCGTATTCAGGCTTGATTTGTATATCTATTCCTTTTTTCGATAATTCTTCCATTGTCTTCCTCAAAAGATATCTTGGATCCCCTTCGAAGGGGGTGCCATCAGGCCATCTCATCTCACACAGAAAAACAGCTACCTTTTCGATTCCATGGTCGATAATCTTCATGGTAGAAGGTTCTGGAACAGCTATCATATCACTTTCAGAAACATCTGAAAAGCCAAGGTTGGAAGAATCGAAACTCATTCCTTCTTCTTTTACAACGTCAAAAGTTTCTGGAGGTATCCGTATTTCTCTCGGTTTGCCTTTGATATCTAAAAATTTCAACGCTATAGAATCAACTTCATCCGGTATTTCAACATCATTAGACATCTTATGCACCTAGGGAGAAAGGCTATTGTTATGATATATAAAAAATAAACGGTGTATGTTAAACTAAACTATTAAATCATTCTAAATTAGTTCTTTTAATGAGGTTTAAGATGGAACTTATCGAGGGTTATGATGACATACAAAAAGAGAGATCGAAATTATTGAATGAAAATGTGTGTAAAGAAGGAGATTTTGTGATATATTGGATGCAGCGTGCTCAAAGATCTGAATTAAATCATGCTCTCGAATATGCTTTAGAAAAAGCGAATGAGATCGGTATTCCCCTGGTGGTATATTTTGGCATAACAGACGATTTCGAAGAGGGAAATCTTAGACACTATCGATTTATGCTAGAAGGTCTGAAAGAGACGAAGAAAAGGCTTGAAGATAGAGATGTAAAATTGATCGTAAAACATGAACATCCAAAAGAAGGTGTTGTGAAACTCGCCGAGGAAGCCTCTTTACTCGTGGTGGATAAAGCTTACTTGGATTTTTTGAGAGAGTGGAGAGAAGTAGTAGCTGAAAAGATAGAAATAACTATGATCGAAGTTGAAACGGACTTGGTAGTTCCAGTTGAAGAAGCTTCTTCTAAAGAAGAATATGCCGCCAGAACGATAAGGCCGAAAATAGAAGGTGAGTTAGATAAGTATGTGAAAAAGGTTGAAGAAAGAAAATTGAAAAATTCTTCTCTCGAATTCGACTTTGAGACTTTTGATATAGAAAATTT
>SL_8KL_010_SEDDRAFT_10001431_pt1 | contig 20696 bp, 18 predicted proteins | sample SodLakKL_010_SED_4_FD_11160 | JGI IMG/M metagenome (IMG submission 11160)
AGTAGTTTTTGCCTGTCAGAGTAGTTTTTGCCTGCAAGAATAACGACAAACTCGCCCTTGAGATTGGGATGGTTGGATATTCGCTCACGAACATCATCCAGCGGCCCGCGTATGATCTCCTCAAACTGCTTGGTCAGCTCACGGCAGACCGCAAGCATGCGCTGTCCGTCGCACCGACCGGCAAGTTCATCCACAAGTTTTTGTATCCGGTGGACACTCTCGAAGAGAATGACGGTCATGTCCTGTTCGGCAATGGCATCCAGTCGTCCGGACCGGCCCTTTTTTGCCGGCAGAAATCCCTCGAAAAGGAATCGGTCGCACGGCAGGCCGCTGGCGGTCAGCGCCACCAGAGCCGCGGAGGCGCCGGGTATGGCACACACGGTGTGACCCTTTTTGTGCGCTTCCCTGGCGGCCAGGAAACCGGGGTCGGAGACACCTGGCGTGCCGGCGTCGCTGATGAGCGCAATGCTCTGCCCACGGTCCAGCCGCTCCATCAGCATGGCAACCTTGCGGTGCTCGTTGTGCTGGTGGAACGGGATCATCGGGGTCTCGATGCCGTAGTGGTTCAGAAGACGGGAGGAGGTACGCGTGTCCTCGCAGGCAACCGCATCCGCCGATACGAGAGTGTCAATCGAACGCTTCGAAAAATCGGACAGGTTGCCGATGGGTGTGGCGACAAGATAAAGCGTGCCCAATGCGGATATGGATTTGTACATGCAGGGTGAATCGGGAAAACGGACACCCGACGTTGAATTTCTGCCTGGTTTTTCGTCTGCCAGGTGTGAGATGTTACCAAAAGTATGACTAAACTGAAATACGTAAAATTGCGTTATATTATGCGCGAATATAATAGGGTACGCTTTCGGGCCATGTAATCGCCTGTGATCCACGGGCCAGGCCTTCCCCGCAGGCCGCGGGCGGACTGAGAACGGGCATCGGTTTGAGGCGTTTCCATTCTGGCCGTATCACTTATCCATCATTTAAAAATAATATCATATGAGCAAGTTCAGGTTCAAAGGTCTCAACCACATCACACTGCGGGTAAACAATATTGAAAAGGCCGAGCAGTTTTACAGTGACTTGCTTGGATTTGAGATCGAGAAGAAAATGGGACGAAGTATGACCGTCTACCGCATTGGGAAAGACTCCCTGGTCCTGGTGGAAGCCGAGACCGAATACGAAAAAGCTTCAAAAGATTACCGTGTGGATCATTTCGGTTTTTTTGTGGATACGCCTGAGCAGGTGGATGAACTGGCCGGCTTTTTCCGCGAGCAGGAGGTTACCATTCTCAGCGGTCCATCCAACCGCAAAAACGGCCGCTTCGTGTTCATTTCCGATCCCGACGGAAACATGATCGAGATATTCAACGAGTCGTGACGCGCAAATAGCTGCTAAAGTCCGTCAAGATCACCAGAATCATTTCAATTGACGTGATTTTTTATTAACTTACTTAGCTGTAAAAGTTTCCAAAATCACAGAACGAAATGAGATTATCCGGGTTTTCCGAACTGACACATCGTGAACAGGAGGTACTCAGGTATATCATCCAGAACTTCATTGTGACGGCCAGTCCGGTCGCTTCGAAAACTCTGGTTGACCGGTACCGGCTGAACATCAGTTCCGCCACGGTCCGCAATGCCATGAACAGCCTGGAAAGCAAGGGCCTTCTGGATCATCCCCATACCTCGTCGGGACGCATACCGACGGAGGACGGGTACCGGCTCTATGTCAATTCCCTGATGCAGGTCTCGGTGCTCAGCAAGGAGGAGGGCCAGATCCTGGATACCATCCGGACCTATCTGTCAACGGACGTGGACGAAGCGGTGCAGTCAGCCGCACGCATCCTTGCCCGGCTTTCCAACCTGCTGGCGGTCGTGATCGCCCCCAAACTGGCACATGGTGTCTTCCGGAAGATCGAACTGGTGTCCATTAGCTCCAACCGGATACTGGTGGTGCTGACCATTGAAAGCGGTATCATCAAAACCCTGACGGTGGAAGTTCAGACCCAGATAAGTCCGGCAGAAATGGAGCGCGTTGCCCGCTTTCTCAATGAGCGGCTGCACGGCTACAAACTCAGCGAAATCACGAATAAAATCGACGAAATGCTGGCCGGCTTTGACGGTGACGTCTCATCGGGGCTGATACGCGTGTTCCTGGACAGTGCCGATACCATCTTCGACGACCGGCAACTTCGGAAATTCCATTTCGGCGGTGTCGAATACATGGCGCTGCAACCCGAATTCAGCGACCTCAGCAACTACAAAGGCATTGTGGAGCTGCTGGAAAACGAGGACATGATCATCCACCTGTTCGATGAAAACGAAGCGAAGCAGGATAACCGCGAGGTGCAGATCCGGATCGGAAAAGAGAACAAGATCCAGCAGGTGGAGCAATGCAGCGTGGTGTCAGCCAATTATCACTATGGCGGCATCAAAGGAACGATCGGACTTGTAGGACCGACACGCATGAATTACAGCAGAATGGTGGCACTGGTGGAACAGCTTGCCAACCGGCTCAACCTGTTCAATCCCGGATGATGCCGGTTCACGTTGCATCACGGCACAAAATTGCGTGAGCACACGATCGTTACACCATCATTGACCACCCGGGAACAGCACGTCTGTTTTCCCAAATGAATGAAATCGCAAGAACACTTTTCAGATCAGCAACATGATGAACCGAAGGTCACGAAGTGTTACAAAAATTAAAAACAGATGCCCAGTGAAACGCGTAAGCGAAATGAACATGGCAGCCTCCGGTTGACACACAGGGGAATGATCAAATCCTGCCATATGAGTTCATTCTGTCCTTATGAATCTAAATTGATTTCAACTGATGAAACCTATTGACAAGAAAACGAATGAGATGGACGCGGCTTCGACCGGCAGCGGCCACCCCGCTTCAGAGGGCACCTCGGAAAAAGACGACCCGCGCGAGGAGCACATGCTGGATCCGGATAAGGAAATAGCACGGCTGACGGAAGAACTGGCCCGTACGCGGGACAGTATGCTGCGCAAGGCGGCGGAGTTCGAGAACCTGAAACGCAGAACGCAAAAGGAAAAACTTCAGTTGTTTGAGGAAGCGCGTGCCGATGCGGTCTCGCGTTTTCTCCCGATTCGCGAAGACCTCAAACGCAGCGTCGAGGCCTCCGAAGGAAAAGACCTGGAGAAAGGATTTGTGGAAGGTCTGAAACTGGTCCTTTCCAATTTCGAACGTGTGCTCAGGGATTATGACGTGGAAGTCATTGAGGAAACCGGCATCCCGTTTGATGTGGATAAACATGATGCCATGCTCATCCAGCCGGCACCGGATGAATCCACCGAAAGCAATACCGTGCTCCAGGTCATGGAACCGGGCTACAAAATCGGTGACCGTGTCATCAGGCATGCAAAGGTAATAGTCAGTCAATAAACAAGAAATGGCAAAAAGAGATTACTACGAGATTTTAGGCGTAAACAGGGATGTTGGAGACGCGGAGCTCAAACGGGCGTACCGCAAAATGGCGATGAAATATCATCCCGACCGCAACTCCAACGATCCCGATGCGGAAAAGAAATTCAAGGAAGCTGCCGAGGCGTTTGAGGTGCTGAAAGACCCGGATAAACGGGCCCGATACGACCAGTTCGGTCATGAGGGCCTGCGTGGCGCAGGCGGATTTGATGCGGATTTCCAGGATGTCAGCTTTGAGGATATCTTCAGCCGGTTCAGCGATATTTTCGGCGGGGATATTTTCGGCGGAATGGGTGGACAGGGTCGCAGCCGCCGAAGGAATGGCACGGGCCAGCCCGGCGAGGACATGAAGATCAAACTTCAACTCTCCCTTGAGGAAATCGCATTCGGAACCGACCGGGAGATCAAGGTCAAGAAACAGATTGCCTGCGAAGAGTGCAACGGGACCGGAGCCGACTCTGAGGATGATTTCATGACCTGTGATACCTGCAACGGCGTCGGTGAAGTCCGGCAGGTAACCCGGACGATGTTCGGTCAGTTTGTCAACGTGCAGCCCTGCCCCACGTGCCACGGTGAAGGGCGCACCATCCGCAACAAGTGCCGGAAATGCCATGGGAACGGCCGCGTCAAAGGAGAAGAGACCGTCAAGATCCAGATTCCAAGCGGGGTCAGCAAAGGCAATTACATCAGTCTGAGGGGACAGGGGCATGCCGGCATCCGGGGTGGAGAACCGGGAACCCTGATCGTGCTCATCGAGGAAAAAGAGCATGAACATTTCCGTCGTGAAGGTGACAATATCTACTACGACCTCAATATCAGCATCCCCGATGCGGTCATGGGAACAACTACGGAAGTTCCGACACTGAAAGGCAAAGCCCGCATCAAGATCGATCCGGGGACCCAGCCCGGGAAAATGCTCCGGATGAAGGAGAAAGGGATCAAAGGCCTTAATACGCACAAGTTCGGCGATCAGTTTGTCCGGGTGCAGGTATTCATTCCGACCAAGCTCACCGAGGAGGAAAAGAAGCATATCCAGGCCCTGAGCGAATCGAAAAACTTCAACCCCGCCCACAGCAAAGAGGTCAGGGAAAACCTGTTCGAGCGGGTTAAATCGGTCTTTTCCTGAGTGCGCGCCGGTCCGGCCGGACTGTTTCAGCAGGATTCCCGGCCGGACTGTTTCAGCAGGATTTCCGCCCGGCTATTTCAGCAGGTCGTTTTTCCTTAGCGAAGCATCCCGTTGCGCGTCCCGCCATTGTGCCAGCTTGTCGGCCAGTTCCCGGTCATGGACCGCGAGGATCTGCAGGGCAAGAAGTCCGGCATTCATGGCATTGTCGATCGCCACAGTCGCCACCGGGACACCGCGCGGCATCTGGACGATGGACAGCAGACTGTCCATGCCCTTGAGGTGCCGGGTGGATACCGGAACACCGATAACCGGCAGCGTCGTATGGGCGGCGACCATGCCCGGCAGATGCGCAGCGCCTCCGGCACCGGCTATGATCACACCAAACCCGTTTTCCCGGGCCCTGGTTGCGAAATCCGCCATATGGACCGGGGTCCGGTGGGCTGATACCACCGCTTTTTCCACAACAGCGCCAAATTGATCGCAGATCTCGGCCGCCGCCTTCATTACGGGCCAGTCAGAGTCGCTGCCCATGATCACGGCCACTTTGATGGAAGAAGTATCTTTTTGAGTCATTTTTTCAGAATGGATTTCATGGTTTCGGCTGATGCGGTTGGATGGGTGTCACGGATGGTCACAGCACGGAGGTCAGAGGACAATTTTTGAGGCCAGCTCAGCCGCTTTCCCGGCCGTTTCCACCAGCTCATCGCCAAGTACGGTCAGATGCCCCATTTTCCGTCCGATCCGGCTCGACTGCTTTCCATAGATATGCAGGTGCGTCTCATCTGCATACCAAAGCTCTTCAGGGACATCAGCAACAGCCGGACCATTACGCACGCCCAGGATGTTTTCCATGACCGCAACGGGGAAGCGCATATTTGCAGGCCCCAGCGGCAGTCCGGCAACGGCCCGCACATGGTTTTCAAATTGCGAGGTAATGCACCCCTCGATCGTGTAATGGCCCGAATTATGCGGCCGGGGCGCCGATTCGTTCAGATACAGCCGCCCGTCGTCAGTGAGGAAAAACTCAAAAGCGAACAGGCCAATTCCGTCAACAGCCTCCACGGCCTGAAGCGCGAGCTGGCGGGCCTCACCGGCTATCATTTTGTCGATGGGGGCCGGAGCAATCACCGTCTTGCAGATATGGCCTTGCTGAATGGTCTCACAACAGGGATAAACGACCGTCCCCGTATGATTGCGGGCAACCTGGACCGCCAGCTCCTTATGGAACGGGATAAACGCTTCTGCGATCAGCTCGTGACCCGCATCACCCCCGAGTGAAACAAAGGCATCGTTGATCCCGCCGGCATTGTATACCGTCCGGTTGCCGTACCCGTCGTATCCGCCCTTGGATGATTTGAGAACGAACGGGTATCCGTGCGCAACACCAAAGTCTGTAAGATCCCCGACAGAAGCCACCTTCTTATATGGCGTTACGGGAATGCCGGCCTTCCGGAACGTCTCCTTTTCCAGCCACTTCGACTCAAGCTGCAGAAAGGATGAAGGCGACGGCCACATGGGTGTTCCGGATTTCTCGCGGACCCGCAAAAGCAGATCCCCGTCCAGAAACTCGTTTTCCAGCGTAACCACATCGCACTCCCGTGCAAAGCGCACCAGCGCCTCCTCATCACCAAATCCTCCGGCATATCGAAGCGGTGTCATCCACTCAAGCGGCTGAAGGGCGGCGGTTATGTCCGGTACAGCACCGGAGTGCCGGCCCCGGTTGCTTCCGGGTCCCGAACCTCCCGTTCCCGAATTTACGGATCCCGTATTTCCGGATCCCGAAAATACGGCGGCCCTCATGCCCAACCGCATAACAACGGCCGCGGACATGCGGGCCAGCTGCCCGGCTCCCAGAAAACCGATGGTGGTTTCGGCTGACAATGGTAACATGGAATTCTTGTTCATACAGGTATAAAGCAGATAAAATGCCTATTTTAAAATCTATAATACAGTATGCAATACAGTATACATTTGGCAGACAGATCAGCCTGGCCACGGAAAAATACAGTAAATCCCGCAATAAATGGGAACATTTCCCCGTATTCTGACGGATACCCGGAATCACCGCTTTTAGCCCATGAATATCGATAACAAACTGGCACAATTACAATCCAGGTTCGAAGAACTGAGCGCTGTCCTCAGCGATCCGGAAATCTACGGTCAGCCGGAGAAGCTGACAAAAGTCACAAAAGAGCACAGCAGCCTGAAGTCGCTGGTGGATGATTACCGTTCGCTGCTGGATATCAGGGAGCAAATTGAGGGGAACCGGGAAATAATGGAGCAGAACGAGGACCCGGAACTGACCGAAATGGCGCGATCCGAACTCAAAGAGCTTGCCGCCAAGGCGGAAGCGCTTGAGGAAAAAATCCGGATGGAACTTATCCCCAAAGATCCCGAAGATTCGAAAAATGCGATCGTCGAAATCCGGGCCGGCACCGGCGGCGATGAAGCAGCCCTGTTCGCCGGGGACCTCTTCGAAATGTACCGGCGGTTTGCCGATGAAAGAAACTGGAAACTCGAACTGCTCGACCTGCACGAATCCGAAAAAGGAGGCTACAAGGATATTGTTTTCAAACTGGAAGGGGTGGATGTCTTCGCCCAGATGAAGTTCGAGAGCGGCGTGCACCGGGTTCAGCGCGTGCCGGAAACAGAATCACAGGGTCGTGTGCATACCTCGGCCGCAACGGTTGCCGTATTGCCGGAGGCCGAGGAAGTGGACATCCAGATCAATCCGGCCGACCTGGAATTTGAAGCCTACCGGGCCAGCGGCGCCGGTGGACAGCATGTCAACACCACGGACTCGGCCGTGCGTATTCGCCACCTTCCAACGGGAGTGGTAGTGACCTGCCAGCAGGAACGCTCGCAGCACAAAAACCGGGACAAGGCAATGGCCATGCTCCGGTCACGCCTGTATGAGCACGAGTATGAGAAAAAAACGGCCGAAAGGGCCGCCTCCCGGAAAAGCCAGGTTTCCTCCGGGGACCGAAGTGCCAAAATCCGGACATACAACTTCCCGCAAGGGCGGCTTACCGATCACCGCATCGGCCTGACCCTGTACAATCTCGATGCCATCATGAAAGGGGATCTCTCCGATATCATCAAGGCCCTGCGGGTCCAGGAGAACCTTGAACGGCTCCAGGAAGTAAGCGATTCCTGATTCCCGGGGAACAGGCAATGCCCGGTACAGCAATGCCCGGTACGGGATGCCCTCAATCAGGCAAGAAAAGCTGAAAGCCGGTGCACGTGCGGATCAGCGCTGCCTAAACGTGAAATTCCAGTTCCACTTCCCGCCCATGGTCGCGGAAACGTACTTCGTCGGCAAATTCACGCATGAGCCAGACCCCGCGGCCGCTGGATTTCAGGAGGTTCTCATCCTTCAGTGGGTTCGGGATGCTTTCCGGGTCAAAACCAGTCCCCTGATCACGCACGGAAAGGACCACCCGTTCCGGTGACAGAACCGCGGTAACTTCCACAGACTTTTCAGGCTTCTGTTCGTTGCCGTGCAGGATGGCATTGGTCACAGCTTCGGTCAGCACCAGCATGATCTGATGCGCCTTGTCGGCATCGCACGAAACGGCATCAGTGATGTTCCTGACAAATGCCTCCAGCTTATTCAGTTCTTCGAGATCGGATGACAAAGTCAGAGACAGGACGTTATTTATGTTCATTTTTTCCTATGCGTAAATACCACGTATCCGGAGGGTATCGGATACTTTCTGTATGGCATACACATAGGCAGCCTGTCTCAGCGTGATATTGTATTTCTCCTTTACTTCAAAAAGCAGTTGAAACGCATCTCTCATCATGCGGTTGAGACGGCGGTTGACACGATCTTCGGTCCAGAAGTACCCATGGCGGTCCTGAACCCACTCAAAATAGGATACGGTCACCCCACCGGCGTTGGCCAGAATATCCGGGATGATCAGGATACCCATATCGTCAAGAATCGCATCCGCATTGGCGGTTATCGGACCATTTGCCCCTTCAACAATAGCTTTTGCCTTGATACTGGGAGCATTGTGCCTGTTGATCTGGTCTTGAAGAGCTGCCGGTATAAGGACATCGCAATCCAGTTCCAGCAATTCCTCATTGGTAATCTTTTCAGCGCCTTCAAAACCGGCCAGCGTGCCGCCGCGTTCACTCATATGCACGAGCACACTGTCAATATCGATACCGTCCGGATGGTAATATCCGCCGGTGATATCACTGATGCCCACGATGCGCGCACCGCGTTCGTAGAGCAGTCGTCCCGTGACCGATCCCACATTGCCGAATCCCTGGATCACGACCCGGCACTTGTTTGGCATGATGCCAAGTTTGTTAAGCGCCTCCAGGGTCACCGTGACCACTCCACGCCCGGTGGCCTCCTTGCGCCCCCGGGATCCCCCAAGGATCACCGGCTTGCCCGTAACGACGGCATTCTCCGTACGGCGGGCATGCATGCTGTAGGTATCCATGATCCAGGCCATTGTTTGTTCATTCGTATTCATATCCGGCGCGGGGATATCACGGTCAGGGCCGATCACCTCTATCATTTCGGCCGTATAGCGCCGCGTGATCTGCTCCAATTCGCGATTGGAAAGCTCCTTGGGATTGCAGCGGATCGCCCCCTTGGCACCGCCGAAGGGTACATTCACCACGGCGCACTTCCAGGTCATCCATGCCGCCAGTGCCTTCACTTCATCCAGTGTTACATTGGGCGTGTAGCGAATTCCGCCCTTCGAAGGACCCAATACGTTGTCATGTATCACACGATATCCTTCAAAAACACGGATATTCCCGTTGTCCATGATAATCGGGATGGATACGGTCACCGATTTTACCGGGTTCGAAAGATACTGGAACATCCCCTCCTCAAGGTTGAGAATCCTGGCGGCAAAGCGAAAACGCTCCATCATGGATTCAAAAGGGGATTCCTTGTTAAGCGCCGGTCCCGGTTCCTTATAGTAAGGTGAACTGTAATCGTGTGCTTTTTCTGACATTTGAAATCGGAGGTTGATGAGGGGGGGAGTATCAATGGCGCCGGCAATGCGATGCTGTGCTGAAAGATTGCATGATTGTGCTGAAAGATTATACGGCTGTTTTGAAAGTTTGTACAACTTTTTGTTCTTGTGGATGCGTTGCCGTTCTTATTTTTACCATAGTGCCCAAAATATAGCAAGAGCCCGTCAAAAGAGAGAACAAAAAACCTGTGGTAAAAACAAAAAGCTTTTTGATGTGAAGTTGCATCATATGCGCTGCTTTTCGATATTTATCGGAATACATTCAAAATTATGAATGCGGTGCGCTCTGCAGCACCGGCGGCACCTTGACGGCTGGCGGCAGTGGCCAAACGCGGCAATCGTCCCCGAAAATCAGACCGAAACGACCAGATGAAACGAACATGAGAGCCTCCGGCTGACACACAGGCAGTATGATTATATCCTGTCATGTGAGTTCATTCTGACCTTAAGAATCGAAATTGATGTAAACAGATGAACCGAAGGCCACGAAGTGCTATAAAAATCACAAACAGATGAAAGAAGTAATTCGATACGGTGTAACTGATATCGGCATCGTGCCGATCAGGGAAACCCCCAATGAAAAGGCTGAAATGGTGAACCAGCTGTTGCTTGGCGAGACCGTGGAAATTCTTTCCCATGAAGGGGTCTGGACCCGTATCGTCTCCCATTTCGACAGCTACGAGGGATGGGTCAACTCCAGCCAGATCAGAGGGCTCACCGAACCCGACTATCATCACTGGGTCGAACATCCCGAACGCCGCCGTTTCCCTTACCGGAGTACCTTTGTTGTCGGCGAGTCAGAGCACCATCTCCAGATTCCCTGCGGTGCTTTCGTGCCGGCGTCCTACCGGGGCATCGAGTGGTTCGGGAAAGAATTCCAGTTCCGGTCCGAGCCTGTCCGCATCAAGGGCAAAACCGTGCTCGATACCGCCCGTGCCTTTCTGGGGGTTTCATATTTGTGGGGTGGACGTACGGACGGCGGCATCGACTGCTCGGGGTTCATCCAGACCACACACATGCTCCACGGCATTTCCCTTCCGCGCGACAGCACCGACCAGTATCGCTTTGGGGAACACAAGGGCACCCGGCTGGAAGACGCCGAGCCCGGTGACATCATCTTCTTCAAATACAAGGACCGGCCCATTACCCACATCGGTTTTTATCTGGGTGACGGGCTCCTGATGCACGCATCGGCGCAGGTCCGCATCCAGCAAATTGATCCCAGCCGGCAGACGGACAAGCAACATTCGTTCAACGTGGCCCTTTCCGAAGGCATTGAGGGCATTATTCGGCCTTACCAGCCGGTTCCCATCCAACCTATTCTGCAGAACCATGAGACTCAACGGTAATGTGCTAGTTTTGAATCAGGACTATCAGCCACTGAGCGTATGTGACGTCAGGAAGTCCATGCTGCTGCTGCTCCTTGAGAAGGCGGAAATGCTGCACGATCTTCCCAGCAAGAAAATACGGACGATCCGTACGAACTTCGACTACCCCTCGGTTATCCGGCTGCGCCGATACGCACGCATTCCCTACAAGACCATCGTACTTTCCCGCAAGAACATCCTCAAGCGCGACAACAACCGCTGCCTTTACTGCGGCTCAAGGGAAAAACTGACCATCGACCACGTGATCCCCAAAAGCAGGGGCGGCGCCGACAGCTGGGAAAACCTGGTCTCCGCCTGCACCGGCTGCAATCACAGAAAAGGCAACCGCACCCCGCGTGAAGCGGGCATGACCCTTTCAGGCAAGCCCTTCCAGCCCAACCACATTATCTACCTCCGTGATTTTTACGGAAATGTCCACGAAAGCTGGAAGCCCTATCTCTACTACTGAAGTGCCCTTGGCCCGGATTCCACCCCGGAACAGGCACTCAGACATTTTTTTTGAAGCAAATATTTGTAACTTCACCCCTCGTAAGAAATCCCGGATCGTTCGCTTCTTATTCAGGTGTTGGTGTTTTCGGTTGGATGCGGTGCGGTGCCTGATCACAGTGCCGCGCCGGAACCTTCAGCAGCAGATTCGGAACAGCACGCGAGAGGTTGTGCCCCGGAGCAGCCCGCATGGGATGCGGTATCAGTTTGGTGACAGGCGGCAATTGTGGGAAAAAATGGATGAATCAATCAATGAAAGTATTCAAGTTTGGCGGGTCGTCGGTGGGGACGCCCGGACGTATCGAGGAAATTGCTTCCTGGTTCCATCAGGCAGTGGAGAAAGAACAGTGCCGGGCCGTGATCTTTTCTGCCTTCCAGGGTGTCACGGACCAGCTAATATCCATGGCGGAAAAGGCCGGAAAAGGGGATGATACCTACACCAACGACCTGGGCCGGCTGGAAGAGCGCCACATTGAGGCCGTCCGCAACCTGCTCTCCACATCCGAACAAAGCCAGGCCGTCGCCGGCGTCAAATTCATGCTCAACGATCTTGAGGATATTCTTCAGGGCGTCTTCCTGGTCAAGGAACTCACTCCGCGAAGCCTGGATTTCATCTCGAGCTTCGGGGAGCGGCTTTCAAACTTTATCATCCACCTGGCTTTTCGCAAACACGGGATTTCCTGCGATTTTCTGGACGCCCGCAAGGTCATTGTGACCGATGACCATTTCGGCAGTGCGGAAGTGGACATGGATAAGACCCTGGCCAATATCCAGGCACATTTTGCTTCCAGCGACCGGCTGCAGGTCGTGACCGGCTTTATTGCAGCAAATGAAAAAGGGGTCACGACAACCCTTGGCCGGGGCGGATCGGATTATACCGCCGCCATTTTCGCTGCCGCGCTGGACGCCGATGAATTGCAGATATGGACCGATGTGGACGGTGTGCTCACCGCTGACCCCCGCCTGGTGCGGGAAGCGTTCACCATGGAGGTGCTCTCCTACGAAGAGGCCATGGAGCTGTCCCATTTCGGGGCCAAGGTCATCCATCCGCCGACCATTGAACCGGCCATGAGCCGCAATATTCCCATCCGGATCAAAAACACGCTCAATCCCGACTTTCCCGGCACGCTTGTCGGTAATTTTTCCGGCGGACCCGAATACATCATCAAAGGGATTTCCTCGATCGACCATGTGGCACTGATCCGGATCCAGGGCAGCGGGCTGGTCGGCATGGCCGGCGTGGCACAGCGCATCTTCGGAGCCCTGGCCGCCGGCAGCATCAATATCATCCTCATCACACAGGCCTCGTCGGAGCACTCGGTATGCCTGGCCGTGCTGCCCAAACACGCATCCAAGGCAAAACGGCTCCTTCAGAAAGAGCTTCAGCACGAAATGGCTACCCATCGCGTGGCCGACATCATTATCGAGGATGAACTGAGTACCATCGCCGTGGTCGGGGAGAATATGCGGCAGACGCCGGGTATTGCCGGAAAGGTGTTCCAGGCGCTTGGCCGCAGCCGTATCAACATCTCGGCTATTGCACAAGGCTCAACGGAGCTCAATATTTCGGCAGTGATCCGTCGCGCTGACAAGCAGAAAGCCCTGCGCGTGATCCACGATGCCTTTTTCTACGGCGCCCGCAAAACTGTCCAGGTCTATGTTGCCGGCACCGGCCTGATCGGCAGGCAGCTCATCTCGGACATCTTTGAAAAACAGGAGTGGTTCCTGACGGAGCGTCATCTCGACCTGCGTATCAACGGCATCTTCAACAGCCGGAAGATGCTGCTGGATGAGCACGGCCTTGCCGGCAGCGACTGGGAGGAGCAGCTGGAAGCGTCCCCGCGGAAACCGGACCAAAATGCATTGCTTGAGTTCGTGAAGATCCACCAGTCGCCAAATACCATTTTTGTGGATGCCACGGCCAGTGACGATCTTCCGGTGTGGTACGAACAGTTCCTGGCGCAGGGTGTGGCCGTCGTCACCCCCAACAAGAAAGCCAATACCGGCAGCTGGGAACAGTACCGGAAACTGTCAGACCTGGCCCGTGACAATGACACCCGCTTTCTCTACGAGACCAACGTCGGCGCCGGTCTGCCTTTTGTCCAGGCCGTCAACGACAGGGTTGCCAGCGGAGACAAAGTCACACGGCTGGACGGCGTCTTCTCCGGCACGCTCAGCTACCTGTTCAATTCGTTCGACGGCAGCAAGCCGTTCAGTGAGCTGGTCCGCGATGCCCGCGAGAGCGGATACACCGAACCCGATCCGCGCGACGACCTGAACGGCATGGATGCGGCCAGAAAACTGCTGATCCTGGCCCGCCTGACGGGACGGGAAGCCTCTCTTGAGGATATACACGTGGAAAACCTTGTTCCGGAGGACCTCCGGGGGGATATTCCGGTTGATGTCTTTCTTGATAAGCTGCAGGAGTCTGATGCTGTTTTCGAGGAAAAACTGCAAGCCGCGCACAAGGAGGGCAAGGTGCTCCGTTACCTGGCATCCATGGACGGGGACGGGCTTCGTGTCGGACTCATGGCCGTTGGTCCGGACCATCCTGTGTATTCGCTGAGCGGTGCCGAAAACATGCTCACCATCACAAGCGAAGCCTATTCGGAAATCCCACTGGTCATAAAGGGTCCGGGTGCCGGTGCGGTGGTCACGGCAAACGGGGTGTTGTCCGATATCGTGAAAGTGATACAGTGACATGGATTTTTGCATCATAAAGCGTCCTCAAATGCGTCTCATTCAATGTTACTCCATGAACCCCGTTTATCCGGTATAATGCCATGAACCAGATCCGTGTCTTCGCTCCGGCAACCGTTGCCAATGTCGCCTGCGGTTTTGACTCGCTGGGATTTGCCATCCACCAGCCCGGTGATATTGTGGAGGTGGCGCTTACCGCGGAGGCGGGCGTCAGGATTACCGGCATCACCGGAGACGACGGTCGTCTGCCCCGGGAAGCGGAGAAAAATACGGCAGGAGTGGCTGTCCTGGCACTTCTGGAGCACCTGGGAGAGTCGCGCGGGGTCGATATCCAGCTTCACAAGCGGATGCCGCTGGGAAGCGGGCTCGGATCGAGCGCGGCCAGTTCGGTCGCCGCCCTCTATGCCACAAACCAGCTGCTGGGCGGACCGCTCAGGAAGGAGGAAATGCTGCCCTTTGCCATGAAAGCCGAGGCCAGCGCCTGCGGTTCACCCCACGCCGATAATGTGGCTCCCGGACTCCTGGGCGGATTTGTGCTCATCCGCAGTTACGATCCGCTGGATGTCATCTCCATCGACTATCCCGAGAATCTCTGCTGCACCATTCTGCATCCGCATATCGAGGTGCGCACCGAGGACTCGCGAAGGATCCTCCGCAAACATATCAAACTGGCCGATGCGGTTATCCAGTGGAGTAACCTCGCCGGACTCATAGCCGGGCTGGCCAAGTCCGACTTTGACCTGATCGGCCGCTCGCTCAACGACATCATCTTCGAACCGGTCCGCTCGCTCCTCATTCCCGGATTTGACAGGGTGAAAGGAGCTGCGATCGCATCCGGCGCCCTGGGGTGCAGCATCTCCGGTTCCGGTCCCTCAGTCTTTGCACTGAGTACATCAGCGGAGAAAGCCCGGGAAGTGGGACTCGCCATGAAGCAGGCTTTCTCGGAAATGCAGCTTGAAAGTGATATCTACGTATCTCCCGTTAACAGCATAGGTCCAAGGATCTTGCAGCCGGACGAAGATCCCGTGGCACCGGATTTTTAGGCCTTGGAATGCATGGCCGGCTACCGATGCGCAACAGCTCAAACACACAGGCAACATGAAGCTCTACAGTACCCGGAACAGGAAAGAAACCGCAGACTTCCGTACCGCTGTCATTCGCGGACTGGCTCCGGACGGGGGACTCTACATGCCGTCGTCACTTCCACATTTTCCCCGTTCGTTCTGGACATCACTCCGGGGAAAATCCCTGAAAACTAAAGCGCGCATCTTGTTCGACCTGCTGCTCGAAGAAGATTTCAGCGACACCGAACGGACAGAAATCACCGAACGCGCCTTCACCTTCGATGCTCCGATGGTGAGCCTGGATGAGCGCACCCGCGTGCTGGAGCTGTTCCACGGCCCAACACTCGCGTTCAAGGATTTCGGCGCCCGCACCATGGCAGCCATGATGTCCGTTTTTGCCCGCCAGGAAGGGGAGACCATCACCATTGTCACCGCCACTTCGGGCGATACCGGCGCAGCCGTGGCCCACGGATTTCACAGGGCGCCCGGTGTGGAGGTTTTCGTACTGTATCCCTCCGGACAGGTCAGCCCGCTCCAGGAAAAACAATTCACCACACTGGGCGGTAATATTACGGCGCTGGAGGTGGACGGGACATTTGACGACTGCCAGCGGCTGGTCAAGGCCTGCTTTGCCGACGGGAAAATCCGGGAAAACAAAAAACTCACCACCGCAAACTCGATCAACATTGCCCGGCTGTTGCCACAGATGATCTATTATATCCACGCAATCACCGAACTGAACCCGGGCGGGATGGATGAGTTTGCTTCGGATCAGGCTGCTTCGAATGAAGCTGCTTACGATGAGGCTTCGGCTGCCGTTGCTTCTGATGATTCCGGCCGCGATCATGTATCGCCCCCGGTCGTCTGCTCCGTGCCGAGCGGCAACTTCGGCAACCTAACCGCCGGCCTGCTGGCACACAAAATGGGTCTGCCCGTCCGTCGTTTCATCGCCGCTACCAACGTGAATCACGTGGTGCCCGACTATCTGAGCGAGGGCCGTTTCCACCCGAAACCTTCCCTGCGCACCATATCCAACGCCATGGATGTGGGAGATCCGAGCAATTTCGACCGGATGCTCGACCTGTTCGGCCAGGACCACCGGGCCATGTCCCGCTACATCCATGGAGCATGGTTTGATGACCGGCAAACCAGAGAAGCCATCGTGGATGTATGGGAGCGTTACGGATACCTCATGGATCCGCACACCGCCGTGGGATACCTCGGCTGCAGGCAGCAAACAGCGGAAAATGAACAGGGCCTCATCATGGCAACCGCGCATCCCGCCAAGTTCCCGGAAACCATCACGTCCCTGCTTCCGGATGCACTTGAGACACCCGCGCGGCTCATCAAGGCCTCCGCCGGAAAGAAGCAATCCATTCCGGTGCGCGCGCACATGGATGCTGTAAGAGAGGTCCTGCTGAAAAACTAAATCCCAGGAACCAACGTTTAGGGAGAGAAAGAAAAGCAGTATCTTTGCAAAATTCAGTATTTTGGGCGCAGGATCCCGGGTGGATGCGGCCCGCGACACACAGCAGATTTATCCAAAAAAGCAGTTATGAATTCCAAAGGACGCGTACTGGTGGCCATGAGCGGGGGAGTGGATTCCTCGGTGGCCGCAGTTATGCTCAGTGAGCAGGGTTATGAGGTAATCGGCATCACCATGAAAACCTGGGATTACGCCCAAAGCGGCGGCAAATCCAACAAGGAGACCGGGTGCTGTACCCTGGAATCGATGAACGACGCACGCGAGGTAGCCGGCCGTTTCGGATTCAACCATTTTATCGTCGATATCCGCGATGAGTTCGGTGACTGGGTAATCGAACGGTTCGTAGAAGAATACATGGCCGGACGCACCCCCAATCCGTGCGTGCTCTGCAATACCCACATCAAATGGGCGGCGCTGCTCAAGCGGGCGGACAAGCTGGGCTGTGATTTTATCGCAACCGGACACTACGCCAATGTGCGTGAAGAAAACGGCCGATACGTGATCTCGCGCGGAAAGGATATCCACAAGGACCAGTCCTATGCATTGTGGGGGGTGGACCAGAAACATCTCGCCCGGACGCGCTTCCCGCTCGGCAGTTACCACAAATCCGAAATACGGCAATTCGCCCAGGATTACGGACTCTTCAACGTTGCCAACAAGAAAGACTCGTACGAGATCTGCTTCGTGCCGGACAACGACTACCGGCGCTTTCTCCGCGACCGCGTGGAAGGGCTGCAGGAGAAGGTAGAGGGTGGACTTTTTGTCGACAGGGACGGCAATGTGATCGGGAAACACCGTGGATACCCGTTTTACACGATCGGACAGCGGCGCGGATTGCATCTTGCCATGGGGAAACCGGTCTATGTCACCCATATCGATCCGGAAACCAACACCATAACCGTGGGAGAGGAATCCGAGCTGATGAATACGACTGCTGTTGCACGCAATATTGTGATGGGCAAATACGGGCGCATCACCGAAGATGAAATGCCTGTGAACGCGGCTATCCGGTACAATGATACCGGTGAAACCGGATTCCTCACACAGACAGGCGACGATGAATTCATGGTGCGATTTCCAGAAGGACGATCGGCCATCACACCCGGACAGGCACTGGTGGCCTACGAAGGCAACGATGTGCTTGCCGGCGGATGGATCCTCAAGGCCACGGAACCACTTTTCGACAACCTAACCTCATCCTGATGGACAGAATACGACAATATCCGGCAGATGGAAATCCTGATGTGCACGCTATGCAGACAGCGTTTTCCGTCAGATCAACCTGCAGCTTACTGGCAGCGCTGCTGCTGCTCGCAATGCCGGCCTGGACAAGCCTGTCCGCATCGGCAAAATCAGGGGGGATGAGCGAATCGGCCATATCATCCGGCAACAATACGTTTGAGGGCAGCATTACGCTCACCCGCTATACGGTCAGGGCGGACGGAAGCGAGCACTGGGTGTCCAGCACGCCCCTGCTCATCCATCCGGATTTCATCCTCCTGGTTCAATCCGAAGGAGGATCCGTCGAACTTCTTGGAAACATCAGGGCAGAGGGCATAATTGTGCGCCAGGCACGGGAGGATTTTGTGTTCCTGACCCCGGACCGGAAAGCGGTGATCATGACCCGGCAGGAGTTGCAGCAGATGATTTCCATGTTCGACTCCATGCGGGGCCGTTCCGCCCAGGGGCAGGCCCCGGAACCCGATGTTATGTTCAAAGCAACCGGTGAGAAAAAAGAGATTGAGGGTTACGGTGCGGAAAAATGGATAGCACGGCAGGAGGGGAGCAGTTCGGAATGGCACTTCTGGGTCACGGATGAACTCACCATTCCCTGGGGATTGCTGTCCGAACAGTGGCTCACCAAACAGCTCTCGCTCTCGGGCCTCCCGGCAGAACGATGGTTTGTGGACGAAAAACTGCCGGTCCGGGCCGAACTTTGGTCCAATGGGGAACTTGCCGAAATAATAAAAATAAAAGATATTACCCCCCATAGAATTCCAGAATCACGATTTCAGATTCCCGCCGAATATCAGCGGATCACTTTCCAGCAAATGTTATTTGACCGCATGCGGAACCGCTGACAATAATCCGGAAGATTCGAAACCCACAAAATCAGAACAGCCAGGTGAAACGAATACGACTGCTATCCCTTCTGACCGCGCTGCTCCTGCTCACCCAGTGCGGGACCCCGGAGCGTATATACGAGTATCATCCCTCCGAAAAAGACCACATCTATTATGACATAGATGACACCATCGGGGATGATGAAACCATCAGCGAATACATCGGGCCGTATGTCCGCGAAATGGCACGCACCATGAACCGGGTGCTTACGGTCAGTGAAGGCCCGTTCGAACGCGGCAAACCCGAGGGAGCGTTGGGCAACCTGTCGGCCGACATTGTCCGGTACCGCGCCACCGCTGAATTGCGCAAGCGCGTGGATGTGAGCGTGATGAACAACGGGGGCCTTCGCGTACCCCTTCCGGAAGGAGAGATCACGGTCGGTCATATCTATGAACTTATGCCCTTCGAAAACTACATTGCCGTCCTGCGCTTTTCCGGCGAACAGATAAGGCAGATCGCCGATGAGCTTGCAGCAGTGAACGGTGAGGCGGTCAGCGGCATACGGTTCCGTATCGTCGACGGCAGGGCGCGCGACATCCTGGTCGATTCTCTGAGCGTGGATCCCGAACGCCACTACTGGCTGGCCACGAACAACTGGATGGCCGATGGCGGCGGGGATGCCCCCACGCTTTGGGAACCGCTCGAACGCCGCAATATCGACATCCTCATCCGTGATGCCATCATAGAATATCTCAGGGTAAAGGAAAGCATAGCACCGTACACCGACCAGCGCATCCGTAACTGATTGATCATGAACAGAAAAACCTTTCTAAAAAACTCTGCCATCCTGGGTGCCGGACTTGGCCTGGGCGGAGTTTTCCCCTACAACAAGGTACTGGGAGCCGCACAGACCCGCGTCACCATCCTGCATACGAATGACACACACGCCCGTATTGAACCTTTTTCCGATTCCGCACCGCGATACGCCGGAATGGGCGGTGTGGCGCGGCGTGCCACGTTGATCAGGCAGCTCAGGGCTGAAAACCCGGACAGTCTTCTGCTGGATGCGGGCGACGTCTTTCAGGGCACACCCTATTTCAACAAGTATAACGGCGCCCTCGATTTCGAAGTGATGAGCAAGATGGGATACGATGCCGTGACCATCGGGAATCACGAATTCGATAACGAGGTGCGCGGATTTGAAGAGGTCATGGACAAGGCCCGGTTCCCGTTCGTCTCCACCAACTATGATTTCGGTACTACGCGCATGGGGCGGCGGGTGCACAAATTCCTGATCCGCCAGGTTGCCGGGGTCAAAATCGGCATATTCGGGCTGGGCGTTGATTTTGAAAACCTGGTGCTGCCCCATCTGCACCGCGGCGTGACCTACCTCGATCCGGTGGAGGTGGCTGCCGATACCACAGCGCATCTGAAAGGATACCATCAGTGCGATATGGTGATCTGCCTGAGCCACATCGGTTACCGGTACAACGACAATCGTGTCAGCGACCGCGTTGTGGCGCAGCAGGTGGACGGGATCGACCTGGTCATCGGCGGACACACCCACACGTTCATGCCCGAGCCCGAGCTGTTCGAAAAACCTGATGGCAGCCGGACCTGGGTGTCGCAGGTCGGATTTGCAGGAATTGTCCTGGGCCGTCTTGATTTCTACTTCGACCGGGGGAGGCAGATCGCCTCCGTCCGCAACCACAACTATCCCGTCACCGATGGCAGCCCGGATTCCGGGACGTATGCCGAATTGATTTCGCGGATATCGGCTGACGGCGGTGCTGCCAGCGCGTAAGCGGCCGGCCGGACAATTGGCCGGACAGCAACTGCAATCGCAAACAGTTGCCGGACAGTAAATGTAAAGGAGAGAAATGAATTACGAGCCGGGCGATCAAACAGAATTCGGTCAAGCATATAAAT
>SL_8KL_010_SEDDRAFT_10001435_pt1 | contig 20672 bp, 4 predicted proteins | sample SodLakKL_010_SED_4_FD_11160 | JGI IMG/M metagenome (IMG submission 11160)
CCGAAACGACGATAACGATAGAGGACGACTACGAGATAACCGCGAACTTCAATCAAAAACCCCAGTGGATAAACGACGCCTGCTGGCAGCACTACTACCACGACGATACACTCAGAAGTGTCCATTATTTTTCTGATGCATTAGGAGGTGAAGATATTCTTTACTCAGGACAGACACTTGGAAATGATTATGTATTCGGGGTATTTCCAGAGACCGGCGAGTACTTGACTTCGCATGAGTTAGGCGGCATAGTCAATGTTATGGAAGACGATGGTGAGTACTTTTACAGTCATGATCACAGTGATGTGGTTAAATATGATCCTTCCTTTGAGGGAGACAGGCACGTGATTCACAGTTTGCACACACTAAATATTAATGATATGCAGATTGGGGAAGAAGGCGACGTTTACACAGTTTCTCGTGACGAAATGGTGATAAGGTATGATCCTGATAACGGTACGGTATGGGAGCACAATGAACATGATGATTTTGTCAATTCTCTGGACATTGACAATAAAAATAACATGGTTTATACCGGCGGCGATGATAAAAAGGTCATTGCTTACCACGACGACATAGGGACGAAGAAGTGGTCCCACGAGCACCACGATGATAATGTTAATTCGGTGTTTTACTACGAAGATAAGGATGTTGTCCTGAGCGGGTCGAGTGATGGAAAGGTAATAGCTGTGGACGCTACAGACGGTTCGAAGGATACAAATATAGAGTGGATATATCAGTACCACGGCATTTTCCATGTCAGAGAAATTCAAGTTTTGGATGGAGTAGTGTACATAGGCGGTTGGGCAAATAATTTGATTGCGATAGAATATGACGAACTTGAGAAGGCTTTCGATGGCAATGTAATTACGAAAGAGGACATTGAGTTTGAAAGAGAACATACATTTGATTCATCAATCTATAGTTTTTCATTAGGTAACCCCGACGAAGAGAAATACGACGACTACTGGGTCTTCGTTGGACTTGGTGACGACACGGTCATGGGCTGTAGGCCATCACACAATCTTACTTTAGAGAATATATATGACGAAGGAACTGGAACTGTTAACGTGAGCTGGAACTGGGGCGGAGAGAACGAGGAGACCTTCGATGAAGGTGACAGCAGGGTTTTTGTTAAGGACATCGAGGTAACTCTGGAGGCTAATCCAGAAGACGGCTACACCTTCGAGCACTGGGGCGGAGACATAGGCGATGAGAACGGCAGAGAGGATGAAATAACCCTGGATATGGACCAGATAAGGGACATCGACGCATACTTCATGGAGGAATCAAGTGAGCCGAGTGATGTGGATGATGAGTGCTGGGAACGGGAACAACAAGGTGGGATTAATTCTGTGTATGAAGAGGGTGGTGTGGTCTACACGGGGAACGATGAAGGGGTGGTGGTGGCAGAAGATAAAGATGGGAATGTTCAGTGGCGTCATGGTTTCCATGAAGATAATGTATATTCGGTCCACGTGTCCGGTGATACGGTCTACAGTGCCTCAGAGGACGGCACGGTTTTGGCCTACAATACCGAGGACCACCAGATAGAGTGGCAGTACAGTTTCCATGATGGTACAGTACACTCAGTTTACGAGGACGGCGGCACTGTCTACAGTGGTGGATCGGACAACAGGGTCATCGCAGTGGATAGTAGCGAGCTAGAAAACGAGTATGACGGCGAAATAATAGAAGACGAAGACTTGGTTGAGTGGGACCATGAGCTTCATGGCGACACGGTGCGTTCTGTCTATGTGGACGACGGCGTGGTCTACAGTGGTGATCAGAACGGCAGTCTGGTAGCCATGTCGATAGCTGAAGAGTCTTTAGTATGGGAAAGGGAAGACCTTCATGAGGTTTCGACTATATATTCAATAGATTCTGGGTACGATGACACGAAGTATGATGAAGTTATATATAGTGTAAGTAACGAGGCGGTTAAGGCCGTTGATCCTGAGGATGGAGGAGATGTCCTAGGCTTCGACCCCGACGTGGACTCTGGGAGTGCATTGTTCGTGACGTACGGCGGAGACGACGGCGAGCTTTTTGTTGGTGATGGTTCTACCCTGAGCCTCATGGATGCAAAGTACGGGTCCCTTTCATGGCAACACAATCACCATGGTGGTGATATACAGGCGATAAACGTCGTTGCCGAGGAGTCGGTTTACAGTGGTGATGGTGACGGTTTTCTTGTCGGTTGTCACTACGACAACTCACCGAGGATAAGCAATCCTGTACCTAAAGACAAAAGTAGGTTCGTCGAAGTTAATCCTACACTTGAGGTCCAACTCGAGAGGACCAATGATGCCTATATCTATATCGAAAGCGACGATGACGACAGGTTCGAGGATATGACCTTTGCGGGAAATAAATCAATAGATGACGGATCTACCGATACTTTCTCTGTGGATATAGGTGAGGGTGAGGGGGGTGAAATAGAAAAAGACCTTGAACCTGGAGCTACCTATGTTTGGACCGTGGAAGCTGAGAATGATCTGGGTGAGGATAAAAGCAAGTCATACGAATTTACAGTTACCACAGATGATGTAGAGCCTCCTGAGGTAAATATTGAATATCCTTATGAGGAGAAAGGAGTTAGCAGGACACCGAAGCTCTGTGCAGAGATAAGATCCAAGACTCTGGGCCAATGGGAGGAGGAGGTCGAAGTAGTCATTTCAGTTGGCGACGAGGAGGTCGACAGCTTAAGTATTGGATATAACCAGACCGTTTGTAGAGAGGTCAACGAGTACCAAGGCGAACCTCTTGAGTTCGGTGAGAAGTATGATTGGGAGGTAAAGGCAAAAGATGAACTAGGTCAGGATACATCCAATCAGAGTTGGTTTGAGGTGAGATACGAGGATGCGGCTCACATTGATATGTTAGGCCCCCAGGGCAGTGGAATTGATTTTGGTGAGGAGTTAAAGGCCGAGATAAACGTTTCCTACCAACCTTTCGATATTCAGTATTTCATAAGCGGGGATGAGGTGCATACGAAACAGGATAGAGAAGTAAATGGTACATTCAGTAGTCCATCACTCAATAACCTCGACAACTTCGACGTGGAGTATGGTACTGAGTATGAGTGGCAGATCAAAGTTATAGACGACGAGGATCTTGAGAGCATCAAGGGTCCATATAAGTTCACAACAGAATATCCACCTGCACCTAGCCTTAGTAATGCAGAGCCTACAGGAAATGATGTTTCTACAGACACTGAATTGTCTGTGGACATATCCTCAGATGGCCCACCCATGAACGTAAATATAACTTTAGAAAAAATTGATGGAGATTTTAAGTACATAGATTTGGTTAACGTAGAGGAAAGTGAAGCGACGGTTACGACCGATCCACCTACACTTGACTATGGTGAAGAGTATGAGTGGACGGTTAATGTTACGGATGTGCACGGAAATTCAACAGAAGACGAGTTTGGATTTGTCACCGAGAACCCACCAGAACCTGGTATGAGCCACTTTTATCCCGATGACGGCGATGACGGTATTCCACTTTCTGCGAACCTTTCAGTCTTCCTTGAGTTGAATTCGGATGATATGGTTGTTAGCTTCTATGTAGACGGCGATGAAAAGTATAAAGAAGAGGGTGTTGAAGAAGACGGATACGTTACGACAAAGTCGCTTAGGGACCTGGGTCTCGATGAGTATGATGTGGAGCACGACTGGTATGTGGAGGTCTACGATGGTTATCAAGCCACTACCTCAGAGCACATGACCTTTACAACGGCAGATCTTCCTACGCCTTATATAACCAGTCCATCTCCTCAGAATGATGCTGAAAGCGTTCACCCGGACACAGATCTCTCTGCCTACATCTCAGGAGGCGACGATGAGTTTCCGATAGATTGGGAAATACATCTAGACGGAAGTATGGTTGGTTATGGTGAAGAAGACGTAAGTGGGATTATAGAGGTTGAAAACGATGAGATAAACTTGGAATATGGTGAAAACTACGAGTGGACGGTTGAAGCCAGGAACGACCTTGGAGGTAGCGAGCTCAAAAGGTTTGAGTTCAGTACTCTGGATCCACCTAAACCTAATATAGGATCACCAAGGCCGCCTGATGGTATAAAGGGTATTGATGAAGGTTTGGATGAGCTGGAAGTGGAAATTTCAAGTCCTGATGGTGGCGGGGATACCGATTGGTGGATATATTTCGATGGAAGAGGAGAAGAAGGTGTTGTAGACGAGGGCGACGAGCATGATGCCATTTTCGATATAGATGATGACAGGGACCTAGAGTATGGAGAAACATATGAATGGGACGTTAGTGCAATAAATGAAAAAGGCGGTGAGGTCGTAGAAACTTTTGAATTTACTGTTCAGGAATCAGATGCGCCTACTGTTGATAATCTTTCGCCTGAAATAGAAGATGGGGAACAGTCTACACTCCCAGAACTTTGTGCGGATATATGTTCTGATACACTTCCCGTCAATGATGATGAAGACGGTGTAGAAGTTCAGTTTGATATTTTAGACGGGGGTACTTACGACTACGTTATAAAGTCCGGTGGAAGGACGTGTAAGCAGACTGATATGGAACTGGATTATGGAAGAAAATACTATTGGACTGTGATCGCGACAGACAAGTTCGGAAATATGAGGTACGAGGAGGCTCAATTCGAAACTATAATACCTCCGGAGCCTGTCTTACAGCAGCCCGCTCCTGGAGACGGTGACACAGGTGTTTCTGTAGACACATCACTCTCTGTAGAGGTTCTCTCAGAAGGACATCCAACCAATGTAGAAATAAATTTGACCCAAGAAGATACAGGTTATGAAGTTCATAACTTTATTGAAACTGTAAACGAAGACCAAGCCGTAGTGACTACTAAGCCACCTGAACTTGACTATTATGAAGAATATGAATGGACGGTGAACGCTACGGACGTGCACGGAAATTCAACAGAAGACGAGTTTGGATTTGTCACCGAGAAACCACCAGAACCAGAGATATTTGGTGCTGTTCCTGGTGATGGCGAGGAGGATGTGCCGGTAGATTCGGACATAACTGTGGATATAGTTTCACATTTACATCCTACGGATATTGATTGGGAGCTCATCGGAGAGGGTTCGGATGATGAGTATACACTTGAAGAAGGGGTTCATCCCGAAGGAGAGCCGTATACATACATTATAGAAAACGATGAATTGGAACTCCAGTATGGAGAGACCTACACCCTGAACTTTGAGTTATCCGATAATTCTAGTCAAAGTGTGGATGAGACCTTTGAGTTCACTACTGTTGAGGCCGAAGCGCCTCATAATCTATCGGCCGAAGACATAAAGGCAAATCTTGGAGGCAAACTCAAATTGGATTGGGATTGGGGAGGATATGAGCAAGAGCTAGATTCTTTCGAGATACAGAGGAAAAAAGAAGGTCATTTTGACTGGGAGACCGTCGACGAGATAAGCTTTTCTGAATTTGAGAATCTTCCATATATAGATCCTAACGATCAGTTCAATGAGGATGAGTTTACAGAGATGGGGGAAATTGGTGAAAACAGGAACTTCACCCTGGAAAATGATACGGATCAGATTGACCTCTACAGCCTAGAAGTTATTGACAACGACTACGTAGTCCCGGGAGATTACTACTACGTGGACGAAGAGGAAAACGTGCTGTACTTCATTCATGCCGAAAATTATGATGAATATGTGGAAGAGCACCTGGTCGAGGAAATCGGGGATGACTTGGGCTTCTATCTGGATAGGAAACCGGACAGTGAAACGGTGAAGATATACAAAGATACAGAAGAGGTAGACGAGAGCAATTACACGGTCAGTGATGGGGATAAATTCGTAGAGTTCCACGAGGGTGACTTTGTGGGTGAGATGGTCGAGGTGGAATACGAGCACTACAAGTACGAATCAGGAGAAGAAGTTACAGTTACCTACGAACACTACAAACTCGAAAACAATGTAGAGTACTGCTACAGGATAAGAACCGATATGGGAGACTACGGTTTGAGTGATTGGTCGGAAACTGACTGTGCCTCGCCTAACATGCAGCCACAAGTAGTGAAAAGATCAAGGAAGCCGGAATACCCTGAGACAGAGGACGATATAAGGTTCTATATATATGTGAACGACAGCTCCGCCAGCTTTGATGAGATGACAGCCGAGTACTACATAGAAAGGCTTTCGTACCACAACGAGGAGTATCAAAGTGATCCGGAGATTATAGAGGGAGAGGTCGGATGTACTCCAATAGACAACTCACAGCTCGATCCGGATATAAACGCCGACTTCGAATGTTTGAAGACCATAAGCAGCGAGGATACCCTTAAGGGAGACAAGTACAGTGCACAGATGAGACCCTATGATGGCACAGAGTACGGTGACTGGTCTGATTTCGACCAGGCTTATGTTAACAATACCGCACCTACCGCCGAGAACGTTGCAATCGAACCTCAGGAACCAGACACCTCCTCGACTCTGGAATGTACCTACGACTTTGTAGACGTCAACGAGATGGACGAGGAGAACGAGTCCGCCACGAAGTTCAGGTGGTATCAGAAGGTAGGCGGCGACTGGCATATTATGGTGGAGGGCAAGGGCAGGAGGACTATAGATAGTAATGACGATGATGTTCCGAGCCTTTCCCACGGTGACAAGGTTAAGTGTGGTGTTATGGTCAAGGACATCGACGACACCTGGCCCGAGTGGAAGAACCCGAAGTACGATGAAGAGTTCAGAGAGTCTTCGGAAGTAGTCATACACGGTAACTACCCACCGACGATAACTGACCACAGTACCGATGCCACGGAAGATTATCCGGCCCTTGGGGGTGAAAATGTTTCCTTCTATGTCCAGTGGCTCGATGAACATTCCAACGAGTTCGACGTGAGAATCTGTGAGAGCGTGCTTAAGCCAGAGGACCAGTATGGAGGAGGCGATGAATACATGAAGTTTGGTGACGAGGCCGGTTGGTTCTACAGCAGCGAGACTGGTAAGAGGGCCGACACGGTTTCGGTGAGGTTGGATAGGTTTGAAACAGAGGTTGAAGGAGAGGCTGTAAATAAGACGGAAGGAAACACAACGGATTTCATATACGATATATATGTGTACAGTGTCGAGGACAGGGATGGAGAAGAGCCTGAAACTGAGCCCATAACCCAGGCAAACGACAGAGCGTTTACTGCCGGGGAGTATACTACCGTGGACCTCAGCAATGCCGAGGCCCTGACGGGTCAGTACCTGGGCATTAAACTGTGCGTGGACAGCAACAACGATGGTGAATGTGACGGTGGAGATGGTAACTGGGCATATGTAAATGCAACAAGTGGAGAAGGTGAACACAAGGCAGTGAGTGCTACAGGTGAGACTTTCTATGATCCACAGATAAAGATAAACTACGTTTCAGATGATGAAATGGACTGTTACGGCGAAGTGTACTGCTCCGACAACGTTACATCGGACACGGAAAAGACGGAATACGAATGTGATTACAACACATCCTCTCTCGAGAGCATGGAAAATAGTTATGAGATAGTCGTTTCGGATGAAGAGGGACTGAGGTCGAACATAGTTTCCGGTGAGTTCTACATTAGACAGCCACCCAAGGCTGAAAACGTAACGGTAGAACCGGATCCAGCAAACGAGGATACGGAGCTTACATGTTCCTACGACTTCGAGGGCTTCGGCCAAGAAGAAGAAAATAAAACCGCAACAGAGTTTATGTGGCATGTAAACAGTGAGCTGGTCATGGAGGGTAATTACAGAACTCTGGCTGGGGAGTTTGAGACAGGAGATAACGTGATGTGTTCGGTTAAGGTGGTGGATGAATCAGGATTTTCTGATGATATGTTCAGAGAGTCCGATGAAGCCTCCATAGAACCTGTTCCAGATGTACCCGTTCTGTGGTCAGTTCCGGACACAGTCGAAAAAACAGATATTGATGTTATCGGCTACTCTAAGGGTGCCCAAAACGTAACGGTACAGAACCTAAACCATATGAACGACGTGTACTTCAATAGAAGCATAGGTCTAAATAGAACTACAAGACTGGCTGAAGCCAATATCGTTGAGAATGTAACCGAGGGAAGTGATCACGTAAAGGTAGAGAGAATGGATGGGTTCAACGAGTCGGCCTATCTGAGGATAGAGAACTACGAACATGAGTACTTCTTATATTACAATATAACGGAAGTAGAGGATATACGGATTGGGACAGACGAAGGAGAGATAAAGGCCAGGAAGTTGAACCTAGGTGAAGATGAATATCTGAAGGAGGATGTTGCAAACGGTACAGTGGCATATGCATACGATGGACCAAAGCCTGATGGCTGGTTCAACGAAACCATAAATCTCTGGGAGGCAACCGAGAACAACATCGGTGCATGGGGCGAAAATGCCGCAGGGGAAGGAGGAGGAGAATACTTTACTGTCCAGAACGATTACGAGACAGAGCTTGATGAACCGACAGTTGAAAGGGACGGTGAGATAGTATCCAGCAACGTCCTTTTCCTCGAGTGGGATATACCGAACCTGGATAACGAAGAAGTTGAAGATCTTCAGTATGCCGTCGGAAAGCAGGTATATCCCGATGATGGTTGGGATTCAGCAACCGACTGGGTCGATGCAAGTACAACGCAGATAGAGAGAGGAAATCTAACTACCCAGGAACTTGATTTGGTTTACGATGAAACACACTTCTTTGCGGTTAGGTACAGGAAGCACAGTTGGGGCGACTGGAGCACCGTTGGTACAAGTGGATCGATGAAGTATATTCCATCGGATGAGCCGACAGATCCACCAACACCTGTCGAGGTTTCCGCACCTATGGACATACATACAGATCCCGTGATAGAAGCAGAGTGGACCGAGAGCACACAGGACTCTGACTATGAGATAGACCGATACGAATACGCTATAGGAACCGCCAAGCACAACGACACAGGATGGAATGACACTACCGATGGCTGGGTTAGTACTGGACTCGAGCGGGAGATATCCGAAGAGTTCGATCTCAACAATACGGAAACGTACTATGTAAACGTTCGTGTGATCGATACAGGAGGATTTATCAGCGAAGTTAGTTCTAGCAGTGGAACCACATACTACAACCAGACGAAACCGACTACGACGGTTGTGCAGGTCGGTAACGATACCTACGGACACGATTACTGGTTGGACGATACAAATGACACTGTGACCAATATAACGGTCATTGGCAACAGGAATATGACTTGTTATTACTCGCCCTACAACAGAGGCTTCGTGGATATGGAGAAGAACTTGGAAGGAGGTAGATGCAACGCCACAGGAGAGGAATGGGGAATCAACCACACCTGTTCCATGGATCTCGACGAAGGGGAATACACCCGATACATAGCCTGTAAGGATACGGATGGTAGGGAGCAGCAATCCGACGAGAATACAGAGGTGGACTTCTACGTTGACCGCAACTCTCCGGTTATAGACGTTATGCACCCAGAGGAGATTAACTACACCGAAGGACGAGGCAAGTTCGGTCCAGATGATACAATCAAGGTAAACATAACGGACATGCCTGGAACTGTCGATTCCCAGAGTTTCGCCATCTACGAAAACGATACCGGAGATTTGGTTGAGAATGGAAGCCTTACTAAGGTTACGGACAATCCTTACTCCAATAACTACACATACAGTTGGGACACAGATGACGTGCCTTCGGGCAACTATTCGCTTGTTGTTCACGCCGAGGACAAGTTTGGACATTACGACAACAGCACCACGGTCTTCGAGCTGGACAAGGAACCGCCTAACATAACGACAGATATAGGCGAAGAAAACGTCACGGGCGAATACTTCCAGGACAACTTCGACATTACCACAAAGTTTGAAGACTTCGACAACGCCTACTACGTAATGGTCGACAATTATCTACAGGTGCTCCAAGAAGGTGAGAACCTTTCTGAAGGTGGTTACGGAAACGACTGGAAATGGACAGAGGAGATAAATATAACAGGCTTAGAGGACGGAGTTTATAATATAATTTACGGGGCAAACGATACCGTAGGAAACTGGGCCGAAGAGTCTGTGGAGTTCTACGTCAACCGTCATACATGGTTCAACAAGAGCATAGACTACCTGGAATGGCCCGAGAATACAAGAAAGGAGGACGCTATAGATCTGTCAAACCACTTTGAAGACACTGTAAACGTCTCATCCGAGTTCTTCCACAGCGATCCCGATAAGGTGACGGTAGAGTTTGAAGAAGGTAAATATATAGAGGACGGTGAGTTCGCAGAGTTCTCTAACTGGGATTATACGAAGACAGGCGATATAACCGGCTGGGATGGTGAGAAGTTCGTTGCTGACCTACAGGACTCACCCGACCCTGAAAACATAACATTTTCGCAGAACGTTTCGACAGTGGAAGCTTGGAAGGAGTACGAGTTCAGTGTACAGCACAGTACAGATAACACGGACAGTTCTGAGTTCGAGTATGGTATCTCGTTGGTACAGTATGATGGCAATGATGAAGTGATCAAGGAAACGGTCTATGACTTGGAAGCGACGGAAGACTGGACCGAACACACAGTGGAGTTCGTCACTAAGGAGGACATGGACAAATTGGAGATAGTACTTCGACAGGAACAGCTTTCTGAGGAACTCAGCACAGAGTCACTGTGGACCGGTATGAGTTTGTTTGAACGATACAGAGCACCCAGGGTTTCATTTGAGCCCGATGATCACTTCAGCGGCGTCGAACACGTGGTGTTCTATGGTACGGACAGGTACGGAGTAACTGAGCCCAGTGACAACGTTACCCTTAATCTGACGGACGACAACTGTGAACCGGAAGAAGGCGACTGGGTTATAGACGAGGAAGACGAGGTTTACTGCGGCGGCGCCAACGCTGAACTCATGGAGAACGAGGGAACGGAATCGATAACAGTGAAGGGTGACACATCTCTAAACTTCACAGATATAGAGATAGATATACCGGTTACGTTTGACGACAATAGCAGGACAAAAATAAAGCGGAGTACCTTCAACGAAGATATTGTCGTGGCCGGACAGAGTGAGGTAAATGCCACTGAGTCAGGATTCTACGGTTCAGTTGAAGTCAAGGAAAGTGGAACATTTAGAATCGAAGACTCACCGGAAACCGTAGACGACATAGAGATAACAAGCAAGGATGCCGAGATGCATGTAGGATCGGATACCCTGATCGGCACCTTCTATTATGAAAAAGGAACTGTGATCTTCAATAGCTCCACTATAATCGGTGGCGTTGAGATAAATGTAGTAGAAGAGGGCGAAGCGGAGCTCGAGGGACTCGTGACAGGTAAAGAAGTTAACTCGGGATTTGACCTAACAAGACAAAATACTAAACTAGGAGAAATTCACATAAACAATACAGATATCTGGGGAGAACTGGTCGTAGAGATGAACAAAGACTCGTCTCTAGAAACTGTGGATTCGGAACTGACCAAGTTGTTTTCACAGGAACATTCCGATTTATATCTGAACAATACAGATATAGACGATTTACAAAGCCGAGGTTCTATTGAGATGGTGGACTCCTGGGTTGGAAGACTGGAGATCTGGCAGTCTGCTCATGTTGTTTCCGACAGATCTGAGGTTGAAACATTGGAAACCTCCATGAGTTCCACGACCGAGGAAGTGAGCATCGAAGGAAACGTCACTATAAACAGTGTTGATGAGTTTGAGACAGGAACCGTCGTCAGGACCTTCCCAGTAAAGATACTAAACGAAGATGGGAATCACCTCGATTATGTAAATGTAAATGGAGAGGATGGATTTGAGCCGGATCCCTTCGTAAGCATAACAGAAGACTTCGGAAACCACAACGATAAACTCATTCTTGAGGTAGAATATCTGAACTTCGAGAATCTGACACTTGACACGGATACTCCGGTTAAAATACAGGACAGAGTCCTTGATCCGGAACTGGACGGTGATCCGATAAGTATCACATATGAAAATAATAAAGACAATATGACAGTCGGTGACAGTTCGTGGATCGGTGGAAACTTGGATGAACCGAACATAACTGTAGGAGAGTATTCCGATCTGAACGATGCTGAAAATAATCTCAATGAGGGCGACGTAGAGACGGTGCGTATAGGAGACGGAGCGGAGACTTTGGTCGAGTTTGACTGGAACTTCAGCACAGACCACCAGTTCCAGGTCATAAACGCAGACAACGAGTCCGAGAACTACGGTGATCGGATAGAGATATATAGAGGCAAACAGGATGGAAGGAGCTGGTTAAATGTTTCTGGAATAAACCTGGAGGACAATAACATCGAAGGTTCCCGTAAGAATATTTATTTCGAATACATCTCTGCCAACTTCGACGGGGACGAACCACCTTCTATTTGTGTCGTAGATGGTGAAGTAGGTATTATAGAAGATATAGGTAGCTGCGAGGATGGAATCCATCTCAAGGAGGAGGATGAAATAGAGGGTATAGCCATGGAAATAGTCGGTGGTGAGATGTACAATGTATCCGGTCTTCAGAACTCCGCAGCTATAGAGATGCCAAGGAAACCTCCAACCTACTCCGATCCACAGCCTGAAGATGGTGCCGAGGGAATTTCGATCAGTACACAGCTTTCAGTTGAGGTCGTGGACGAGGAGGAAGATGATGAGTTGGACGTTACTTTCTACGATTCCAGCGGTTCAGAGATCGGAGAGGACATCGAAGTTGCCTCTGGATCAAGAGCACAGGTTACGTGGTCCGGTCTTGACTACAATGAAACATACGGATGGTATGTTGTGGTTGACGACGGAACTTCAACAGTTGAGTCCAGTGTATGGGAGTTCGCCACAGTAGAGGAGGAAGACGATGACGATGACGATGAAACAGGTACCAGTCCAGGAACAGGTTCCGGTCCGTCGCCAACACCGAGAGACGATGGAATGGTTGTAGAGGAGGAAGACGATGTAGTGAGAATAAGAAACATAGGCGAAGAGGATACTTCTGAACTGGATCTGGAGATATCGGACTGGGATGGAAACATATACCGCCTTGTTCTCGAGAGTTCTGAGGTTATAGAAGGAGATATTACCTTGAGACTTCTGGATGAACTACCAGTCAGTGAGCCAACTGTTGATGGTTATGAAGTAAGCATATTCCAGAATATAGAAGTCGAATCTGAAATTGAAAGCAGCATAGATACTGCTTACATGTATTTCGAGGTACCTAGTAGCTGGGTATACGATGTAGGTAGCGACGGCGTAGGTCTTTGGAGATACGAAGAGGAGTGGAGCTCGCTTTCTGTGAGGCAGGTCGAAGGAGCCCAGGGAATTTTCAGATACAGGGGAAGTATGCCAGAGTTTTCCTACTTCTCCATACTCGGTAAGGTGGATGACATCGAAGATATGGTACCTGAAGTAGGGTACTCTATCGTTGAGGGTACTGTACTGGACAAGGAAACCGATGATCCCGTAGTCGGCGCGGAAGTAACACTGAGGGACTCTGAAACGGATGAACAGTGGACGACACAGACCAACGAAGAAGGTGTTTACTATGTCGAGGTTCTGCCCGATACGACCTTGGAAACTGAAGTTGAGCATGAAGACTACACCGGAGGCTTCGAACTACTTGATACAGTGGAGGATGAAATACATGTGGTTGATTTCAGACTCGAGCCATTGGATGTAGAAGAGAGAGGATACGTCCTGTATGTACTGTTCGCAATACTCATTATATTAGCTCTGTCGGGTCTTCTTGGATACTACTACTATAAGAAGAAAACGAAAACAGGATACGGCGGCTACTCACCCCGGTCTACTAGAAAAACTCACAGAAGAAAGGGTCCTGTTCAGGTATCTACCCAGAAGGTTCTGTCCAACCCCAACATCTTCAAGGGCGATAAGATCAGAATCAGGGGGAAGGTCGAACCCTACCAGAAGTACAACGGTAAAACATTCTACAGGATAAGAGACAAGTATGGCATGATAGACGGTGTATCCTCCGAACCCGATCACAGCGGAACTGGTGTAGTAGAAGGTAGGTTAAAGATTGAGCGTGGCAGACCATGTCTTTACTTCTAAATATTCTTATTTTATCCTGTATCTGAGGAAGGCAGCTATGCCACCTATTCTACCAAGCTTCTCACCGGACTCATGTCTTTCTGAAACTATCATTACATCGGCACCCTTTTCCTCCGCCTCGTTGACCAGATCTCTGTACTGTTTGATTTTTTTCTCAGATACAAGTACGGATTCGACGGCCCCGAGATTTATCGCTTCGTATACCTCTTCATTTCCGTATGCTACCTTTCCCGTGTCCTTTGAAAGCTCTTCCAACAAACTTTCGACCATCCTACTTTCTTCGGATAGCCTGGAGTCTTCGACTACCCTCTCTATCACGCCCCTCTTTACAACCTCCTCAACCCCAGTTATATCTGCATGGCTTGTGCTTGTTTTAGTACAATGCTCGGTGAGAGATTTTCTCTCTAAAAGTTTGTAAAGTCCATCCTTTACGAAGCCCGGTCCTCCGATCACAGTGTGGTCAAAATCGGGTGATTTCCTCTCTATGAACGAAGCTACCTCGCCCAGGTAGTCGCCCGTGTCCTCGGAAGCATATTGCTTACCCGATCCACCTGATCTTATGGTTGATATTATATCTATGCTGCTGCTGACCCTTGCCAGTGTTGCCATCTCCCTGTCTATCACACAAACAAGTACCTCTGGTGGTTTTCTGTAGGCCTTCTTCAATGTTTTAATCTGCCATTTCTTCCAACCCTCTTCCTTGACCACGGTGAGTACCTTACCTGGCTCAGCAACTATTGTATGGTAGCTATCAAGTTCAGTGTCCTCGGGTCCATCCTTTATAGGTCCTGTCAAGCGAAGATTTCCAGTGTGTTCGTGGAAACCCATCTTTTCAAGTTTCAGGGTGAGGTATACTGGCCTCTTATCTCCTTTCTCCTGGCCATCCTTCCTGTCTATCATCTTTCTTCGCATGGTTCTGGAACTTACAAGGTCACCCTCCTCCAGAACGTTCTCCAGCTCCCACACATCGTTGGGATTTTCCACCTTAATCTTCAGCAAACCTTGCTTCTTATCCCCTTTGAGTATTTTCATCGTATCACGGGCACAAATATTTTAATGTTAAGGTTAGATTAATATAAGTGGTAGCATGGATTTCGCCAGAGTTTTAGTGGTTTCAATCGTTCTCTTCGGAGTTTTGCTTGTTGTATTCGGAGGAGAGTTCGAGATAGATCCGGATCCCGTGGAGCCGGATCCCAATGACTATAGGTTCCGACCAGTGGAGCCAGAGGACGCATTTTTCGTAGGCACCGTTGAGGATACGGACTTTGTGCACAGGATATTAACGAGAACGCCGTTTGGAGTTTCCTTCGAGGAAAGAGAAAGGCTTATCGCAGATCTGGACGATGTAGATGTCAGAAGAGGCTTGTTTAGAAACCAGCCACACTACCTGGAGTTTAATCTGACCTCGGATGAGATAGATTCCATACGCTCTATGGACGTGGAGTTCGATGTCGCCGAGACCAATGAGTTAAACAGTTTGAACATGTACTTTAATGATGAAAGATTTTTCTCCGGCTACCCCGAGGCAGGGCGGTCTTACTCTGCGGAACTCGATACAAATCTAGTGGAGGGTAATAATGTTATAGAGATATCTGCCGACTCATCTGGGTGGAGATTCTGGGCTCCGACTGTCTACATGCTCAACAACTTCAGGGTTAGGTCCGAAGTTCTGGAGGAAAGGGAAAGAGAGTTTACGTTTGAACTGGATAAACAGCAGGCCGAAGACTTTAGGATGGGAAGACTGGTACTCCGACCCGAGAAGTTTGTACCCGAAGAGCCTATTGTCGTGGAGGTAAACGACCAGGAGGTATTTAGGGAAAGGGTCAGCAGAGACGACACCTCACTCTGGATAGAGTTCGATGATGTTGATGTACACCAGGGTGAAAACAGCCTGAGGATATTTACATACGAGGGTGGGTCATACGGATTCCGTGGGGCGAGTATGGTGGTATTTTGGTACAGTACAGAGGTAGTTAGACCCGTTAAGTATCTGGATGTGAGCCGATCCGACTACAGAAGGCTTCCCGGAAAGATGACCTTCCATGTCGATGGCATCGAAGGTATGCCAGAGTACCTGAGCCTCAGGATGACGACTGCCGACGATGAGAAAAGGGAGCTTATGATAGAAAAACCGTTGAAGGAAGGCGAGACAGTTTCTATAGATATAACCCGTGACGACCTGGCAGTTGGTGAGAACAGGTTGGAGTTCATAGTCGGGGGTGAAGGAGGCTACTACCTATCGGACTTCCAGGTCAGGTACTGAACTTTTAGTTTATTTTTTTAACTACTTGTAGAGCCGTTTATTTTATATTTATTACTAAATTGTAGTTAAAAAACATAAGATTTAAATACTTTCAAGATAAAGTTTAATTTGGGGTGAAATGAATGTCTAATGAAAAAGGTCCTCTTGCGGAAATTGGTTTCGATAAGATAAAAAAGAAGATTGGTTACTGGGACGCCATGGATACAGGAGAAACCATTGATGATGTAATAAATGGTACTAGACCGCTTGCAGGAGAAGGTGATATAATAGACGCCGAGAAATCTCTTTATAGTGACAAAAATCAGGCGGGTATCAACAAACCGAGATCAAGTATAACGAGGAAAATTCTTGGGATTGTTCCAGTAGAAGACGATATCAAGGAAAAGAAGAAGAGCATGGGATATGATCCAGAAAAGCCGATGCAAGATCAGGTTAGACGCGAGAGCTATGATGAATGGGCCGAGAGGCGAAAAAATGAACTCAAGGATGAGATGTCAGGCGGCGATTCAATAATTGAAAAGAAGCTGGATCAGATGCATCAAGAAAAGATTGAATCGATAGAAAACAAGGAAGATAGGGCCGTGGACGAGTACTTTAGCGGCATTAACAGCGCTAAGTTCAAAAGAAAGGACGAGTACAAGCCTTAGAAACAAAGGTTGAAAAAAACTATTAGCAGGTAGCCTGTGCAATGTTCAATATGCTGTGTTCATAGAGGATGGCTATCTTATTATCTTTTCACCACAATACACACACACTTTCCAGTTTTCATCACATAGTCTATTGCATCTAGGACATGGCCTCTTTCTTTGGTATTTTTTACGTACTTTCTCTGCCTTTCTTATGGTTTCGACGCCGGTGAGATAAACTTTGTAAATTTCATCGACCCTATAGAACACATCGTGGCTCTGTTCTTTGCTGAGAAAACGACCTAAATCCATTTCAGAGCTATTCTCCATTCTTTTCCATTTTATTCTGAAATCTTTCCAAAAGGTACGTGCTCCCATATCCATTACATCTCTGAGATTAGCATTTGTGATAGCAATATAAGCTGCCATGGCTACAAAACCTATGGTGTAAATAGCTCTACTTTGGAATGTTCCTTGTTTTTCTTTTTGACCAATTAAAATATCTATGAACTTTTTAAGTATTTGATTGTATTCACTGAGCCTATCTGGTGTCATCCCATCGTCAACTTCTTCTAACAGCATATCGATTACTTCTTCTGTGTTAGATAATGCAGTGTTTAGTGATTCTACGTCTTTTTCAAAGCCCTTTCTTAGGTCTTTGTTCATTAATCGCGATGCTTTGGACATATTTAAGTTTTCTATACCCTTTTCCTGTAGTACTGATATCCCTTCTTTGTATGCATTTTCCCAAAAACTTGTGTACGAATAACGAAGATTCTTAATTAGGTATCCCATATCTGCAATGTTTTTTTCAGCGCTGTTCATCATGTTTCTTCTTCTGCTGTCGTTTTTCAGTATGCTCTCAGCTTCTATACCTTCATGTTCATTTTCTGCGTGTTCCATGAAATCATCATAAAATGCAAATTCCTCGCCGCAGTAGTAGCATCTATAGGTATCTCCGAATCTTGATGCTGTTCTTGCTGCAGTCCTGTCCTTTTCAAACTCCTTGACTTTTGTCACAAGATGTGATATTTCATGTATTATTATTTCTGCTGGCTCTCCTGCTTTACCAGCCAAGTTTTTTTCATCCGATTCAATGATTTCTTGGTCGGTTGTATTATAGAACAAATCCGCCTTGCGTCTTTCGCCCCGAGAAATTTCCTTTGCATGTTTTGTTAGTACATGTGAGCCCTGACCACCGCCCGTAGAAGATGCTCCTGGTGATTTATATGCTGGTTCTATGTTTATTTCTTCTAGACCTCTTTTTCTTGCAAGTTCCACAAAGTTTCTCCAAACTTCTGTTTCCTTTAAAATTCTGAAAAGAGGTTCTGCGCCGTTTTCGCCATACACATGGTAAAGAACTTCGTTTACTTCAGGGGAAATATTGAACCAGATTCCATCTAGGTTTCTTTTTTCAAATCCCGGTTGAAGCTCTTTTTTATGTTCAAGCCTTTTGCCTTCTCCAACAATCCTCAAGCCTATTTCCTGATCTTTTTTAAATTTTGAATATTCTCCGACCGTAAGATCTTCTATTTGGGACTCAATTGATTGTCCTTCATCGTACTCGTGGTATTTTATATTAAATTTGTTTCCATACCTTTTTCTTAATCTACTTATTTTGTTTCTTGGTGCATATACTTTGTATATATAGTCCACTGGAATTTTTCCGGGAACAACCGCCATCATTCCCTTACTGATTACGGAATTTTTAGGGAGTTTTATTTCAAGAATCAAATCACCGTAGGATCTCACTGCATCTGGCCTTCTGTCTACCCAGGTTGTGTATTGTCTGTAGGCATGATTCCCGTCTTGCTCGTGTCTCCCTAAATTTACCTTTGTATGTATACTACTCAAATGACCTTTCAACTTTTTTAGGTCCTCCATCTCCTCGATTGATTGTTCTTTTGCATTCTTTTTAAGATATTCCTCATTATTTTTGACATATTTGTAAAGATCGATTGTTCCTTCTCCTTGTGGGTTTTTACCTCTTTCTATTCTGAGAATATCTTCTATTAAATTTCCAAAGAGATGATTGCGAATACCTGGTGGAATTATAAAACCACTTTTCATAATAGATTTATAGGATTCGGTGGATGTTCCATGGTAATAAACCTCTGACGCAGTTTTTGGACTTGTTTTTTGAAGATCTAGTAATGGGACTTTACCATGTAATTTTTCCAAATCTGTCTTGGTCCTGTCTTCATTGAACTCATTGGTACTTCTCTTCTTTTTTGTGAGTTCGTCCGTATACCAGAGGTCTATAAAATTTCCGGCCTTGCCGTTTCTTATACTTTCTAGATAATTATTTAGATCATCTTCTGTTTCAAATCTGTTTTCTTTTAGGTACTTACTTGGTTCTTTCATGACCTTCTGTTTTATTCTATCGATAAACTCCTTACTTGGTTGTTTCTTCTTTACCATTCTATAAATTCGGCTAGGAGTTACAATACACATTTCTTCAAGCTTTTCAGTTGATAAAAGCTTTATGATATCAGGTCCATCGGGTGGGGTTTTTGGCAGATGGGTGTGTATATTTATTTTTCCGTCCTCATTGAGAGTATGCTCTTCTTTAGGTCCAGTCCCCAGGTTTTTATTTAAAGCCACAAGCCTTCCATCCTCTATATTTATCGATACCTTTTTATCCGGGCTCCATTTTTCCAATAATATCTTTATGATTTCTCTGACCTTCTGAATTTCACCTTTCTTGGTATTCATTGGAGTTTGCACCGGATTTCAGAGTAGTACTTTTATATATTATTTATTTTGATCTTTTATGGACTTTAATTTGATATAAATTCCTTAAACTAACCTCTTATATACTTCTTTGTTAATATGGGCAAATTATTTTAATAAGGCATACAAAGTGTTTCTTAGCTGTAAGGGCACGTGAAAGTTCTTACCGCAACCCCATGGAAAATAGGTGAAGACTTTGTCGGATGAACTCAAAGAAAGGATAAAGCAGGCTATTTCTAACCACATGAAGATGGGTCACGACAGGGATAAAGCGATCGAAAGGACCCTGCAGCTTTTCCAACAGGCTAATCCTGAGTACGTGGAATACGTTGCCGACGAAATCTATGAACAGAGATCGGATGGGGACATGTCACGTGACAAGGACAGTGGAAATAAAGGAAAAAGGAGACCCAGACCCGGCGCCAGAGACGATCTCAAGGACCCAGAAATAATGGAAGCGAGTTCCTCCAGAGCCAGAGGTAAGTGTCCTGTCTGTGGTAAGAGGTTTTCCAGTTCTCTTGATTTCGAAAACCATTATAAGAAGGAACATGGCAGGAATACAAGAGAAGGTGAACAGAATAAGGAAGGTATCGATAAGGTAGATTACGGCGTTGCCCTCGAGAAATGGCTTTATAGTAAAGAGAAAAGCAGACAAGCGATTGAAGGTAAGAAAAATAAAGGGAGCAATGGTGGAAATAATAAAAAGAAATCATCATCCTCAAAAAAGAGAGTACCAAACTACAAGACACAAAGATCCTACGATACAAGGGGAGAAGGTAAGTGTCATATCTGCGGCAAGAAATTCCATAGTGTCGCAGACTTCGAAAACCATTATAAGAAGGAACACGGCAGGAATACAAGAGAAGGTGAACAGAATAAGGAAGGTATCGATAAGGCAGATTACGGCGTTGCCCTCGAAAAGTGGATGAGAAGTAAGAAAAAAAGTGGTACTGCAAAGAAAAACTGGGTTAATAGAAAAGAAAAAAGCAGGATTTTTAATATGAATCCAGATGCTTT
>SL_8KL_010_SEDDRAFT_10001436_pt1 | contig 20659 bp, 19 predicted proteins | sample SodLakKL_010_SED_4_FD_11160 | JGI IMG/M metagenome (IMG submission 11160)
TGTAATATTGAGCCCACTCCGAAAAGTCAGATTAAGTACGGATGTTTATAACAAGCTTAAATAATTTAGACCACATACCCCTCTCTGATTCTTTAGAGAGGGATGGGGTGAGTCCGAAACAAGTAAAACTAAATTATTTAAGCTTGTGCCGCTAATTTTCAGAACGCATGACTTTTCGGAGTGGACTCAATATTTAAGATTTGTTGATTCCGCAGTCATGGTTGTGCCACAAACCCGATCCCATGGGGATCACTGATCGGTAACTTGGGGTGGAAGCGACCAAAAGAGAACCCGAGGCAGGATTTTGATCAACGCTAAGGTCTTGTCGAGGGGTAGCGGGAAAGATTAGAAGGTGTCTGGAAGTGACCGGGTAAAGGATGGATTGTAAGACAGGATACTAGATTTATCTCTCGATTTTTGGCTTTGGTCCGGAATCCCGCGAACCAACCTCCGCTTCTGTTCTGTGGCTTTGCCTGGATCAATACTGAGGTTGTGGTGGGTGTCCACCGAACCCGTGGCGTTGCCACGGGCTGTGATGACGCGCTTTCAGCGCTTCACTCAAAGTGCTTCCTCTCTTTTAGATAATCCTCTTCCGAGAGCAGGCCCTGCTGCCAAAGTCCGGTAAGGTAGTCCAGCTTGTCAAGTGTTCCCGGGTCCGGTGCGGACTCCGGTTTCGGTTTTTTCCTAAGGGCGAAGATTCGCTGGCGTTCTGCCTCAGCTGCATGTGAAATCATATCGGCAAGCTGACCCGGATTTTCCTGTCCCAGCATCTTAACAGAGCGATTTTCTGTAAACAGAGTCAGGTCGCCAACACCAAACTTTCGATCGATCCATCTCTGGTTGAATTCAACCCTGTTGATATTTTGCAGGTCAATCTTTTCCGAATACTTTGAATCTTTTAATCGAATAGACCTGTCGGTAATCGTATACTCTACCGCTTTCAGAGCGGTGAATGTTCTGTAGATGATGATTAAACCGAGTCCAATCACCGGAATCAGTAACACTCCCAACAGGTACCACCAGAACATCGATTTGTGCGATGGCTTCAGTAAAATCTCTTTTTCACTACTCATCTTATTATTGAAATTTCAATATTTTCTTAGTGTTTATTGCCTGAGAATCGTACAGAACTTCACAACGCGTTCATATAAATCTCATTCATTTTACGTATCTTTAAAACTAAGCAATTTTTACTCTATAACCGTTTCGGACGCTCTTGAAACCCTGGAAATATATCGTAGCCGTATGGATGACAGTTGTCATTATAGCCGGCTTTTCAATTAAAATTCCTGAGATTGCCATTTTAGAACAAACGGCCCGTAATCTCTTTCTTCATGTACCCATGTGGTTTACCATGATGGTAGCGTTCACGATGGCGTTCTATTACAGTGTAAGGTATCTCAACGATGAAGAGATAAAATGGGACAGAAAAGCGGAAACTGCAACTGCAATAGGTTTGGTTTTCGGTATTTGCGGATTACTTACAGGCTCGCTCTGGGCACGTTTTACCTGGGGGACCTGGTGGACATTTGCTGAACCCAGAATGAACCTTTCTGCGCTGGCAATGCTTATATTTGTTGCATATTTCATTTTGCGCTCGGCGTTTAACGATGCGGAAAAAAGAGCGAAAATCTCGGCTGTTTACAATATATTTGGAATAACTACCATACCGTTTTTGTTATATATTATACCTCGCCAGCTGCCAAGTCTTCATCCGGGTGCAGATGGAAACCCGGCATTCAGCGATATGACGGCACCGGAGTTAAGATTAATCTTTTATCCGGCGGTGATCGGATTTATTGGACTGGCCGTCTGGATGATGGATATTGTGAATCGATACAAAAAAGTGAAGTTTATCAGTGAGTCTTAACTATGTCGAATAAATTTACACAAGAACCAACAAGATCCGCCGTTGATACCCTGTATGCGGATCGATGGGATGGCGTTGAAGGCGTAGAACAGGCTTCTGCTTTTATACAGTTTATGGCATCTAACGACTTGATCTTTGTAGTGTTGGGGGTTAGCCTGATTATCTGGTTCGTACTACTGTTTTTTATGATCCGTGTAGACCGCAAAGTTACCAGTCTCGAAGAGACACTTAAAGAAAATCAATCAACCGAAGAAGCTTAAACCAACTTACCCAATGAAACCCAAGTTGATTATCGGAATCGTATCTATTGTTCTTTTTACATCACTGCTGATGTATAATTTTGGAAACAGTATCAGTTCGTATGTGAATTTTGAACAGGCTGCAGATCGTGCAAATTCCCATGTTGTAGGCACATGGGATAACACGCAGGATTATGGGTTCTCCAGGGAAACCATGCAGTTCTCGTTCCACATGAAAGATCAGGACGGCAATGTTCGAAGAGTGGTATATCCACGGCCAAAACCCAATAACTTTGAACAGGCTACCCAGCTTGTTGTGGTAGGTGAATTGAGAAACAATGTTTTCCATGCAAACGACATGTTGATGAAGTGCCCATCTAAGTATAATGACGGCAGTGAACTTGTGAACGCGCAGGAGAGCTGAACTCATTATGGTTTCAACGTTAGGTCAGCTATTTCTCAGTGGCGCTTTTATCGCTTCGATCGCAGCTATGATATCCTATGCGATTTCGGTTGTAAAGGATGATACTAAAATCGAGAAAATCTCCCACTATTTGTGGTACGCCAAGGGCACTTTCCTGCTTATCTCATCCGTTGCGCTCATCTGGCTGATTATGACGCACCAGTTTCAGTACTACTACGTCTGGAACTACACCAGTCTTGACCTGGAGACTCAATATCTGTTTTCCGCATTTTATGGCGGACAGGAGGGAAGCTTTATGCTGTGGATTCTCTGCTCGTTTGTAGTCGGGGTAGGACTAATCAAGTGGACACGCAAGCCCTATAAAGGCCCTGTGATGTTTGTGATGACTCTCACGCAGTTCTTTCTGCTGTCGATGGTTGTTGGCTGGGATTTGAATTTTACCCAGATCGGAGCAACCCCTTTCAGAACCATAGCCCAGGAGATGCCTAATGCTCCTTTTATTCAGGCCAATCCCGATTTTGTCCCGGCTGATGGCTCCGGATTGAATGATCTTTTGAAAAGCCCCTGGATGATGATTCATCCGCCCATCATTTTTGTCGGTTTCGCGATGATGACGGTTCCTTTTGCTTTTGCGATAGCTTCGCTTTGGACCAAAACCTATCACGAATGGATACGTCCCGCGCTGCCATGGACGCTGGCCGCAAACCTGTCTCTTTTAACAGCTATTTTTCTTGGCGGTTACTGGGCCTATGAAACTTTATCATTTGGCGGATATTGGGCATGGGATCCCGTTGAAAACGCTTCGCTGGTGCCCTGGCTGATCGGTACAGCCGGTATTCATGCCATGATTATTCAGCGAAAGAGCTCCCGGGCTCACAAAGCCTCGCTCTTTTTCGCAATTTTGGCTTATGTCTCAATAGTCTATCAAACCTTTTTAACACGATCGGGTGTGCTTGCCGATCAGTCAGTACACAGTTTTGTGGATCTGGGCCTCTATGGCCAGCTCCTGATGTTTATCTCAGTAATGGCGCTGATGGGTATTGGTTTCTATTTGTACCGGTATCGCGAACTTCCCAGCCCGGAAAAAGAGTCAAAATTTCTGAGTAAAGAGTTCATGACCTTTACCGGGTCAATGCTGCTATTTATTCTGGGTGTTGTGATCATATTCGGTACCAGTTCCCCAATTATTGGCCGGCTCTTTGTAGAGAATCCAACTCCTCCCGAAATTCAGTTTTACAACGACTGGAGCATGCCGATAGCCATAATTATGGCAATTGCAACCGTGATTGGCCAGCATCTTTTCTGGCAAAAACATAGTTGGGAATCACTTGCCGGTAAACTGATTACCCCGCTTCTGTTAACCTCCATTGCAGCCGTACTCTCTATTATTTTGGGCGAGGTTCGCAATGTCTACTATATGCTGTTCATTTTTGCCGCCTGGTTTACGGTGATAGGTAATGCATCTGTCTTGTTCAGCCTGATCAGGAAGAATCCTAAACTGACGGGTGGTTCATTAACTCATGTTGGTTTTGGAGCGCTCCTGCTTGGCATTATCGCATCCAGTGTTTACACAGAGCCTCTGCTTGATCAGCGGACATCTTCATACAATGCAAGGGTAGTTGCCGGAGAGGTGTATGATGAGGAAGGTTTTCCGATTACACAACCGATTGAGATGTTTCAGCTCGATATCAATAAGCCTAAGCTGATTAATAATAAATATATGGTGACCTATGAGGGGTATGAAGTGGCAGATTCGCCAAGACCCGGTCAGCAAACATACCGTATCAAATTTGAGCCGATTGATGGAAGCCGGACATTCTACATGGATCCGGAAGTCTATCCCATGCTTACTACATCGAGCATGGACAATATCGACTGGTCGGTTGATCCGCACGTACGAACCGGCTGGTTCAGTGATATTTATCTATACGTGGCCGGAAGCAGGTATGTAGAGCGCAAAAATCAGGAGCTGGAGAGAGAGAAACGATCGCGTTCCCTGGTACCCGTTGCAGATGAGGAGGAGGAGATTCAGACTATAGAGATTCAACAGGGCGAGACCATTGAAGCCGGCCCCTTCACGTTTACATTCCAGAGTTTTGTACCTGCTCAACCTGAGCATTTGCCTGAAAATACGCAGATTGGGATTCGGTCATTAATCCGTGTTTCGCATACAGTTTCGGGAAATGCCTATGAGGTGGAGCCACTGTTTGCTGTTTATACCGAAAATGAACAGAGTTACACCTACTCTCCGCCTCTTATGATAGAGAATTGGGGGATGAGTATAAGCTTCAGTCGTATCCACCCCGAATCAGACTCTATTGAGCTCACAATTGACGGACTCGATCTGAATTATGAGGAGGACTGGATTTTGATTGTGGCCGAAAAGAAACCGTTTGTCTCAGTAGTATGGCTGGGTACATTTCTGTTGATGGCCGGATTCAGTATCTCCATCATGCGCCACTGGAGCCGCGAGAAGAATACCGAGGAGAAGCGGTAGGATAGGATAACAGGGTGCAAGGCTCAAGACGCATGGTGAAAACCTTTAAGCGTGCCCGGTGCAAGTGGTGCTGATGCCCGTATACGGTTGACGTTTAGATGAAAGTGGCAGGGTGTAGCTTGGTTTTAAACCGTGAAAAAAGATGTGGAAAACCAACACCGAGCCCGTGGCGTTGCCGCGGGCTGTGATATGGCGCGCCTGCAGCGCTTGGATGTGGTAAGATTTTATGTTGATGCTTACGACAACTCAAAACAGCCCGGATAACCAACACCGAAGGTGTTGAAGGTAATTAGCCCCGAGTTGAAACTCGGGGTATGGTGGCGAAGCCAAAGAACCCCGAGGCGGGATTTTGATCAACGCATTGATTGAACCGAGGGGTAGCGGGAAAGACCGGTTAGCGTCTGCAAGAACCCCATTAAAGGATGCACTTCGTCACAGGGTGGAACTTCCCCTGGGGGTGCCTTCGGCGTAGAATTGTAGAATTGTAGAATAGTTGCGCGGCTTCAGCGCTTTGGATGGGAGAGCAGCGGACGGACACTACCAAATTATATCACAACTCGAACGTACGTTAAATACCGAATCCATAAAAAAAGCCCTTCACGTTTCCATAAAGGGCTCTTTTTAAATAATTTCTCAGATTGAATGTGATCTATCGGTTCTCGACCGGCACCCACTCCAGGTTTTTCTCCCCAATATAGTGAGCCCGCGGACGAATGAGCCGGTTATTGGCTGCCTGTTCCATATAGTGAGCCGACCATCCTGATACGCGGCTCATGCTAAAAATGCAGGTATAGAGATCGGGCTGAATACCAATTGAATAGTAAACGGTTGCTGAAAAGAAATCAACATTGGGATCAATATTTTTCTCCTCTTTCATGGTCTTAAGCATAGCTTCCGACCAGTGGTATAACTCCTCATGACCGGTCTCTTCAGAGAGCTCTTTCGACATTTTTTGGAGGTGATATGCCCGTGGGTCAAAGGTTTTGTATACCCTGTGTCCAAAACCCATGATCTTCTCTTTTTTGGCAAGTTTATCTTTGGTAAAAGCCACCGGATCGGCGCCGTTACTCTGCTTATCCAGTTCGAGAAGCGTATTCATTACAGCTGTATTGGCCCCGCCGTGAAGCGGTCCCTTCAATGCGCCAATGGCACCGGTAACGGCTGAAAACATATCTGATTCGGTAGCACAGATTGTTCGTGCCGTAAAGGTTGAGGCATTCATGCCGTGTTCTGCGTGCAGAATCAGGCAGAGGTCCATCACTTTTTCAGCAGCCTCACCTGGCTTTTCTCCATTCAGCATGTAGAGAAAGTTGAATGCCGTGCTTCCCTCTTTGAGAGGTGATACGATCTCTTTCCCGTTTCTGACACGGTCGAAGGCTGCAACGATGACGGGCATCTGAGCCGTCATGGAGATGGCGTGATTCAGGTTGTCGGCTTCACTATTGCCGGACTCTTGATCCTGAAAATCGGCCAGCATGGATACGGCAGATCTCAATACCGACATCGGTTCGGCACTTTTGTTGGTATTTCTGAGATACTCTAAAACGGGTTCGGGCAGATCTCTCTCTGAAATAAGCTGCTTATTTAACTCCTCGAGCTCACTTTTGTTAGGCAGGCGGTCATGCCATAGCAGGAAACAGACCTCTTCAAAAGTTGCTTTCTCTGCTAATATATCTATGTTGTAGCCGGCGTATATGAGCTCACCTTTTTGACCGTCGATAAAGCTTTTCGTTGTAGAGAATGCGACAATACCATCTAATCCTTTATTAATATGCGGGTATTGACTAGTATCAATTTGTTCCAGATTGTGCTGCGCCATTTCGTCTTTGCTGTTTGGTTTTAATTGTGTGTGCTGCGCTTTTACGGATACTACCTCTTTCATAAGGTGATCGCTGCCGGGTTAGAAGTGCGAGTGGAAATTCAACTCTTTAATTCAGCAAGCGTCTTTATCTTGACAACGCAGAAAATTTCTTTTTCAGAATTATAAAATACAAAAAAAGGAGCGATTTTAGAAGTGGTTTCGCATCCCGAAATGTAATAAAAGGTAAGCCGGTCACCCTGGAAATTTCTTCGCTTCATCCCAGAGTTCATCCATCTCTTCGAGAGGGGAGTCTACAATGGATTTGCCCTGCTCCTTAAGCCTTTTTTCAATGTGTTTAAACCTGTACTCAAACTTTTCGTTGGCCTTTCGAATCGACTCTTCTGCGTGCAGGCCCAGCAGGCGGCCTACATTTACCAGGCTGAACAACAGATCGCCAAACTCCTCTTTCTGTTCTGTAACAGACTGCTCTTTAACCGCTTCGCGCCACTCTTCAATCTCTTCATTCAGTTTCACCCATGCCAGTTCCCACTGCGCCCAGTCGAAGCCGACATTTGCGGCTTTTTCCTGCATGCGCTGTGCCCTTATCAAACCCGGAAGGTGCTTTGGCACACCATCCAGAATCGACTCCTTGCCCTCGGTTAGCTTAATCGCTTCCCAATTGGCAGCTACTTCATTCTCTTCATTGGCAACCGTGTCTGAAAACACATGCGGATGACGCCGTATCAATTTTTCTGAAATGGAGTAGATCACATCCCGGATGGTAAACGTGTTGGTTTCTGAAGCCATTTTACTCTGAAAAACCACATGCAGCAGAAGATCGCCCAGCTCTTTTCGAAGCTCATCAAAATCGTTATTCTCTATCGCTTCAACCGCTTCGTAGGCCTCCTCGATCAGGTTGTCTTTGATTGAGTCGTGCGTCTGCTTTTTGTCCCATGGGCACTCCTTTCTGAGGATGGAGATGAGTTCCACAAGATCTTCAAATTTATCGGAGGGTTTCATTTTTTCTTTTTAAACGTTCATTTTCATGGGGAATAATACCGATTTTAATGCACTAAATTTAAGTATTGTGAGCTCGAAAATAGCGCAAATTTAATTACGTAGTGTCCCCCTTTTGAAGCTACCGTGTGTAGACATTTTTAAAAATTACAAATTGGCGGGCAGAAGTAGCTTGGCTCTACTCTGTGACCGGATGCCCGCCGATCTTTCCAAAAAATGCCTTGTCTTTTTGACCGACCAAAAGGGATCCCTACGGGAGAGCACCGGCGTTTTTCCGGTGCGTAGTGGAGCTCATCTTTTGAACGCGAAAGCGAAATCTCCTTGTTATCGGCAGGGGCCTTTAAAAGCGTTGTTTTGATTAGTCCCTATTGCAAGGAGATGTCTCGACTCCATGCGGAAAGGCACCGCATTTCGCTCGACAAGACAAGAATGCCTTTATTGAGGTAGCGGCGTATATGCATCCCAACCATGCAGAATTCAGTCTCACGCCGGCACGAAATGAATGCGTTTTCACTGTTTCTTCTTTTTCTCTATCAAAATGTGTCCACACGATAGCCTTCTAAGGGGGACACATCTGATCAGGTCTGTCGCTTCTTCTTCTCGGCTGCAGGGAAGAGGATGTTGTTTAGGATGAGCCGGTAACCGGGGCTGTTTGTGTGCAGGCTCAGATCGGTCGGGGGATCACCAACCCGATGGGTATAATCTTCAGGGTCATGTCCGCCGTAAAAGGTAAATGTACCCTCGCCGTAATTGCCGTGCAGGTATTTCACCTGGTCACGTCCGGGCGACTCTCCCAGGACAACCACGCTGTTCTTGATCGTATTTCGCTTGAAGGCGGTAGCCTGCCCGTAAAAGCCGCGTATGCTGCTTACGTGATTTTGGGTAAGCATCGTGGGAACGGGATCCCATTTGGCGGAAAAATCGAACAGGGTAAAATAGTCGAGGCTTTCGCTGATTCGATTCAGATCAACCTCGATATCGATTGTGGCATGCTCGTAGATATAGGGATCGGTGATCAGTTCAAAGTTTTCAAACGCAAAGGTGTTATCGAAGTTTAGCCTTCTGTTAAGATCTGAATCGAGGGGAGTCCCATCTATTTCGGGGGGTACAATATTCAATCCGTCAGCGGCAAGGGCGATATCAAACGTATCGGTAGCTGAGCACATGGCAAACATAAATCCGCCATTTCCCACGAAATCACGCACTTCATGAACCACGTCGAGCTTCAGTTCCCTCACGCTGCCATATCCGAGTTCGCGTGCCGTCGTTTCCAGTTGTTGAACCCGGTTAATATACCAAGGTGCGTTTCTGTAAATAGACCAAAACTTGCCAAACTGGCCGGTAAAATCTTCATGATGCAGGTGCAGCCAGTCGTAATTCTCAAGTTCGCCCGAAAGTACTTCTACATCATATATGCGGTCGTAGGGTATTTCGGCGTAATCAAGCGCAAGGAGCACAGCATCATCCCAGGGAAGAGTATTTGGCGGGGTGTATACGGCAATTGAGGGAGCCGCTTCCAGATTTATGGACGCCATATTAACATTGGGCTGTTCTACCTCCTGTATAATCCGCACCGCCTCAGATTCTGATAGTGCTTCAAATCGAACATTACGCACCCGCAGTTTTCTCATTATATCATTGTTGGCGGTGGTCATAAAACTTCCGCCCCTGTAGTTGAGCAGCCACTGTCCGGTTTCCCCATCAACCAAGTGGTTAAAGATTACGCCATAGGCTTTCAGGTGATTGGTTTGAGATCCATCCATCGGAATCAACACGCGATCTTGTGCCTGCAGGGTGGTGAACCCGGCTAAAAAGGGTACAAGTAAGATCAGGATAAATTTTTTCATAACTCTACAGAGGGGTTAAATCAAAGGTTTGAATTTTTTCACGTGAATAGGGCGCGTAAAAGCCATCCGGAAACTGAAGTATAATCTCTTCAAAGAGATCGCTTATATATTGCCGGTTAAAATCAGAAACGGACTGCAACTCACTGTCGGTTGTTTCGGCATCTATTTTCCGGAAAAATTTCTCTTCACTTGTAAGCTGCCGGCCGGATGTATCATCTGTTTTGAAAAAGGAGAACATATAGGGAGGTGTCTCCATCATCGACAACCCGCCGGAATTATAGATCTCTTCGGCCAGTACAGCACGATCCCACATCATTCGCTCCAAAAGCGGTGAGTGCGGTTTGGCTGAAATCTGGCGCTCTAAAAGCAGATAGTTTAACCGGTTATAATCAGCCGGGAGCAGGGTTGCAAGCTCAACGGTGATCTCATCCGCAAAAGGATTGTTTGCATTGGCCAGAATCGGTTCAAACAGAGGCAGTGCATCTGCGTAATTACCAGTGTGAATGGAGTAGAGTCCTTCGCCAATGGCTTTTAGCACAGATCCGGTTGTATCGGCCCGCTGTCCGTTTTTGATCCACATTCTTAATTTTATGGCGTCGTTTGCATAGTAGGAGGTGTGCCTTCTTTCGAGAGATCGCAGCTGAATTTCGGCGAACTCATAATCTCCTGCAAAAAAATCGGTCAGGCTCAGGTAGTACCGGGATCTCTCCGACAAATTGGAGTTGTCGGTTGCCCGGTCGGCTCTGGTGAGCTGCTGCCTCGCATTAATATAGCTCCTGTTAAAAAGTGAAATACGCCCCTCAGCGTAGTAGATATAGGCCTGATCACCCGATGAGGCTTTCAATTCGTCGAGCCATCTCATGGCTTTATCCACGTCTTTAAACTGGTCAAGTGAGAGGTCGATCAGTAATGAATAGACTCGGTTGCTGTTTTGATAGCCCGGAGCTTCTTCCAGCAGTTTGGCGCCATAGTTATAAGCCTTCTCGTTTAGCTGCCTGTGGCGCCGGTCGGTTTCAAGATTATGCTGTTGCAGATATTGCGACCACATCTGATATGTTTTGGCCAGCTCCTCCATTGCCCTTATCCTGTTGGAGCCTGTATCATTCTCTACATAGTAGCGAAAAGCTTCGGCTGCATATTCGTACTGCGTGGCTGATTGAAGCTGACTTCCCAGGGAGAAGAGTGAGTAGATGGTGTATTGGGTCTGGTTCTCGTAGTGCCGGGCAAAATTGAGTGCTCTTTGGTACTCCTCGGTTTCAAGCAGCAGCCATCCCAGCAGCTGGTAAAGCTGGGAGTATGCGGCATGGGAATGATCCAGTTCAAACAGCAGGTCTTCCAGTTCAAATGCGGCAATTTCAAAGAGCTGGTCGTCTCTCATGCGAAGCAGCCGCTGCTGTACGATGCCCATCTGCTCGGGAGAATTAATTACCAGCCGGTAGTACTCATTTACAGACTCTTCAAATAATCCTGCCAACATATAGGTGTTTGCCAGCTCTGTAAGGAAAATAGTTGGGTTGTTAAGGCGTTCACGCGCGGTTTTATACACTTCAACGGCCTTTTGATACTCTCTGCGATTGTTCATTGAAGAGCCAACAGAGTAGTAAGCCTGGATATTCTCGCTGTTTCTCTCCAGGGTCTCATTCCAGATTTCGCCCGCTTTGTCGCGATTTCCGCGCATGTGAAGAATTTCGGCCAATTTAATGGAAGATTGCGTAACCGAACGATTGTTGTCTATCTGCCGGCGAACAACTGATTCGGCCTCATCCAGCTCGTTGAGACTGATCAGGCACTCCACGTAGCGGTCAAAAAAGACATACGCTCCGGGATTATTCTGATGAAGCTCTTTGAGGATGGGTTTGGCCTCTTCGAAGTTCTGTTGCTGCATCAGGCGGTTCGCAATCTGGAAGTCGCCGGTTTGCGAGTAGCCATAATCAGCGACCAGAAAAAAGCCAAAAAGCAAAATGAGAAAGGGAAGACGTTTAAACATGTTTTCCAAAAAATATGGTTTTGTGGATATGAGGAAACTGGTTCCGCAAATTTCTATAGAATGCATTCAGGGGAAATCCAACTACATTGTAGTAATCGCCCTCAATGCGATTCACAAACAGCGCGCCGAAATCATCCTGAATTCCATAAGCGCCTGCCTTATCCATTGGGCTGCCTCCTGCAATATAAAAATTGATTTCGCTCTCCGATAACGATGAAAATGTCACTTTTGTTCTTTCAGAGAAAGAAAAAGAGTGTTCAATACTTGCGTTGCTGTTTGTAAGGCCAACCCATACCCCGCTGTACACATCGTGGGAGTTGCCACTTAGCATGGTCAGCATCGTTCGGGCTTCAGATTCACCGGCCGGTTTACCCAGAATTTGGTTTTGATAGCAAACAATTGTGTCGGCCGCAATCACCAGAGAGCTCTCGTGGCGCTCAGCAACATCTCTTCCCTTTAGCCCGGAAAGCGCCTCTACAAGATTTGAAGGTGACAAGCCGGGGTCTGCAATTTCATCAATTGCAGATGGATCTGTCTCAAAATCGATGTTTAACTGCTTTAAAAGGGTTGCGCGCCGCGGGCTTGCAGAAGCAAGGATGATTTTCATAAATTTTTCGGATATCTGAGCAATCGAAGTTTTTTCTATTTTAAGATATTTAAATAACTTAAAGATTCATTACCCTTAGTGTAAACCAAAATTCAAAAATTAGAGCAATGCGTGTAAAGCGAAGGAAAAAGAACGAGACCAAACCGATGCTTTTTTCCCCCCTCAACTATAAGCTGATGGGCCTTGGGGTATTACTGGTTGTAGTCGGCTTTACAATTATGAGGCTCGAAAATGAGGTTTACGGTTTTTTTTCACTCTACATATCCCCGGTAATGATTCTGCTTGGCTATGTAACGGTAATTTATGCTATTCTGAAACGCGATCATAAACTGGAAGACCCATCCTCCAAAGCTTCGGCATAATCTGTTTGGACCGAATTATTAACTATATATTTGGGCTGATTGTCATCTTTCTCTTTGTTCTCGAGGGGAGAGCGGAAGATCATTTTATGATAGTTTCGGGGCTGGTTCTCTCGATCATAGCGGCCTACGTCGCTTTTATAGGGAACTGGATTACCCTTGATGCAACAAAATCTGTGATTGTTCTGGGTACGGTAACCCTTGGTTTTGGCGGGTGGTGGATGGCCTTTGCGCTCATCTTCTTTTTTGCCAGCAGCAGTCTGCTAACCCGGCGAAACCGGATGGAGGTTGTTGAAAATCCCGAAGAAAAATTTTTGCATCACGATTTAAAAAAGAGAAGAGATGGATACCAGGTATGGGCCAACGGCTTCTGGGTTGCCGTGTTATGCCTGCTCTGGTTCATCACATCAATTGATGCATTTTTCATTGCCGCGTTTGCCGTTATTGCAACAGCAACCGCCGATACATGGGCCACGGAAATCGGGTGCAGAAATCCCGGAAAAACCAGGCTCATCACGAATTTTAAAGAGGTGACGCCCGGAACAGATGGAGGGGTAAGCCTGAAGGGCACGATGGCTGCTATTGTTGGAAGTTTGGCTATCTCTCTCTTTATGCTCCCCTTGCTTATTGAATATCCTGATGCTATGCTGGCAGTCATCTTTATCTCGGGGTTTGCAGGCTCCATTGCTGACTCTTACGTGGGAGCCACTCTGCAAACAGCGGATATTTCACAGGTAAAACCTGAAGATTTTATCAACTCGGTCCACAACTTTAAAAACAATTTTGTTAACTGGATTTCTACCGGAATTGGCGGGCTCATCGCATTCATAATTGCAAAAGTAATATTTATTATATGAAATGGTATAAAAAACTGCACTGGCAAATTATTATTGGTCTAATTTTGGGGCTTATTTGGGGGTTGCTGTCAAGTGCTATTGGCCTGCAAGAATTTACCAGCGACTTTATCCGTCCGTTTGGTGATATCTTTGTAACGATGCTTAAGCTGATTGCCATTCCGCTGGTGCTCGCTTCGCTTGTTGTAGGGATATCGAGCCTGAATGATATGACCAAGCTTTCGAGGATGGGTGGAAAGACCATCGGTATCTATATGGTTACTACCACGCTTGCCATTATAATCGGGCTCAGCGTGGTTAACGTGATGCAGCCGGGCAAAACCCTGCCTCTGGAAACCCGGGTAAGCCTGATGGAGAGTTACAGTGATGCGGTGGGCGACCGTGACGAAGCGGCAAGGGAGGTGCTTGACCGAAGCCCGTTGGCCTTTATCGTGGATATTGTGCCGGAGAATTTCTTTGAAGCCGCATCCGATAATGCCAATATGCTTCAAGTGGTGTTTATTGCAATATTGCTTGGAATAGGGATTGTGAAAATTCCAATTCAAAAAGGGGAGCCTTTGATCAATGTGTTCGATGCGCTGAATGAGGTGATTATCAAGATCGTAGACCTCATCATGAAAACGGCCCCCTATGGTGTATTCGCGCTGATGGCAGTGGTAATTATTGATCTTGCCGGTGACGATCTGGGCCAGGCCGTGAATCTGTTGCAGGCGCTGGGCTGGTACACTATCGCCGTGGTTATCGGCCTGTTTTTGCATGTATCCATCGTCTATTTCAGCCTCTTTAAAATCTTCAGTAAGATGAGGCTCAGAGACTTTTTGAAGGCCATTCAGCCGGCTATCCTGCTTGGTTTCAGCACCAGTTCCAGCGTGGCTACTCTTCCGGTTACAATGGAAAGGGTGGAGAAAAACCTGGGTGTTGAGGAGGAGGTATCCAGTTTTGTTCTGCCGGTGGGAGCCACCATAAATATGGATGGAACCAGCCTCTATCAAGCCGTGGCAGCTGTATTTATTGCACAGGCCCTGGGCATGGACCTGACCATTGCGCAGCAGTTAACCATAGTGCTAACGGCTACACTTGCATCGATTGGCGCCGCTGGAGTTCCGGGGGCGGGAATTATTATGCTGGTGATTGTGCTTCAAGCTATACAGGTGCCGGTTGAGGGGATCGCCCTGATACTTGGAGTGGACAGAATTCTGGATATGATTCGAACTGCAGTCAATATTACCGGTGATGCAGCCGTTGCAGTAGCTGTAGCTCATACGGAAGGAAAACTTGGCGCACTCCATTTTGATGAAGAGGATGCTGTGGAATGAAACCATTTTTGAGAACCGGGGTTAAACAAGCATGAGTTTCCCCGAATTCTCGTTGAGGAGTAATCTCCCCGTGAGCTTATTTTTTTGAACCCCGAAAACATTCGGGGAAACTCACGTTATAAAGTAAACGAATTGATTGCTAAAAAATGATGATTTCAATACTGCTGTCTATTATGCTCAGTACCCAAGTTGTTCTTCATACAGGATACAGCGGTAGTGAAGTATCTACAGAAAAAGAGAAGAAAGAGTTGTACCAAAAGCTGCTCGACGAAGGGGTGGAAGCTTTTTACATGACCGACTGGCAAAGGGCCGGCACTATTTTCGAGAAGATGAAAACGGAGTCGCCAAGTGATCCCCTGCCTCATTTTTTTATGTCGATGATGCCGTTTTGGGAATATTTCTTTATCGAGCAGACAGGTGAGCTGGCCAGTGACTTTCTTCAAAAATCAGAACCGGCAGTAAAGCTGAGTCATGACAAACTTGAGAAATTTCCCAACGACACAACTACGGTATTGATGCTGAGCGGGCTTTATGGATACCGCAGCCTGGTAGCCGCGGGCGAAAACAACTACCGGATTGCTATACAGAGCGGGCTAACCGGGTTCAATTATACCCGGAAACTGCTCTCGTTAGGTACCGATCGTCCCGACGCCAGGATAGGCCGCGGTATGTTCTACTACATGGTTGGAAGCATACCCCGCGAAATGCGCTGGGCTACCAATATGGTTGGCATCAGAGGGGATGTTGAACAGGGATTTGACGAACTGAGAAAAGCCGCCGAAAGCGACAGTTACGTAAGCAACGATGCAAAAATGATGCTTATGTATCTTTATGATAAAGAGGAGATGTTTGAAGAAGCTATTGAATATGCTGAAGTTTTAACGGAAAAGTTTCCTGCGAACGTCATATTTAAGTTTAAAAAAGCTCAAATTCATGAAAAAGCCGGCAACAAGGATCTTGCAAGTTCGTTATATGGCGAAGTTATCAAGTTGAACAACCCTGATCTGCCTGAAGTTAAAAGAAAAAGCTTGGAGCGGTTATTGGTGTTGAACTGAAGGATTAAAATTTTACATTAGAATAGGTCAAGATAAGTTCAAATATTACGCGATTTTTCTTAAATCTAACTAAGGATAAATTGTAAGTCCGCCTATGGGGAAAAAGCTACTGTTTAATAGATTTAGCAACTATGTACTTCTGACAGCAATCCTTTTTTGTTGCTCTATTCCTATATCTGTTGCACAAATTGCGATAACAGACTCCCGCCATTTTGAAGTCTCCTTTACAACTGAGACCAGCCGGTTCCAGGAGCAGTCTGCCACAATCTCTGTTCACGATATTCCATCCGTATTTGGAGAGAGCTACTCAGCGATCTCCAATCCATGGGATGAAACAGCTGATTCTGAGCTCCGGTATTTTGTTGAGGAAAGTGATGGAGTTGCGGTTCGTGGTCTGAAACCAGACCGTTCCGGTGAAAACTCATTTGCAGCTGTAAGCTTTTTTAATCAAACCGATGTAAGCTTTGAAGGGGTTACCGTTGCTTTTGATTTTCTTTACAGAGCCCAGTCCGATATGGACTACTCCTATGTTTTGCGTTACCGCGTAAACCGCAATGAGTGGAATGAGGTAGCGGGCAGCGTACTATCCTCATCAAATCTCAGAGAGACCGGCGATCAGTGGAATACTTTTTCCATTCAGTCTCGAATTAACGATATGCATCTTCGCCAAAACGACACCATCCACTTTGAGTGGGTAAGCAGAGATGCCTCCGGAAGCGGGTCGGCCGGCAACCTTGCCATACAGCATATTGAGCTGAACCCGATAGCGAGCACCATTTCACCACCTGTGCGTGGAAGCCTGGTGATTACCGAAATCCTTCCCTCTTCTCAGTTCGACTCCGGTTTGTACGAATATATTGAGATCTATAACCCGACCGCCGAATCCATTTCATTAAAGGGTATGGCTGTGGTTTCACAGGTGGGGGAGATTGTGGTTCAATCAGATTTGGTAATCGAACCCTATCAGTTTCTGGTGCTCAGTAACCGGAATGCAGCCGCCTTGAATGGTGTAGAATCGAATTACATCTATCTTGAAAAAGTTACCGAATCAACCGGCGGTTATATCGAACTGCAGTTCGACGGTGTTGAAGTGGCCAAGGCAACCTATGAAAGTTCATCGCCGGGGGTTGCCCTTGAGCTCGACAGGGTGTCGAACTCGTTTGATGGCTATACCAGCCTTCAGCATCTTGTTCCCTCAACAACAGAACTTACGAGAAACATCACCGGATCGCCGGGGCACGCCGGGGGCACAACAAAACTCTATTCAAAACAATATTCCGAAAAAGGGCTGCATTTGGTTACCTCACCCGGTCTGCTTTCAGGCAGGCTGAACCGTCACTCCTCGCTGGAGTTCACCAACCTGAATGGTATTCTGATGAACGCTGACGTCATCAATCCATTTGAACCCTTTTTAATGGTCAAAGAGAACAGTAACCAACTCCTGTTGTTTGCCGATGAGTCACCTCAGGCCCGCTCGCAGCCCGGCCACGTACAGCTAAACGATCATACATCCATAATAACCGGTCCATCGGAAAAGCCATTCAGGATCAACAGCCTGGTAAATGAGTTCGATGAGCCGGTATCGCCTGTATTTATGATCTGGAACCACGAAAAGAGCGCTTTCCAGATAAAACACGAAGAAGATTTTGAAATCAACAGCTGGACGCCCATTATTGTTAACAGCGAAACAGACTCTCCTGTACAAGTGCTGCCGGATCACAGAGTGTCTGGCGCGCAGGCACTCGAGAGATATCTCAAAATACGCCTCATTGAAGAACAGTCGAACAGGAGGGAAGTAGTGGTTGATGAAGCTCTTTTGGGATTTGTTGATACGCAGCGATCACGCACTCAAAAACGGTTTGACCTTCAAAAATTCTTCCCGCTGGCTATTCCGGATGAGCCGGCTGATGAGCTCTCCATGCTCTACCTGTCGAATGCGCTTAGCTCTTCAAGGACCAACAGTTTTACCCATGTGCCATACGAACTGGATGATGTTTACCGGGTTGGTGTGGGTTTTGTGACAAGCAAGAACTCAATCCAGGGAATCCTCGACTGGAGCGATATGGCCGATGTTCCTGAAGAGTGGATCTTATCCCTTGAAGATCGCGTAACGGGTTCAGTTATCGATATGCGTGAACAGACAAGCTACAGGTTCAGATCCTCAACCAGCGCAACGGTTAACCCTGCTGAGGCTGCTTCAGAGCCTTTTATGCCGGTAACCCCTGCACAAAGCGAGCGTTTCATCATAACCATGAAACCTTATGAAAGTACTCTTGAAGCTTCCGAAACGGATACAAGGCCGGGCAGTGTTGAGTTGCGTCAGAACTACCCAAACCCGTTTAATCCGGCCACAAATATTGCTTTCTATCTGCCTGAAGACAGGCATGTAAGAATTGGCGTTTACAACGTTGTGGGCCAGCAGGTTGGTCTGCTTCTGGATGAGCCGATGGGCGCAGGTGAACACTCTGTTGTATGGAATGCCATGGATATGCCAAGCGGTATTTATATTGTACAGCTTGAAACGGGTAATCGAATTTTTACGCGAAAAATTACATTAATTAAGTAGAGAATAATTACATTACTAAGAGAAACCACACAAATCGAATAAAAAATTTAAAAACAAGTTGTTGACTTTTCATGCAGTATAAATCAGTTCAAGGAGTAGATGTACCTGAAATAGGTTTGGGTACATATAAACTCTACGGAAAAGAGTGCAAGAGAGTGGTATCAGAGGCTATTGGGCTTGGGTATAGGCACATAGATACAGCCCAGGTCTATAAAAATGAACTGGAGGTAGGCGATGCTATCTACTCATCCGGTGTTGACAGGGAGGATTTTTTTGTCACCACAAAACTGTGGCACACAAATCTCGACCACGACAATGTGCTGCAAACCACTGAGGACAGCCTGAAGGCGCTTCGCACTCCGTATATCGACCTTCTGCTCATCCACTGGCCCAATGGTCAATATCCGCTTGAACAGACGTTTGAGGCTATGATGACGCTTAAGGATCAAGGCAAGGCGCTTTCTATAGGCGTAAGTAACTTTCCGATGAGCCTGACAAAAAAAGTTGTGGAAGATCTCCGGATACCGATTTTCACCAATCAGGTTGAATTTCATCCGTTTATGGGGCAGTTTGATCTGCTGGAATATTCGTATGATAACGATTTTCTTGTCACAGCCTACAGTCCACTTGCACAGGGTAAAGTGATGGAGAATGAACTGCTTAAGAGTATTGGGGCGGAATATGGCAAAACAGCTGCGCAGGTTTCATTGCGATGGCTTATTGAACAGGAGAATGTGATTGCCATTCCCAAAGCCTCGTCGAGCGAACACATTCGTGATAATATCGATATTTTTGATTTTGAGCTGAGTGACGAGCATTTTGAAACCATTGATGGACTTGAGAAGAACAAAAGGCTTGTAAACCCAACCTTTGCCCCCGATTGGGAGAATTGATTTAACTCTTGTGGAACGCTGAGGCGGGAAAGTTTCTTAAAGTAGATGTAAGTAATATCAACACGTAATAAAGAACTAATGCTAAAAAAATCTGATTATTTTATTCTCGCTGCTGCACTCATATCCATGATGCTTTCTATATCATTGTGGTTTGGCGGCCAGCAGGATGCAGGCCTCTTCGTAGGCATATGGGTTCCCTCCATTCTTGGGTTTGGTGCATATTTTAAAATTCTCAAATACAGGAGCTCGCTATGAGTATTCCATTTTTATTCTCTTCGGGAATTATAGTCGTAATACTTTTCCTGGTAGGGCTTATCTACACGTTCAAGGAATTTAAGGATATGAATGAACATCCGGAGTCGTACAGGTTTGATCGATCAAGCGATCCAAAAGTTATAGAAAAAAAGACTAAACCCAAGTCGTAAAGGCTGTTGCGATCGGTTTCGTCACATCATTTTTATACAGTGAGTGCCGGAATTTCAACACCTCGCTACCAGGTTGCTTCTCGTAAGCCATGTAGATATGGTCACCCTTCAGCGCTTCGGCAGCGTACTGTATCTCAATCTCTTTACAACTCCGGCCTGAAATATCCTCATCAGGCAGATAGCCGGTTATCCACTCTATATACTTCACATTGTTCACATGGCTGTTCATATCGAGGTCATGCACACCCACAGTGGTTATAAACTCTCTGTGATCACTGGCCCCCGGGATTTGAGATTTATCGGGCTCAATTACGTGTGGAGGGCTCTCAAGACCCATCTCCATTATCTCTTTTGGCATTCGCACCGGCCGTCCGGTTTTAACATTCAGCACCATCCACTGGCTAATGCCTGAGCCGAGCAGGCTATTCTCTCCATCGCGAAGCTCATAGTCACGGAATGCGCGGAGGCCGTCGCCGGAAGAGGGCCAGGTAATGACCTCAATCTTTTGCCACCGTTTTGGAAGCGTGTTGAGCCTGATATGCATCTTGTACAGAACCCAGGTGTTGCCGTTCTCTCGGAGTTGTGCTATATCGAAATTGAGATGATGTGCATGCAGTCCGGCAGCCTCCTGAAAATAGTTGCACACTGATGAGAGAGTGGAGGTTTCCCGATGATCAACTTCATAGGAGCGGACCTTAAAAGGAACCCGGTAGATGTTCTTTCGTTCGGAATGTTTCATAATAACTAATGATAGCTTTTTCTCGCCTCTGCTTCCAATTCTTGTTTGAGAAACGATGAATTGTTGAACCGTTGGACTGTGGAATCGTAGAATTGTTCACCCTGTCTCAAAATCGATAGCCAAGCAGGGCGGGGGATTTATCCTGCGATTCTTTTGAGCTGAA
>SL_8KL_010_SEDDRAFT_10001437_pt1 | contig 20657 bp, 13 predicted proteins | sample SodLakKL_010_SED_4_FD_11160 | JGI IMG/M metagenome (IMG submission 11160)
AGTTCGTCGAGTGGACGGGATACGAGCCTACCACGAGCAAAGGGGTCAGCTTCTTTATGCCCGCGGAAGATGTGGAGATGACTGCTTGGTTTGATGAAGAAATAGAGACATATGAGCTTACCGTCAAGGAGCCGGTTGGGGATGCTGATATATATGTGGACGGTGAATGGTACGGATCTGATGAGTTACCGGATACATTCCTATTTGAAAAAGGAACGGAGGTAGATCTGGACGTTGAATCTGCCGATAACTTCAACTTCGACTTCTGGGAGGTTAACGGTGAAGAGTTTTACCATAAAAACATAACCATAACGATGGACGAGGACAAGACTGCCCAGGCTCATCTGATCGAGCTTTTTGAACTACAAGTATCCATAGAAGGGGAGGGTGATGTAACTTTAGATGCCACTGGAGGTGATCAAAAGACTATTTCATCTTCTGTTATAATAAAGCTCGAGGAAGGTACGGAAGTAGATCTCGAGGCCGTTTCCGCAGATGGTTGGTATTTTGATGAATGGACAGGCGACTATCCAGAAGGAGAGTCGAAAGAAAACGAAATAACTATAACGATGGATGAGGATAAGGAGCTTACCGCCTGGTTCAAAGAACTACTGGCTCTTGGTATAGATTCTACAGAAGGTGGGGAGGTTGTTGAACCAGGAGAAGGTACCTTTTACTATGAGTACGGTGAAGAGGTAGTGTTGAATGCAACTACGGAGGAGGGATGGGAGTTCGTCGAGTGGACGGGTGATACTGGAAACATCGATGACCCTGGATCTGCTTATACCTTTGTGACGATGGAGAATGATTATTCTATAACATCTGAATTTCAGAGAGAGGAGTACGAGCTCACTGTTGGTATAGAAGGAGATGGAGATGAACTGAACTACGGTGAAGGAGTACATACTATTGAGTACGGTGAAGAGGTTGTACTGGAAGCTAGTTCTGATGAAGGCTGGGAGTTCGTCGAGTGGACGGGATACGAGCCTACCACGAGCAAAGGGGTCAGCTTCTTTATGCCCGCGGAAGATGTGGAGATGACTGCTTGGTTTGATGAGATTGGTACATACGCACTTACAATAAAGGAACCGATAGGACAAGGTAAGGTATTCTTAGAAAATGAGGAAGTACCAAACTTCCCCTATACAAAAGACTTCGAGGTCGGAAGCACGATAGAAGTCAATGCCACTCCCACAGAAGGCTGGAACTTCAGCCACTGGATGGGCGACTATCCTGAGGGTGAACAGTTTTCCGGTTCCGTAGACATAACCATGGACAGCAACAAAACTATAAGACCATACTTTGAACAGGTCGACTACGACATAGAATACGAACTGGCCCTCGATATAGTGGGCAACGGTACAGTGAAAGACCTCAAGGAAAACAAAACACTCGATGTGGGCAATCACACATACTACAGCGGTCAGCTGGTACCCCTGAGAGCACAACCAGGTACATGCTGGTCCTTCAACTTCTGGGAAGGTGACTTCATGGACCACTACAACAAAACAGACTCAGATATTACGGTACTTATGGACAAAGACAAAGAGTTAACTGCACATTTCGTTGAAACAGAGGACTACGCAGTAGAAGTCGTTGCACCCAATGATCAAACCGTAGAGAAAGAAGGAACCTACACATACGAGTTTTCTGTAAAGAACCTGGGTAAGCTAAACGATACTTACAACATAAGCACTTACGCAGAAAAGGATGGATGGTATGTAGAGCCTGAGGTAAAAAACATATCCACTGAGCCTTCCGAGGTTGCTACAGTTGGCATAACCGTGAATGTACCGGAGAATGCAGAGGGACAGAACAGTGGTATAACCATAACAGCAAAAAGCCTTGGTGACGAGAACGTAACAAGTTCAGATACATTCAATATCATTTACAAAGAAAAACATGATCCGAGTCCACGGCCCAGACCCCGACCAAGACCCCCTGTACCGAGGCCATCGTTGGAGATAGATGTCGATGAAATACATACCGAATTATCTGCAGGAACATGGAAGATGGAAACATTCGGCATTTCCAATAAAGGTACCGCGGAGGATATCGCAAAACTGGGTATAGAGGAACTAGAGGAAATGGTGATATTTTTAGAGGAAGAGTATCATATAGGAGCCGGAGAAAAACAGGATATCGAGATAAACATCAGTGTTCCCGAAGGTACGGAACACGGGACATACAGTGGAAAGATAACCATAACCGGAAAGGAAGATGAACTGAAGGTCCCGCTCTATGTAAATGTTCTCAAACCATCACCCGAGATCAAGATATCCAACTTATCCGCAGTTCTGGACGACGAGGTTTGGGGAAGAGTCCTCATAAGCTACGACATAAAGAATATAGGCAAAATATACGGCCAGAGAACAGTAGAAGTCAAGACAAACGATCATCCTATACATGTTAAGGAACACAGACTGGAAATCGCTGAAAGGGCATCTATCACAATACCCCATGTATTCGAAGAACCTGGCAACTACACGATAACGGCAAACGGCGAAGAAACCTACATAGAAATTCCCGATGTTCCTGATATACCAAAGGGTATAGTTGGAAGACTTTTGGAAAGTCCAACACCACAAATCATAACCCTTTTACTTGCTTTGGTTTACATTGGTTACATAGTGATAAAGAAAAGGGGGTTGATTTGATAAGAACCAGGGCAAAGTTTTTAAGTACTTAGAGCGTTTAGAGGTTAGGTGAATATCATGCCAGAGGAAGCTGCGAGAAAAAGACTTTTCGAAAACATGTTTATCTGTATGAAATGCAAAGCCAAGAGAAGGGCAAAGCCCAGGAAGGTTCGACAGGGCAAGGTAAAGTGCAGAAAATGCGGGTCCAAAGACCTGAGGTTAAAATCAAAGGAAGACAGGAGTTAGACGATGAAGCCGTTTCTCAGGCTTATACGTCCAGTGAACTGCCTAATGGCATCCCTAGCAGTTCTGGTAGGTGCATACCTCGGAGGAATTTCTATAGTCATAACACCCGTTGCATTTGCAATGTTAGCAGCCTTTTTGGTGTCTGGTGGCGGTATGGTTATAAATGACTACTACGACAGAGATCTGGACTTCATATACGATCACGATAGACCTATACCCAGTGGAGAGATATCACTAAGAACAGCCCTCATACTGACATTCGTGCTTTTTGCAACTGGAATATACCTATCTTTCTGGATCAATATCTATGCGTTCGTAGTTGCATGCATCAACTCAGGCCTTCTGATAGCGTATGCGATGGATCTTCAGAAGAGACTGCTTGTATCAAATCTAACCGTATCGTTCCTCGTCGGATCTACCTTTGTATTCGGTGGGATAGCAGTTGGAAACTTCATGCCGTCTTTGCTACTGGCCCTCATGGCATTCTTCGCAAACACAGCCCGTGAGATAATAAAGGACGCCGAGGACAAGGAAGCAGACGCAACAAAGAATGTAAGGTCCGTGCCTCTTGTACTGGGCAAGAAAAGGACAAGGATGCTCTCTTCAGTTTTTGTAATAGTATCCATATTACTATCTCCACTGCCCCTGGTACTAGGAATTTTTGGACTGTGGTACGGTGTGACAGTACTACTGCCTGTTGCAACATTTATCAGATCAGTTCAAATGATAGAAATGGAGGAGGATCCCTCAAAGATCCAAGGAATGTTGAAACTGGGTATGCTCCTGGGTCTTATAGCATTTCTTGCCGGAGCATTCTAGAATATTTAAATATCCCTATTCAAAACCTTTGTTGTTATGAGCAAAGAACTAGATGACTCGGAAAAGGTCAAGGGTAAAGAAAATCTCAAACTAAGTAAGATAGATGAAATGGTAAAGAAGGGCGAGATTGATCCAAGTAACGTCAAGTTCACTACCTGGCAGGACAAGAAAAACGACGACGATGAAATCATAGGTACTGTTAGAGTGGTACAGGAAGAAGACGAGGAACTGGCCAAGGTAGAGTACATATGCCATAGATGCCAGCACCACGGATTCAAAAAGACGGAATACAAGAGACCGTTCTGGGTCAGGTGTGAAAACTGTGAAAAAAGCTTCTCGGTGCCACGTCTCAAGGGAAAGGTAGACAAGAAAAACAAGACGTGATATTGGTAAGCCTCGGTGGCTCAGCGGTAGAGCGCGTCCTTGGTAGGAAAACCGAGATATTCTCGAATATTCTCAGAAAGGACGAGGTCGCGGGTTCAATTCCCGCCCGAGGCTCCATCAAAACTTCCTGTCTTCGGACTAAATAATAAAAACTCCTTCGATAAGTCTTATACAACGATTGGAATGTCCGAAAAAGAAACAGGCTCACGTAGATTTGGTACTTTCCGCGGTGTATTTGTACCAACCTTTCTCAGCATAATCGGAGTTATACTTTTCCTGAGACTGGGGTACATAGTAGGCGGTTCGGGTGTTCTTGGAACGGTTGCGATAATACTACTTGCGATATCAGTGACACTTGCAACAGGTCTTTCCCTTAGCTCTATCGCCAGCAACATAAGAATAGGTTCAGGGGGAGCTTACTCGATAGTAACAAAGACACTGGGACTTGAGATAGGAGGTAGCATAGGAATTCCCCTGTACCTCGCACAGACGCTCTCCGTAGCTCTATATATATTCGGTTTTGCCGAAGCATGGCAGTTCATATTCCCGGGACACGGTATAGCACCTGTAGCACTGGCTTCTTTCGGTGTCCTATTTCTTGTCACATTCATAAAAACCGACTTCGCTGTAAAGGTCCAGGTAGGAGTCTTTGTAATTATCTGTATATCGCTTTTTGCAATATTCATAGGAGGTGGACTGAGAGCAGGCAGCCTGTCGGTACCTCTTGTAGAGACAGCAGGACCGCCCTTCTGGACCCTGTTTGCGATATTCTTTCCAGCTGCCACGGGACTCATGTCAGGAATAGGAATGTCGGGTGAACTGAGGGATCCAAAAAGACAGATACCGAAGGGAATACTATACGGCTTGGGTATAACTACGGTCATATATCTAGCAGTTACCGTTATTCTTTCACACACAGCAACACCAGCACAGCTACTACAAGACAATCTGATCCTGACAACCATGTCTGCGTTCCCCGAACTCGTTGCGGCAGGAATTCTAGCAGCAACCTTTTCGAGTGCACTAACCATGCTCATAGCAGCTCCGAGAGTACTTCAAGCCATGAGCAGCAAGGGTATACTCCCAGACGACGAATTATTCGCCAAGACGTCCAACATAGGTGAGCCAAGGAATGCAGTCATGTTAACAGCACTCATAATAGTACCGCTGATTATACTAGGAAGCCTTGATTCGGTGGCACAGGTTCTAACAATGTTCTTCCTTATAACATACGCAAGCATAAACCTTTCTGTTTTCATAGAACAGCAGCTTGGTCTCAGAAGTTTCAGACCTACTTTTCACGTGCCTGTTATTGTTCCACTCTATGGGTTCCTGGCATCCATAGTTACGATGTTTCTGATAAGCCCATATGCAGGAATAATAGCGGTAACTGCAGTACTTTCAATATATGTTTTTCTTTCTAAGAAGGAGATAGAACAAAGGGAAGGAGATATCCGCTCGGGTCTGTTCAGAGCACTTTCCGAATGGGCCGCAGAAAAAACAAGGAGGCTTCCCGAATCATCTGAGCATGTGTGGAAACCAAACCTCCTGATACCCGTAACAAGCAACAAAAATCTGGTAGGAAGTTTTCCGCTGATAAGATCTATATCCTACCCACATGGAAGAATAACCGTTCTTGGTCTCGAGCTTGAGGACGAAGAGGGGATACCGGAAGGTGAAGATGTGAAGGAAGACAACGAGCTCGCGGGGATACCAGATATGGTACAAAAATTTGACCGCGAGAGGATATTTGCAACATATTCAACCATAGATGCAAGCGACTACATAAACTCGATAATAATTTCGATGGAGGCCATACAAAGCCAGGTTTTTTCTCCGAATATACTGTTCATACCACATAAGCCCAGCAACGTAGATGACGAAGGTCTGGGTAGGATAACAGATGCAGCAGAGAAAAACAACTGTGGTGTAGTACTGCTGGATAAGGACAGGGACGTCGGACTTGGCACTGAAGAAGATGTGCACGTGTGGATATCACCCAAGGTATTGGAACACGATCTCTTTGAAAAAAGGTATTACGACCTCTCGCTTCTCATAGCATACAGCATAAAAAAGAACTGGAACGGAAGTGTCCACATATGGATGGTAGTCGAGGATGAAAACAAGGCGGCTGAAGCACACAAATATCTACACAGACTACTTTACGAGGCAAGGTTTCCTGTAACAACAGAGATAAATGTAGTAGAAGGGAAGTTCGAGGAGGTAATGAGGGATGCACCGGACGGTGATGTTCACATAATACCATTCGAGAGGTCCGATGTATCCTCTATACCACATATAGATAACAAGGAAGGGAAGACCTATCTCTTTGTACACGACTCCACGAAGGAAAGTGTACTTGCATGAATACAGTTATCAGAGGTAACGGGTAACCTGACAGGGGTTCTCTCTGAAAGTATGCCGACAGCGAAAGGAACTGGACGCTTATACATATGCTTCGATGTTCTTCTTGTTTGCGATGGCACGTACAAGCTGACTTCCTAGTTCCGAGTCCTTAGTTAGTTTTATCTCACCGCTCTTACCCACGGTGGCTGTGAAGAAATACTCCTTGTCGATGTATATATTGGCGTTCTGTCCTGAACAGTCTTCTTTGAAGCTGAATACGACATAAGCACCCGTCTCTCCTATATCAAAGTTTACCTTCTGTCCAGTTGTTTTGGTTTTGGGCTCGACATCTATCTTAACACCTAACTTTTCCTCCACCTTGTCTATTGTTTTACCGTCCCTTCCTATCAACCGGGCTATGTTATCGTTATCGACCCTAACAACAATTCTATCATCGGACAGAAACTCAACTCCTGGGTTGCTGTCGAACCTCTTCAGTTCCTCAACTATTCTACTCTTGGCAAGTTTCTGCACACTTTTCTCATCATCCGGTTCCTGGACGGGAACAACTATATTCTCCTCTCCGTATGTGTATATCTCGTACTCCAGTTCCTTTGTTTCAAAGTCCCTTATCTCTATAACAGGTCTAGCAAGATCCTTCTCTTGCATGCCAGATGGAACCTTCACCTTCATTGAAAGTGAATATACCTTTGTTATATCACCGGAGTCTATATGAATTATGGTATCCAGAACATGTGGGATCATACCCAGCTCCGTTCTACCCACAAACCTCTGTACAGCGTCTATGGGATCCGATGCATGCACCACACCGACCATACCCGTTCCAGCCAGTCTCAGATCAGCAAATGTAGAGAAGTCGTATCCTTTTCTGACCTCGTCGTATATAGTATAGTCCGGTCTTACCAGAAGCAGGGCATCTGCAGCATTGTCCATCCTTCCTTCGAGCTCCGTGTACTGTGTTATCTCCTTGGAAACGTTCAGATCCCTTGGTGACTCAAGCGTCTTGACTATCTTACCTTTGGATGAGTAGAACTCCGCAAGTGACTGGGCAAAGGTTGTTTTACCGCTACCCGGACTTCCGGCTATTAATATGCCCTCTGCCTTCTCCTTGAGCCTTTTCTCCAGCTTTTCACTTATGGAGTAGTCCTCGAGTGTAAGTTTTACTATCGGCCTTACGGCTGTTATCTCTCGCTTGAGTGAAAAAGGCGGTCTGGCTATCACTATTCTATAGTCTTCGTACTGGACTATATCAAGACCTTTTTTGGACATCTCTACCTCAGCGTTGTCGTCCTTTCTCGTAAGATCAAGTATATTACCACTTAGTTTTTCCAGCTCATCTTTATCCAGTTCCCTGTCTGAAACCTCCTCCAGTTGGAAGTTACCCGGTGAACCTCTCTTGACCCTAGGTCTGCAGCCTTCTATAAGGTGCACGCTCATCGTTTTTTCATCAAAATAGTCCTCTATCAGTAACTTGTCCTCCTCTTCCTGTTCGATATAAACTACATCCAGTCCCTCTGCCTCTGCAACCTGTGACTGTACGTAGTCCTCTGTGTACAGAACGGCATTTTCCTCCTCAACATGGTCCTTTATAAGTGCGTCGATCCTACCCTTGCTGGCAAGTTTTATCTCCTCCTCCGTTGGCCGTCTTCCTGTATGGGATACTACAATTCCTTCTTCCTGGAAACTCCTCAACTTCTTTATTTCATCCAGACCCTCGAAGCCTATCTCCCTGCCCCTGTTGGCCTGTGCCTGTAGTTCATCCACTACGGCCTCTGGAATAACTATCTCCACATCACGAAGTTCGCCCTCATCGACCATCTCAGAGAGCTTCCTATCAATGAGTATAGATGTATCTGGAACTATCTTCTTACCACGGGTTCTGTTATTTTCCATCTAAAACACCTCTATTTACCAGTAACACTAAGAAGGGGCCAGACTTAACCTTGACCTTAAACTATATAAGTCTTTCGGGAAACCTGGTTCTAGACACAGTGATACAGGACGAGTACTTAACTGATCCCTGTCTCCATGTCTACTTTACGTTTGCAACATCCCCTATGGTCAGACCGTTACCATCTTTGTACAAAGAAGGGGCATTGCCTGTGCAGTCTTCAAAAAGGTCTATCTCAAACAACCTTTCCAGCTTCTCAGACAGCTCTTTGTTTGGTCTGAGCTTTTCGTTCTCAACTCTTCTTACAACGGACTCCTTTTCAGAAAGCCTTCTTGCCACATCCTCCATGGTGAAACCCATATCTTCCCTGGCCTGTCTGAGAAGGCTTCCGTATCCTCTCTTCAAAATTCTTTCTGGTTTCAGGGATTCTCTCCAAGATTTGGCCTCCCTTTCTCCACCAGGCCCTCCTACGTCCACGGAAAGATCTCTTTTAACCTCTCCTAGAGACGAGCATTTGTCACATACCGCCATCACACTTCCCTCCAGTTCAGCGGTTTTCGACGCACCAGAAGATCCACATACTTCACAGTCCAATAAAATCACCCTTCAGAAATTTTGACAGTTCAAGAGGTTTTAATCTCAATAAAATCCTCGGTTGTTGGATTTTTAACTCCCACACTATATAATAGGTGCAAAAAATAGTTTAAATAACTTTCGCGGGTTGTGATGATCCTAAATCAGTATACTGCGACCTAACTACCAAGAAAAGAAGGTAGGATTACCTACATAGGAATAAAACATATTTAAATATCTCGCGAGTTAGTTTCTCTGTAGTGATATAGATGGCAGGTGAACGTTTTATCCCGTGTTAAGAAAAGTATACAACCACCACTACTTCTCGAAGGCCCCATCAAAGCACAAAAGAATATAAAAGAAAGCGAGGAATGTTTTAGAGCCAGATAACATGACAACAGACTACAGTCCCAAAGAACTAGAAGCCGAAGTAAGGAGTTTCTGGAGAGATAAGAACATAAAGAAGAAGGTGCGGGAAATGAACAGAGGAAAGGATAAGTTCTTCCTTCTGGACGGACCTCCCTACCTCACAGGGGATCCTCATCTAGGCCACATGTTAAACAAGGTTGTAAAGGATACCGTGCTGCGCTTCAAACGTATGCAGGGATTCGATACATGGGACCAGGCGGGGTTCGATGCACACGGACTTCCAAACGAAGTTAAAACCGAGGAAAAGCTCGGCATAGAGAAGAAGACTGATATAGGAACAAAGGTCTCCGTTGAAAAGTTCATAAAGGAGTGCAGAGAGAGGGCAGTGTCATCCGAGGAAACATGGAAGAAGGTTATGGATAAGTTAGCAATATGGCAGGACTTCGAAAATCCATACATAACGTTCCATAACTCTTACATAGAATCAGAGTGGTGGTTCATAAAGCAGGCCGCAGAAAAAGATATGATATACAGAAAGAAAAGGCCCATGTACTGGTGCCCGAGATGTATGACCTCGCTCTCGCAGAACGAGATAAGCGACGAATACAGAACCGTCGAAGACCACTCTGTTTTCATAAAGTTTCCTATGAAGGATGCAGAAGACGAATACTTTCTCATATGGACAACCACACCGTGGACCATACCCGGAAATGTGGCTATACTGCTCAATCCCGACTTCAGGTATGCAAGGGTCAAGACGGACCAGGGAGTTCTCATAATGGCAAACGAACTTGTCGAAGATGTAATGGAGATACTCGAAATAGAAAGCTACAAGGTTCTGAATACACTGGACGGAGCATCGCTTCAAGGCAAGGAATATATACATCCACTGGAGGACGAGATACCCGAACACAAGAAACTGGATGAGTCCATGAACGTTCACCGTATTCTCAACTCATCCGAACTGGTGACCCTTGAACAGGGAACAGGATGCGTACACACGGCACCAGGACACGGAGAAGAGGACTACGATGCAACGAGAAAGTACGACCTGGATGTTTTCTCCCCAGTCGACGAGGCAGGGATGTTCACAGAGAAAGCAGGAAAGTACTCCGGGAAATATGTACATGATACAAACGAAGAGATACTCCGAGACCTCGAAAGGGGCGGATATCTCGTTGGTAGATCAACGATAGAACACGAATACCCATACTGCTGGAGGTGCAAGACAAAGATAATCCAGCGTGCAACAAACCAGTGGTACATAGACATAGATTCCATAAAGTTGGATATGCTCAAGGAAAACGAAGATGTCAAGTGGATACCAAACAAGATAAGAAAGAGGTTCATAAACTGGCTGGAGAAGGGCAGAGACTGGTGTATATCAAGACAGAGATTCTGGGGTGTCCCCATACCCATATGGACATGCGACAGTTGCGGGAAAAGAGAGGTCATAGGATCCTTCGATGAACTCGAAAAAAGGATAGGAAACCTCCCAGAGGACTTCGATCCACACAAGCCCCAGGCCGATGAATGGTCATGGGAATGTAGCTGCGGCGGTGAGATGAAAAGGACCAGTGACCTGCTTGATGTATGGTGTGATTCGGGATGTGCGCCTTTTGCTTCCATGCACTATCCATTCGAGGAAGAGCCGTTTATGGATCTCAAGCCCATCGATTTCATAGTTGAAGGTAGCGACCAGGTCGCAAAGTGGTTCTACTATCTGATGTTATGTAGCGTACTGGCATTCGGAGAAGCCCCTTCGAAAGAGGTCCTGATGCATGCGTTCGTGCTCGACGAAAAGGGGAAGGCTATGTCAAAGTCACTTGGAAACGTCATAGAACCCGATGAGGTAATAAAAAAGATGGGCGTTGACATACCCAGGTTCTGGATACTTGAAAACTCACCGCTCTGGGAAAATCCAAAGGTAGATCTGGACAAGATAAAGAACGACGGCTACAAAATATTCTCAGTGTACTGGAATACTGCACAGTTTTTAGAGGAGTACAGAGAAGGAAGACTGGAGGAGCCCGAGAAAAAGGTAGCAGAGGACCGATGGATACTATCCCGTCTCGAGAAGATGGTAGAGGAAGCAGAGAGGAGGTACGAGGACAAGCATTTCCATATATTCTGTAGAAGGTGGAGAGATTTTGTGCTGGAGGATCTTTCCAGGTGGTACGTAAAATCCGTCAGAAAGAGGGTAAGGGACGGAGACGAAGCAGCCCTGTGGACACTCAAGGAGTGTCTGGAAAGAAGCACTAGGGCCATAGCTCCAGTTGTACCATATATAACAGAAAGGATATACCAGGAGTTTCTGGACGGAGAGGCTGAAAGCATTCACGCATGCAGCTTTCCAAAGGCAAAGAAGGAAAGGATAGATGAAGATCTGGAAGACAGGATGAAGCTTACAAGGGATGTGGTAGAGGGCATACTATCGCTGAGAGAAGAATGTGATATAAAACTCAGGTGGCCTGTAAAAAGGGCCGTGGTATCGACGACTGAAGAGGCAAAGGGGAAGCTGGAACCCATGGTAGAGATGATAAAGGAAATGGCAAACTTAAAAAAAATTGATTTCGGAGAGGTCGAGACAAATCTCGAGGCGAAACCGAACTACTCTGAACTGGGACCAAAGTTCAAAGGTAAAGCAGAAGATGTTGCATCGGTTATAGAGAATCTGGACGAAGAGGAGGTCGAACTCCTGGAGGAAGAGGGCTCAATCAAAAAGGAAGGATTTGATATTTCAAAGACCGACGCCAAGTTCACGCGGTCGACATCAGAATCGATATCAGGAAGAAAGTTCCAGGAAGGGAGAGTGTTCCTGGACACAGAGACCACACCTGAACTAGAGGAGGAGGCGGTTATATCCGAGCTCACAAGAAACATACAGCTCTCGAGGAAGGATGAAGGGCTGCATGTAAGGGACAGGGTAAGGCTGTATCTCGACGGAAACAAGAACGAGCAGCTGAAGAAATGGAAAAATAAGCTAGAGGAAAGACTCATGGTAACCGACATAATCATAGGGGATTTGGAAAACGATAAGGGTAGTTTTGAATACGGCTCGTGGGATATAAGATACGGGTTCACACCGGAGGATAAGGATGCTCAATAGAGGCGAGATAAAGAAGCTTATAGAACAAGAGGGTCTGGTAGAAAACTACCCACACTTAGAAACACAACTACAGCCCAATGGTTTCGATATAACTGTCGATGAAATTCACAGGTTCACAGAAACAGGCAGGCTGGACTTCTCGAACTCGGAGCGAAAGATACCAAAAACCCATGGGATCGAACCGGAGAAAGAAAATAAGGAGGACAAGTACGGGTGGTGGAAGCTGGAAGAGGGAACATACAAGGTAAAAACAAACGAACGGTTCAACATGCCCAGAGATGTCGCAGGGATAGTTTTTCCCAGATCTTCGCTTCTACGGATGGGATGCACAACCGAAACGGGTGTATGGGATGCCGGATTTGTAGGCAAGGCCGAGTTCCTGTTGATGGTAAAAAACAAGGATGGTGTCGAAATAAAGGAAAATGCAAGGATAGCACAGCTTCTATTTGTTCCTATAAATGAAGTAGAAGAAGGTTACAGGGGTGTCTACGGTGAGTAACATAGAACTGGAGGATCTTATCGAGCTATCCGAACACATAGAAAATGAAGAACTCAGAAAAAGGACCCAGGAACTGCTCGAAGATTTTCACCTCTCAAATGATAACTTCAAGCAGGGCAGGTCGAGGCTGGAAAAAATACCATGTTGGATAGGAGGGCATCACTACTATGAAGGAGGTCTTGTCGATCATATATACTCGGTCACCGAACTCTGTATAAAGATGGTCGAAAACTTCGAGGATGTTTACGACAAGGAACTAGATAGGGACAGTCTTGTTTCGGCGGCGCTTCTACATGATCTAACAAAACAGTTCATACTTGATAACATGGAAGGATTTAAAGAGTACTCACTGGACCACAATGTCTGGATGTCCTGTGAGCTTTACTCGAGAGGATTCCCAGAAAAGGTAATAGAAATTGTAGCAGACCACGGCGGGGAAACAAACGAGCCGACACCCAGAAGTGACGAGGCAAGGATACTTCACCATGCAGATTCCCTGGATGCCGAGATGAACCAAAGCAATGCTTTAAGTGGGGTAGAGATATTTGGACTATGACAGGGGCAGGGGGTTTCTAAGTAAACTGGAAAACCCGGCTATGGTGTACCATAAGGACGCGGACGGTGTCTGCTCCGCGGTAGTTCTACAGGAGCTGGTGAAGTCTGCAGCACACCCCAACGACGGACCCGGGATACAGCTAAGCGAAGGACTCCTGGAATCATTGAAAGAGGGTAATAGCGTTGTCTTTCTGGACATACCCATAGACCAGCTACAGGTCGTGGAAAATCTGAAAGATAGGAAGATATTTGTACTGGACCACCACCCTCCTGAAAGAGATCTCACATCCGAAAACATACTACACATGAACCCCAGGTTCGAGGATGAGGATGCATACCTACCAACATCCTACCTTAGTTACAAACTACTGGGAAGCAGGTCAAAACAAGCCTGGAAGGCCGCCGTAGGAGTCATAGGTGACCACGGCGTAAAGGGATGTGAAGACCTGTTCGAGGACGTTGGATCAGAATATCCTGAGACAATAGAGAAGGGCATAACATACAACAGCCTCAAGGAAAGCAAACTGGGACTCATAGCCGATATGATAGATGCATCCAAGGCTGTAAGGGGTCTCGATGGAATAAGAAGAAGCTTCGAGGTTATGAAAGATGCCAGAGAACCCAACGACGTCCTAGACACGGAACTAAAGGAGTTTTACGAGGTTTACAGAAGAGAAATTGAAAGAGCTGCAGATGACTTCAGAAGAAATTCAGAATACTTTCCCCGCACAAACTCATATCTTTACGAACTGTCATCCAGGTATTCGATAGGTTCGGATCTTTCAACAGAACTGTCCAATGAAAATCCCGATGCCGTTGTAATTGTATACCAGATAGAAGACTATGGGATGAAGATATCGGGCAGGTGCCAGAGCGGTAGGGTAGATGTATCAAAAATAATAAAGGGTGCTGTAAAGGACTTTGGATCCGGAGGTGGACATCCCCAGGCAGCAGGTGGGTTTGTCGAAAGTGGAAAGGAAGAACTTGCACTGGAAAGATTCCGTGAAAAATTAGAGGGAATAGATTAAGCCTTTCTGGCAACTATGAAACAGTGATCTCCCTCGAATGGATCAAGCTCAATGAATTCACTTATCTCGAACTCTTCCTCCAACTCGGGCTTTATATCCTTGTATATCTCACCTGGCTCCTTTGTTACATCTATTGCCCTGGCCTTCACCGCAATCATAACCCATCCTCCACTCTTCAGAAAGCTACGGGCATTTCTCTTGAGTATCTTTATCTGATCAGGCTGGGCAACGTCCTGGTACAGAACATCAACCATCTCCACCCAACCATACTCATTTGGTTTCCTTGCGTCGGCGAGAACAGGTACCATGTTGCTCCTTGTTTCACAGACATCTAGAAGATCCCTCATAGCACGCTCCGAAAACTCAACACAGTAAACCACCCCGTCCTTTCTGATGATATCCGATACATGTGAAGGAGTAGTGCCCTGTGCTGCCCCTAGGTAAAGAACCTTGCTTCCCTTCTTTATTGGGAGTTCTGAAAGACCTTTTTTCAGTGCCGCGGAAAGCTTTGAACGGTTGGGATTCCACTCTCTGTACTCCTCGCCGTTCTCTTTGACGATATCTTCACCGTACACCTTGTTTCCTGGGGCAAGGTTGACAGTATAAAATCTTCCACCGTCCTCGAAAACACCCGGATGTTTCTCATTCATTTCTTATCCTCTCGAGATCCTTTTCAAGTTCATCCTTGTATTTTTTCCCCTTGAACTTACCCGTGTAGTTGTCTGTGCGTGCGGCCATCATGAGCTTCGAGGCTATGGCCCTGGCTGCCTTCCCTCTTTTGTTATCTGGTGTATTCTGTATGTAAGGATGGTTGAATATGATACCGTGTTTCGGAGGTTTACCCTTTCCCTTCAGGTGACGGAACAGGGCCTTTTCTGCACCGAGTAACTGTATTTTAGACGAAGGCATTCTTGCCAGCTTATCGAGCGATCCAGCAAGGGATATAAGTTGCGCGGCCATCTCCGAACCGATCAGATGTGTCAGGTTCGGTGCAACATCGTCCATTACCTCCTCCAAGTATTCCTTGAGCTCCTTCATCTCTTCATAAACGGAACTCACGTGGTTTGCGAAGCTTCTGACGACATCGGTGTCCGGTCTATCGAGATCCAGTCCCATGGAACCACGGAAGTCATCAGAGTCCTCCCTTTTATCCAGTCCGGACACGAGTTCGGCGTACTTTTCGTTGTCCGAAACATTCAGCTCCGGGTAGTGCAGACCGTACCATTCTCGAAGTCTCTCGGAAAGTTCGTTGGATATCCTTCGCAGATCCTCTAGAGCTGAAACCGCCTGGGAAACGAATCTATCCTTTTTTACGGAAGACTTTATACCATCCCTTGTCCTTATAACCTGTATATCTCTAAGTATGCGGTTGAACTGAGAGTCGCTCTGAACAAACCCACACTCCTTTGAAATCTCTCTGAGATTCTCTATCAGGTGTTTTTTGGCAGAGATGTTTTCCTTTACCTCGATGTTGTATCCATCCAGATCGATCGGTATGTCAGTAACTATGTTCTCAGTGTCCACCCTTTCAAGGACTTCTCGAACCTCGTCCAAATCAGTTCCTTCTTCCAGCTCTTCCAGTTTACCAAGTATACTCTTTGGATTTCTGGGAAAGGTAGAACAGGCAACTATATTCTTGTCCCTGTCGAATGCAAATACGCCTGGTATGTCTGCAGCCAGAAAAACGAACTTATTTTCGGTCATCGTACCCAGTATATCTTTCCACAGTAATAAAAATATAACGAAAGGAAGCTGACTATGGATCAGTGGAAGATCGATCTGAATGAGTTGTAAAGTGTTCTGGCCTTCTCGGATAACGTGAGTTCGTGCTCTTCGCCTGTTATCCTATGTGCAATTCTTCTGAACGCATGCGAAGTATTCGAGTAGGGCACATGGTCAAGAAGGGGTCTTTTGTGTGTTATGCTCTCATCTACCATCTTGTCGTAGGGTATCTCCTCGATTATCTCACAGCCGGTTATGGCTTCGATCTCCTCTTTGTATAGTTCCTTGGAGGTCAGGTTGTTCAAAACCAGACCTTCTATATCGGTACCTATATCCCTTATCAACTCTATGACCCTGAGGGCACCTGAAAGGGAAGTTCTCATGGGGTTGGTGACAACTATCGATGTATCTGCGGCCTCGAGAACCGACACAAGCTTATCGTTCACACCCGGTCCACAGTCTGCAACAACGTAACCATCAAGCTTTTTCATGGCATCGCTGAAAAACTGGAAATCCGTGTCGGTGTAGTTTATGGAGAGTGAGGAAGGTATAACAAAAAGACCCGTGTCGTGAACATGGACCGCCTCATCTGGATTTTTCCTGCCCTCGAGCACGTGGTTCAGGCTCATGTCAGGCGAATGGATACCAAGGCTTATACCCAGGTTAGGATCTTCGACGTCGGCATCGACAAGCATCACATCCTTGCCTATACTACGGAGAGCTGCAGCTACATTGAGGGCACACACGGTTTTTCCCGTGCCCCCTTTACCTGAAACAACCGCTATCATTCGGTCTTTCTTTTCCTTAGACTTGTCTGAGCTCATATTTCCAACTTATAGAACTTTTTCCTGCCCTCTTTTTCGGAGGTCAGTATACCCTCCCTTTTCATTTCGTTCAGATACTCCGAGCACCGCGTTCTGGAAAGATCCATCTGATCAGATAGCTCGCTGGCATTCGTTCTTCCGTTGTCCTTTATGAAGCATATGATCTCCTTCTTCTTTCTGGTCTTCACTCCGCTTGAACCATCGGAATGCAGAACGTCCCTTATCTCCTCTATCTTATCGGCCAGGTCGTCGAGCTTTGAGTTCATGTGCCTTATCTCACTTACCTTGTCACCCCTCTCGACAGGCTTCCTTACCTGATCCTTTATATCAAGTAGATCCTTCCTGACCCTGACCCTTTCACCTTCCCTGTTCATCATTCACACCTGTCGACCAACAATTAAACATTTCATTTATTCGTTTATAAAATTATCCGCATGCCCTCCTGTATCTAGTTTTATACCAAAAAAATCAGATAGGATTCGAAACAAATGTCACTTATGAACAGATCCCGTTCTGCATAAAAATCCAAATGTCGAGCGACGTATACATTAAAGGTTATAACATTCGACAGTACTCGTCATTAATTGCAGCTGCCAAGGAGGAATCCTTTTGCACGAGAACACCCCCAAAGAGAAAGACAAAGGTCCGAAATCATCGTTATACACCAACGATAGTAGTTTCAGGGATATTCTGGAGGAAGACAGAGAGGTTTATCCACGTTCGTCCAGCACCGGACAAAAACTATTTCTTTTAGCTACCGTCGGGATTCTCCTAGTCGGAATATTCCTTGTACATGGTGATATAACAGGATACTTTCTCGAACCGGGAGCTATAACAGAAAGCTACGAACCAGTTTCTCCCGCACCAGGGAGACTTAGGCTAAACGAGGAGTACTCTACGGGATTCAGACTGGATGATAAGGAAGACTATGTTGCCAGTAAGATAGAGATTAGTTTCAGGTACGAGGTGTGGGATCCATCGGGTATAAAGCTAAAGGTATTCGACACAAACGGCAACAAGCTTTGCTCAGAAAAAACGGGTCAAGAGGGTGTTTTTTCGTGTGAAGTACCAGAAACGGTTCTCGAAACACGCAAAAACGGTAAACTGGACCTAGGTGTAAAGGCGGTGAAACCTCAGAACAGAACGGTAACTCCGACCGGGATGATGATAGGAGAGTACATGACCAATGTCTCCGAGGAAGAATCGGCGGAGGTAAAGAATGAAACGGAGAACGAGACCCAGATAGAAGAGGAAGTAAAACCGGAAAACATCACTGAAGAAAACGTGACTGAGAATGTAACGGATGGGTACCAAGAGGAAGAAAACGTGACTGAGAATGTAACGGATGGGTACCAAGAGGAAGAAAACGTGACTGGAGAAAAGGAGGATCCGACCATAGATGTTCTGGAACCTGCCGATGATCAAACGATACACGAAAACGAAACCTTGGACATGATCTTCAGGGTTGATACATACGAAGAAGACGTTGATGTTGTACTATATATAGGCGATGAGACTGAGAGCTGGGAACAGGAGGAGAACTCGTCGGAATTATACAACCACACAGAAAGCCGGGGTGCTGGAAACTATTCCTGGTATATCGAAGCTGAAGGCAACAAAACAGGGACAGATAGCAACACAAAAGAGTTCACCGTTCTGGAAAAGACTCATGAAGAGCCTTCCCTGGTTGCAATTGAACCAGAGAACGGCACGGTGTTTGGTGCAGACACTGAAAACATCACTTTGGAATGGGAAGCAAGGGGAGAAGGAGAAGTTTCGCTGTACATAAACGAAGAGGCGGTCTACTCTGAACACATCGATTCCGATGAGGATTACAGATCCATGGAACACGTGCACCCGGTCCAGGACGGAAAGGTATACATGTGGCATTTGGATATGGACACCGATGAAGATGTCCATACCGATACATCTGTGTTTAAGATAGAAGAGAAAGAAGTAGACCCACCCACGGAGGATCCTGGAACTCATGTGGTCCTGATATCTGAGATGGAGCTCGAGGTGGTTTACGAGGCCGACGTTGAAGTGGAGATGAATCTCAGTGCTTCCGATGAAAAGATACAGAGCGGAGAAACCGTTTCATTCATAGCAGAGATCCACGAAGGCATGGATAACGTCGACGGGGTAAATCTAACTGTCGACGAAGAAAACGTGGAGATGGAAAAAACAGCAGATGGTGAGTATAAATACGAATGGGCCTCGCCAGAGCGTAATGAAACGGAGGAATACAATATCAGGGCTGTTGGCTACAGATGCGACGACGGGTGCAGGGAAGTAGCCGAGGATTCACTGTCAGTTGTTGTCAAAGGTACAGCAGATAAAATGGAAACCCTGCTCGATATACATCATGATGAAACTGTGAAATACGGTGAGAAGGTTGTTCTTAATGCCGAACTACGGGCACGGGACGAAACCGAAGTAGTCGGGGAAGATTTAGAAGTCCTTGTAGACGGCGAAGTGATTGAAAAGGTGACAACCGACGAAGATGGAAACGCTGAGCTAGTGATTAACACATCGAAAATCGGAAGGGGAGAGCACGAAGTAGAGGTGCTTTTCGAAGGAACAGATCAACTGGAAGGGACCAATGCTACAACCAACCTCGTGGTCAAGGAAAAGATTGGTGAAGCGGTTCTTGTTCTTCAGGCGGAGGATGCGGAGTACGGAGACGAGGTCTCGTTGGAAGCTGTGTTAGAGGGACCGTTCGTTGTGGAAGATAGGGAGATAGTTTTCACAGTTAACGGCAAAGAGAAAGGCTCCCGGACAACGAACGAAGAAGGACTTGCGTCCATTTCCATTGGGACTGAGGACATGGTTACGGGAGAACATGTTTTCCGAGCTGAAGTCGAAGGAACCGGAGAGCTCCAGGCGATAAATGAATCAACGACCTTCGAGGTGAAGCCGAGGACCAAACAGGGCAGGGCAGAGGTCGGAAGACCCGTGACATGGGAGAGCGTTCATAGAGTAAAGAACGATGAAGACGTTCCTGTACCGATTGAGTTCGAAATACCGGTGGATGCAGAGGCAGTGGGCCTGAGGGAAGTTGATATGAAAACTCACCCACCTGGGATGGAAGTACTTGAAGAAAGGGAGATAGGATTCCGTAAAGAAGAAGGGAGCATGGTCTCGGAGGAGGAACTCGAACCGGGCGAAGCTAGAACAATGGTCGCGGAGTACAGAACACCTGCCCCGGAAAAGGAGGAAGAAGAAACGGAGGACGGTAAAAAGATCACGGTCAGTTCGGATGTCACGGTCTCCTACCAGAACATAAGTGTCTCCACCGAACTAACAAACTTCACCAGAGAACCAAGGCTTTACAGAACGACGGAAGGCGAGGAGGATGTGACCGAGTCAGTGAAATACAACTTCGGCTACGTGGAGGAAGAAGGCGAATACGTCGAGGCGAAATGGACTGTTCCGGAACTTTCCGAGGAGACTTTCCTTATAGAACCAATGGGAGAGTTTCCAATATACGACTGGCGTGATCTAGACAACATAAGGGAGGATCTGAGTGGTGAATACGTACTGATGAACGACCTGGACGATACCACAGTCGGCTACAGCGACTACAACACAGGGGATGGTTGGGAGCCGATAGGCGATGATAACAATGCATTCGA
>SL_8KL_010_SEDDRAFT_10001438_pt1 | contig 20655 bp, 14 predicted proteins | sample SodLakKL_010_SED_4_FD_11160 | JGI IMG/M metagenome (IMG submission 11160)
CACAAATATGCCATTGTGGATGGAGAGATTCCCGGAGAGAACTCCAGGGTGATTACCGGCTCACACAACTGGTCGGCCAACGCAAATTTCCGGAACGATGAGAATACCCTGATCATTCATGACCCGCGTGTGGCCAATGAGTTCTTCCAGGAGTTTGCCGCCCGTTACTGGCAGGCCGGCGGTGAAGATCAGTTTGATGTGCCGGTGTCCGTTCCCGGTGAAGGGCTTTTTGCCGGCCGGGATGAGGTGTTCCTGCAAAACTTTCCCAATCCGTTTTCTGAAACCACCACCATCCGTTTCAGTCTTGAAGAGGGCCGGTCGGTATCGCTGACTGTATATGACATGACGGGCCGACGGGTGGCTGTTTTGCTGGAAGATGACAGCCTGGAGCCGGGGATGCATGAGGTAGGTTTCGATGCCGCGCACCTTCCCCGCGGAGTGTATGTGTATCGCCTCACAACGGATGACGGAAGGACTTTCCCGGGCAGGATGTCGCTGGTCAGGTAGTCCGGATTGGTTTTTTCACCCGGGGGTGCCTTTCGGTGCCGGGGCTTGTTGCCTGATTAACCGGGAAACGACACGGAAAACCGACTCATTTAACATAGCCTGTTCCCCCGTTTATGGTGGTTTGGGCATTTCATTCAAACAAAAAACATGTAAGATGAAAAGATCCGGGTTTATGGCCGTTTTGGCCCTGGTGTTGCTGGTGCGGTGTGCACCTGCAGAAAACGATACAGAGCGAGTTATGGAAAAGTTCAGTGTTTCTTCACCCTCCTCGGTAAATACCGTTCATTTCGGGCTGAATGACGGGCAGCCCCATTACCGGGTGACCCGGTTTGGCCAGGAGGTGATCGGTTGGTCGGCCCTTGGTCTGGAGCTGAAGGATCTGCCTGACCTGGTAAACGGTTTTGAAGTGGATGCCCATGAAACCTTTCCGGTTCGGGAAACCTGGGAGCAGGTTTGGGGGCAATCCCGGTATGTAGACAACCATTGCGATGTGCTCAAAGTCTTCCTGCGTGAAAAGGAAGCGCTCGGACGGCAGCTGATCCTGGAGTTCCGGGCTTTTGATGACGGGGTGGCCTTTCGGTATGAGTATCCGGAACAACCCGGGCTGGAAACCTTCCGGATCATGGATGAGCTGACTGAGTTCCGCCTGACTGGTGACCACGAATCCTGGTACATTGATGCTTACCAGTGGAACCGTTATGAGTACTACTACCAAAACTCCCCGGTAAGCCAGGCGGATACCGTGCATACGCCGTTTACCATGCGGACAGCGGATGACCTCTACCTTTCCTTCCATCAGGCTGCCCTGATCGATTACTCCACCATGACCATGGAACGCACCGGCGATTTCACATTCAAGGCCAACCTGGTACCCTGGGCCGAAGGAGACCGGGTAAGGGTTTCTGAAACCAGGGTGACCCCCTGGCGTACCATCCTCATGTCGGACTTCCCCGGCGACCTGATCACCTCCAAAATGATCCTGAACCTGAATGAGCCGAACAAAATTGAGGATACTTCCTGGATCAAACCCGGAAAATATGTGGGGATATGGTGGGGAATGCACCTGGATAAATACACCTGGCACCCCGGAGACAAACTGGGAGCGACCACTGAAAGGGCCAAAAGATACATTGATTTTGCCGCTGAGCATGGGTTTGACCATGTGCTTGTGGAGGGATGGAATCCCGGCTGGGATGAGGCCTGGTATGAAAGCGGCGTGGTATTTGACTTTACTCGGCCCGTTGAGGAGTTTGACCTTGAGGAAGTGGCGGCCTATGCCCGCGAAAAGGGTACCCGGCTGATGGGGCACCATGAAACATCGGCAAGTGTGCTGCATTATGAAGCGCAGGTTCCGGAAGCCTTTCAGCTGCTGGAAGACCTGGAGGTCCGTGCCCTGAAAACAGGTTATGTGGGTCATGGTACCGAGATTGTCCGCTACGGCGAAGACGGGGAGGAGCTCCACGAATGGCATCACGGTCAGTTCATGGTGAATCATCACCTGGATGTAATCAAAAAAGCGGCGGAACACAAGATCATGCTGAATGTGCATGAGGGGGTGATGAGTACCGGGCTGCGTCGCACTTATCCGAATATGATGACTTCAGAGGTGGCCAAAGGCCAGGAGTACAATGCCTGGGGGGAGGCCGGAGGCAATCCGCCCGAACACACCCTGCTGATCCCGTTTTTACGCAACCTGGCGGGGCCATTTGATTATACCCCGGGGGTGGTGGACCTGTATTTTGAGGAATACCGTCCGGACAACCGCATCAAATCGACCCTGGCCAAAGAACTGGCTTTGTACGTCACCATTTACAGCCCGCTGCATATGGCGGCAGATCTGGTGGAGAACTACGACGATCACCCGGAGGCTTTCCGGTTTATCAGGGATGTGTCTGTCGATTGGGAGGAGACCAGGGTTTTGCACGCAAGCATCGGAAATTACCTGACCGTGGCGCGCAAAGACCGTCACAGTGAGGATTGGTATTTGGGAAGCATCACCAATGAAAACGGACGTGTGCTGAAGGCTTCACTGGGGTTCCTGGATCCCGGCCGCACCTATGTGGCTGAGATTTACCGCGACGGCAGGGATGCAGGTTGGGAGGAAGCGCCCTATGAGTTTGTGCGTGAAGAGGTCACGGTGACAAGTGACATGGCCCTTCCGCTCAGGCTGGCAAGCGGGGGTGGCCAGGCCATCAGGTTCCGCCCGGCGGAATGACGCATATCAGAATCACGTCCGTCCGACAACAGGAATAACACCCCCGGCGACAGGAATCACGCCAGTCCGGCAACAGGAATCACGCCCCCGGCAGAACTGCATTCTTCATCTCCCCGTACCGGGCCTGTATGTCCAATGGTGAAACACCCGGGTTCGGAGAGTTCGTAAGCCTTATTACAGTGAAATGGTGATGAAAAAACCACTGACTGAATAACTGAAGCTATCCCCCACCTTGTCTCCGTCCAGATAAACCTGCCCGGTTGTGCTTCCCATCCGGTGCGTAAGACCCATGCTGAATCCGTCACGGAAAAGCGCCCTGATGCCCACATGGGGTGTGATTCCGTAAGACAGCTGGGCCACATTTGCGTCCAGGTAATCGTTGTGGATCATCAGAAGGTGAGCGGTGGCTCCTCCTCCGGCGTTGACAAGGATGCTTACATCCTCTGAAGCCTTAAAACTCGCTGCCAGCCCCAACTGGAGAAAGTCTCCTCCGAACTGGGGGAATACGACGTTATGGTCATCCGGCCTGAAATCAAAATTATTCGGGAAAACAATCTCCAGTTTGGTTCCTGTGAAAAACCCGAAAGAATGCGATGCATCCGGGTCGACACGATAGTTTTTCCGGCCGAATGCCAGCCCCCAGCCGTACCAGACTTCGCTGTCATGGGCTCCATATTCAACTGACTCTTCAATATCAAGGTTGTTGATGCCGATCCCAAAAGTCCACAGCCGGGATGGATGTTCATTTTGCGCTTCAACCCGGAGTGCCGGCAGCAATATCAGGGCTGTGAGCGCGAAAAGACTGAAGAAATGAAATGTTGCTTTCATAATGTGTTGATTGGAGGATGAATAAATCAGGCATGCATCATCGGTTGTGCACATTGTCATCTGGTTGCCCGTGCCTTTTATCGATGGATTTATCTGGTAAATATAATGAAATATTTGTTTAATGTTGCTGCAGCCAACATAAGAGCCAGCAGCTCCGGAAAAAATAAAAATTGCCAAAAAAAAGCTGCCCCTGTCATGGCGGGGCAGCTTGTATCAGAAATCAGACACCTTGTTCAGGAATGCCTGTTAATCTTCATTCTCTTCTTCTTCCTCTTTCTGGTCATAGTACTTCACGTGCCTGTCGAGCCACTCAACCCACCTTGCCCACATATCCAGCAGGGTTTCCTGGCCTGATTGTCCGTGGCCTTCATAAGGATAGAAGTAAAGTGCGGCTTCTTTGTCCAGGCCGTTCAGGGCATGGAACATTCTTTTGGAGTTGATGGGCCAGGTACCCACGTTGGTGTCATCTGCACCGTGGTACATCAGCAGGGCTCCATCCAGGCGCTCCGCATACATGATGGGCGACATGGTGATATAGGATTCACGTCCTCCCCAAAGCACCCTTCTTTCACGCTGGAAGGTAATGGGGGTCAGGGTTCTGTTGTAGTTCCCCGCGCCGGCGATCCCTGCCTTGAAGTAAGGTGTGCGGATCATGGAGTGGGCTGTTCCGAAAGCACCGTAGCTGTGTCCGCCAAGGGCCAGGCGGTTGCGGTCAAGGAACCCCATCTCGTCACAGGCGTCAATAATGGCATGCCAGTTTCGCTGAATGCTGGGAATGAAATTGTCATTGACTTCATCCATGGGGCCAATTATGGGGAAGTCAGGCAATACTACTGCATAGCCCCGGGTCAGGAGCATCTGCATGGAGCGTACCCCGATGGAGCGGAAGCTGTTGATATTCCGTCTTCTGTTGGCGTTGTCCAGTGCTTCCTGGTCGTTGTATTCCCTGGGGTAGAACCAGAACATAACGGGCAGTTTATCTCCCTCCTGGTAATCCTGGGGCAGGATGGCCCTGACCGGGAAAGTGATGCCATCGGTACGGGTTACGTCAAAGTCTTTATAGATGGCATTGGTGATTTCAGGGGAGTGATCCACGTTGTCGGTCAGCTTTTCCAGAGAACCATCGGAAGTGTTTCTCAGGTATGAATCCGGGATATCCGTGGGTGTCTGACGTTCTATTACGATCTGAATGAGGTCGTCATCAATAATGGCAGTCGGTGCCTCATGCACATCTTCCTGGCTTTCAAATACCCTTTCTGTTTCACCGTTGCGGATCTCCACCCTGTCAAGGAAAGGCTGCGGGGCGTTTTCCCTCCACTCTTCGTGGTATTTGACGCCCGACAGGTACACATGGTCCTGGTCGAGTGACTGACGAACGATATCGGGCCCGTATGCCCCTGCTGTGGTCATCAGGCTGCCGGGGTTCTCATAAAATTCACTTGTATCCCACTTGTAGATGGTATATTTTTCTTCCGGATCATCCAGGAATACGGCATACACATGAACCTCGCTCCTTTGCCTTTCTGTGATGAACAGTGTCTGGCAATCCTGCGAGTATTCCAGGTCACGGATGTCGTTTCTGTTGCTGAAAATAACCTGCTTGTCGTCTTCACCATAAGGGGGTACCCAATGGTATACCCTGTCCATCCGTTCCTCTTTTTCTTCTTCCTCTTCCTCTTCTTCATCCTGGTCGTCGGCCTCGTCATTTCCGTTGTCGTTGTCTTCCTCCTCTTCAGGAGGAGCATCTTTCAGCAGGTAGCTGAGTCCGTTGCCATCAGGGCGCCATGTAATCTGACGTTTCTGGGGTTCATCGTTATTGTTGTTGTTGCTTCTGCCATCCCGCAGGTCGCGGCTGGCCAGCTCGGCAATTACGTTGCCTTCAATGTCCCAAAGCTCCTGGACGGTGGCAAACATGCTGACGGGAACAATGTTTGAAAAAGGTTTCTCAATGGTGGTTACCCTGAAATACTCTCCGTCGGGTGCCATGCTCACGCCGGCAAACAATCCCGGGTCACCAATTTCATTGACTGCGCCGTTGTCCACATTGATGCGGACAATCTGTCCGGTGGCATAGTATTCAAACATGTCTTTCTCGTATGGACCTTCCAGCAGGTTGGGGTAGGTGCGCAGTTCGTTTTTACCTTCATCGGTAACCTGGATCAGTACATTGCCATCGGGGGTGTATTGTGGTTTCGGGCCCCGGTTTTGGGGAACTACAATGGTGGTGATGTATTGACCGTCTGCCGACCATTCGATGGGGTTGGTCAGGGTGAGCAGTGCGGGTGAGGTGGTGATCCTGTTGGATCTCCGGCTTCCCACTTCAGTCACATAGATATGGGTTTCATTCGGATAATGAACAAAATAGGCCACTTTTGATCCGTCGGGTGACCAGGTGGAGTTGGATACCCTGCCATTGTCGGGGATCCTGATGCTGCGCGTTCTGGTTCTTTCCCATTCGAAGAACTCATAGCCGGCAGATCCGCCTGTGGTGTAGCGCCGCTGGCGGTTGGCTGCGGTATCAACCTCAATGCCACCGAAATTGTGATAAGGTTTGGCCAGCCTTTCAATGGGCGTCAGGCCGTCCCTGACCGCATTCAGAAAAACGCTGCGATCCGGCCCCAGGTTGCTCAGGGTTACATTCTCATAACGTGGAGCCAATACATGTTCTTTGATCTCCTGCGGGGGTTCCTGGTAGCCCTGCTCGGTGAGCATGTTCTGGGCTGTCAGCCCCGTGCCGGCAAGAAAGATCAGCAAAAACAAAACTTTTTTTAACAAAATGGATTTCTTCATGTCGTAGTAAGCTGTTTAGTTGATTAATAAGAGCTGAGAAAGGGGTAAAATTAAAGAAAAAAACCATTGACAGACCCATGATCCGCCCGGTTTCAGCCTGATTGTCAATATTTCCGTATGGTCGCCTGAATTTTAAGGATTAAACAGGATGTAAAACCGCCACAACCGGGTTGATCACTCATGAATGAGGTGATTCACGGTTGTGGCGGCCGGCTAAACAAGACCAAAAGCAGCTTCAGTAAAGGCTTTTGGGTCTAGTCAATGTATTTTTCCAGCCAGCGGAGCTGACGCTCTGCCGCATCAATGGTGAACTTGGGTTCACGTATTCCGTGCGGCTGCCTGGGGTAGGTGACCATTTTTGTATCAACACCAAGTCGTTTAAGGGCTACGTACATCTCATATCCCTGGCTGATTGGCACACGGATGTCCTCTTCCGGGTGTAATACCAGGGTGGGTGTGGTCACATTCTCCACATTGAAAATGGCTGAATGGCGCATGTGGCGTTCATAGTTTTCCCAGTATTCGCTTTCAAAATAGGCCGGAAGGAAGCTGGGAATGTCAGAGGTTCCGGTCATGCTGATCAGGTTCGACACGCCTGCACCCATCATCGAAGCTTTGAATCTGTCGGTACGGGTGATGGCAAAGGACGACATGAATCCGCCGTACGACCAGCCCATGATGGCCTGACGATCAGGGTCAACCATGCCTTCTTCGATGAGTTTGTCCAGGCCTGCTTTCATGTCTTCCAGATCGCCGTAGCCCCAGTCCGACAAATTGGCCACGCGGAAATCTCCGCCATATCCGCCTGACCCGCGGAAGTTGGGCCGCAGGATGAAATAGCCCTCAGCAGCAAATTTCTGCAGGGGGTAAACGCCCGGGGCGGCCACGTAGCTTTCTCCGAAAACACCGGTGGGCCCGCCGTGCACATGAAGGAGTACGGGGTATTGTTTTCCTTCCTCATAGTCAAGGGGGTAGATCAGCGGGGCTTCTATCATGGTGCCGTCAAATGATTCATAACGGATCACTTCTGCCCTGGCAATCTCTGTTTGCTCGTAACCGGCATTGATGTCGGTAAGACGGGTTGGGTGGAAGGCGGATACATTGGAAACAATCACATCCGGAGCTTTGTCAAAATCCTGGTGGACGGCTGCCAGTACAGACGCATCCCCCGAAAGGGAAAATCCGGAAAACCTGCCGGGTGCATCGGTGACCTGACGATATTGTGCATTTTCGCCTGTTACCGGCATGGCAAAGAGGTCTACAGAGGTGCGGTTAAGTTCCACATAAAAGATCTCTGACCCGTCGGGCGACCATTCCATGATGGATGGCTCATCATCATGTGTCTGACCCAGCTGCATCATGGAGCCGTCTGACAGGTCAAGTACCATGATCACATCAAACCCGGGCCAGACCGGTTCACCGTTGTCGGTGGTGAAGGCCAGGTAGTTGCCGTCGGGCGAGTACAGGGGGTTGGTGTCTCCGCCGCCCAGGTCAATCAGTTCGGTGACATCCCCACCTTCTGAGGGTACGGTGGAAATGCTCGTGGTGGGCCAGTATTCAAGGCCGGGGCGATCCTGGTGGTCGAAAGCGATGGTCTGATCATCGGGCGACCAGTCAAAGCTGCCCACGTGGAATTCACCCTCTGTGATCCGTTGTATTTCTGCGGGATTGTTGTCTTCAGGGTCAACCTCAAACACATATAAATGGCTGTAGCGCAAATCTTCACCCTCCACATTGACGTCTTCCCTTTCTCTTCGGCGGCGCTGTTGTTCTTCGCAAAGCGGATCAGTCATCGTGAATGCAATGCGCGATCCGCTGTTTGACCACTGGTAACGCCCCACACTGCCTTCTGCTTCGGTAAGTTGCCAGGCTTCCCCTCCGAATGGATCGATCATCCATAGCTGGTTGCCGTCGCCACCCCTTGCAGAGGTAAAGGTCAGGTAATTGCCATCGGGCGACCAGCTGGGGCTGCCGGCCGAAACATCTCCGCGGGTCAGCTGGAATTGTCTTGTGCCGTCAGCTTTCACAAGATGAATATGGGTCAGGTAGTCGCTTCTTTCTCCTTCCGTCCGGGATTCGGAAACGGTGAAGGCGATCCACTCCCCGTCGGGTGAGATCGCTGTGCCTCCGACATTTTTGAAGTTTTCGACCATATACTGCGGTGTCCATAATTCGTTGCCGTTGTTTTCCTGTGCAAAGCCGGCCCAGGCCAGGCCGGAAATAAGCAATGCTGTTATAAACAATGATTTTTTCATAATATGATGTTTTGGTGAATGTTTCAGGTGTCCAAATGTATTAATTTTTATCGGTTTACACGAAAACAGGCGTTTTAAGGGCAGTATCATTGTCTGTTCTAAGTAGCCGGGGGTTGATCCCGGCCGGAAAGACCGGCCTCCTGAATAACGGATATGAGTAAAGCCCGTATGGTCATGCTGTATGCACTCAATCGTTCAGCGATCATGGCATTCAGTGCTTCGGCCGATTCTTCGCCTTGTTCAGAATGAACCAGCATGGCCACATTTTTCAGTTGTGGCATATTGCTGACTTCGATCGTGGGGTCTGACACCATGTACCCGGGCAGGTGATCAGCCAGAACCATGTCTGCATGTAATGATTTGCGGGCCGCTCCGTAGGATGCACCGGCTCGTATGAAATTACCGTAAAAGGGTACCGGAAACCCGGGAATGGCCAGTGCCCGGAAAAAGGGGTGGTTGTAATTTTTTGTCAGGTAGGCCTGGCGAAACTCCTGTCGCTGGTAAGCTTCCATGGCGGTATGCCTGTTTGAGACCAGCTGGATGGCATTTTGCACGTCTTGCGGGAATCCGAGCATGGCTTTCAGGTTGATCCACAACATGCGGGTTGTGCTGTAACCGGGAAGGGGTTTGCTGTGATAGGGCATGGTGATGTCTCCTGCGTAGTGCATGCTCCATCCCAGGAAACGCCACCCCCAGTAATGCTGTTCATTGTTGAAGGCAAATACGGACAACTCCCTGAAAAGGTCTGTCCGGTAGTCAAGAAAGGTGCAGTTCAGTTCAGGGGCAACCTTGTATACAATGCCGGCCTCATGATAAAAGGCCATGTGAAAAGGGGCCTGACTGCTGTAGGCCAGGTTGGGGTTTCCGAAGGGCTGTTCTCCGAACCCGTAACGGGCACCGTATTCAGTCTGGTTATCGGTAAACAGGCCCAGGTCAAATCCGTAGTCGGGTTCATCGTTGGCAGTTACCAGGACGGCAAGCGGACAGGCTTTTTCCCCTTCGCTGAGCCGTATATGGGTTGACCGGTGCAGGGGTGGGTTATTGTTCCCGGCCCGGGGGTTGACAGAGCCGACAGGGTAACGGTTTTCTGCCGGTTCGCCCGGGAGCAGGTGAAGATAAAGCGGCATCTGCATGCCGGGATTAATGCGGATGGCATGGAAAAACCGCATCACAATGTCGGTTGTATCCCCTCCGGCCTGAAAAGCCAGGTCATCAGGCCTGGGCTGGTAATGAGGGAGGTTGGTCCTGGCACGTTGCTCATGGTTGGCCAGAAATGGTTCAAGGCGGTGTTCTGTTTCCAGCAGAAATGTTTTCAGGTGCTTTACCTCTGCCGGTTCGACCTTATTCCATATGTCCATACCTGCCAATGCCGGTCTGGCGAGCATGGGGTGTTCGGACCAGGCAAAACCCTGCAAAAAAATGCTGCAGAATAAACAAAAGATGACCAGCCGCTTATGCATTGAAAAATAATTTGAAGGAAGCCATAAATATAGTGGTTTTTTTGTTGCCGAATCCGGATGATCAGATTATGACCTGCCGGCAACCTTCATCTGTTCCTTTTTTGTATATTTAGAGTGTGGAATTTTGTCCACATTTGTTGTTCCGGACACAGAAAGCACAGGTATGGCGAAAATATTGATTATTGATGACGACACCTTTGTTTGCAAACAGCTGAAAACCTATTTGCAGAAGAATGGTTTTGATGCAATTGTGGCTTATTCTGCCAATAACGGGCTGAAAGCGCTAAAAGCCGGGGGTATCTTTTTTGTGTTCTGCGATTACCGGCTGCCCGATGCCGACGGGATGGAGTTGTTTGAGCGAATCAAAAAGATTGATCCCCGGGTGCCTGTGGTTTTCATGACAGCCTATGCCGATGTGCGTACAGCTGTAAAAGCCATTCAGGCCGGGGCGCTGGATTATGTGACCAAGCCTCTGATCCCTGAGGAAATACTGAAACTTGTTCGACGTGAAGTGAATCGCGACACGGGGGAGACCAGGTTGTTTCAGCACGATTTTATCAGCGGAGAAAGTGCGGTCATGCAAAATGTGATGAACCATGTGGAACTGGTTTCACCCTGTGATCTGAGTGTGTTGATTGAGGGTGAAACAGGCGCGGGAAAGGAATATGTTGCCCGGGCGATCCATGCCAAAAGCCAAAGGAAAAACAAACCTTTTGTTGCACTGGATTGTGGGGCGTTGCCCGGTGAACTGGCAAACAGTGAACTGTTCGGGCATGTGCAGGGAGCTTTTACCGGTGCAATCAAAGACAAGAAGGGCTGTTTTGAAGAGGCCGGTGGCGGTACATTATTTCTGGATGAAGTGGGCAACCTCTCCCCCGACAACCAGGTTAAGCTGCTCAGGACATTGCAGGAAAAATCCATCAGCCGCCTGGGGGATAATAAAAAGATTCCGGTTGATGTGCGGATCATTACCGCGACCAATGAGGATCTGATGAAGTATGTTCATGCACATCATTTCAGGGAGGATCTGTACCATCGGATCAATGGGTTCAAGATCAATATTCCTCCTTTGCGAAAGCGGAAAGATGATATTTTTGTGTTTACCGGGTATTTTATCAGGCTTGCCAATGCCGATTTCGGTAAATCGGTGAAGGGGATTGACGATGAGGTGCGAAAGGTTTTTTTGCTTTATCCCTGGCCCGGAAATATACGTGAGCTTGAAAATGTGGTGAAGCGATGCGTGTTGCTTGCGGGGGGCAGTCAGGTGACTGCCGATACATTGCCCGATGAAATTCGCTATTATGGGATTGAAGGGCAGCATGCAGAAACGCTCACGGGGAAACAAACAAAGCGGCCTGTAACACTGAAACAGGCCGCCATGTTTGCCGAAAAGGAAGCCATCCTGCAGGCGCTCCGGGAGGCTGAAAACAACAAATCAAGGGCGGCAGAGATACTGCAGGTAGACAGAAAGACGCTTTACAACAAAATGCGGGAATACAGCATTCGCTATCCGCAATAAACTGTCAGTATCTCAGGCTTGCAGCTGCCAGGGTATCAGCCGGCATCTCGCCGGGATCCTGGATATAAACTTTCCCCCCCTGCAAAAAGGCTTCCTTTGCCACCCTGTCGAGCAGGCAGTGGTTCCCTGGTGAATGGTCACCGTCGGCAATTACTTTCCCGGATTCTTTATCCACCCTTCCCCAAAGCGATTGATCCTTCTTAATGAAGAGGGTTTCAATGCGTCCTTCTTCTGCAGCCGGTACCACATCATCTATAATGGAGGCGCTCCGGCCTTTGCTCGACAGGAACTCATACTGCCGCAATGCATCGTTGCGGTGTTTTTCGAATTCGTCTTTCAACAGTGCCCAGGCTTTTTGGTGCAGGTTTTCCATATGCTCCTCATCCGGGTTTCCTGAAATGTTTTTCGGATAAAGGTTGCCATAGGTGTTTACTGTTTTATACATGGCAAAAATATAGTCCACGCTGGCAACCACCAGGGGTGCATCATAGCCCCGAAGCACCTTGTTCAGGCTTCGGTCAACCTCTCTGAGGTGTTTTGTGATCTCTTCTTTTCTGTAATCTTTGCCCCGTCCCTGTCCGTGATAGTGGCTTTGTCCCGATCCGGTCTGCCCGGTCCGGAACTGCAATGACTTTTGCTCGTAGTCATGCCCCACAGTGTCCTGAAGGGTTTGGGGCACCAGGTCTTCGATGGCAATCTGGGCTGCGTGGTCACGTGTGCCTTCGAACAGCCGAACCTGGTTCAGACTGAGTGCCAGGACGAAAAACTGCCCGTCTCCGTTAAACACCGGAATCAGCGGAAGCAGGTAAAATTGGGTGTTCACTTCCGCATATTCTCTGAACCGAACCGGGAAAGGCGAATAGGCAAATTTGCCGGGACTGAGAAAAACAGCCAGCCCGTCTGACATATGCCGCCAGGCATCCCCGTCTTCCAGAAGCATTTCCAGTGGTTGGGTAAACTCCTGAATTTGTGTATGCTGCATGTCCTGATCGCTCAGCTTTTTGCGAACCTCCTGTACTTTGTTTTTGAACCGTATCCGGGATTTTTTGTTGTCACCGGTCCGGCTTGTGGGGATGTATATTGAGATGCACGGGAACTGACGAACTTCAGCCAGTTCTTTGAAAATGGATTTGGTGATTAAAGGCATATCAGTGTATTTTGTAGTTTTAACGGAATCTTCCTGCTGGATCACAGGTAACTGCTCCCGGGACCTCAGGAGGCCGGGTGGCAAAAAAGATGACACATTGCCTTTCCGGAAGTCCGGGGAGCCATTCCCACTTTGTCAGGAGGCGGGCTGGGCCGGGAGGTCACCCACATCAGGGGCTGCCAGCACTTCATGCTCAATCGCCCTGGAAAAGTCAAACAGATCCGGGGGAGTTCTGGATGTGATCAGGTTTTCATACACAACCACCGACTCATCCACAAAGGTTGCTCCGGCTTCCTCCAGCTCTTCCTGAATGCCGCCCACACCCGTGGTTGTCATTCCTTCCAGAACACCTGCCCTGGCCAATACCTGTGGTCCGTGACATATTGCGGCCACAACTTTGCCCGTTTCAAAAAAGTCGCGGACAAACGAAACCACCTCTTCATTTTCACGGAGCATGGCCGGTGCCTGACCTCCGGGCAGAATCAGTGCGTCAAAATCATTGATACTGACTTCTGTTACCGCCTGCTGTATTTGAATGGTAAAATCGCTGTTGTAGGCGGTCACTTCACCCCTTTCCGGGCCGATCACTGTCATTACAGCACCACGGTTGGAAAGATAACCCATTGGCATGTAGGCTTCTCCATCATGATAACCTTCGCCTACCAATACTGCGATCCTCACCGGGTCAACCAGATCCGTTTCTTCGTGATGTACCTCGGGCTGCTGGCATCCGCCAAGGAAAAACAGTACAGCAATTACAGGTAAGATCATTTTTTTGGTAATCATAGCTTTTGTTTTATGTGAATAAATGCCCTGCCGGATATGGTTCCGGAAGGGTTTTTCCTATCCGGAAGGGTATAAATTTTCATGCCAGACAGTAAAAAGGTAGTGGTACAATGCCCGAAAGGGAGGGTCGGCGACAAAAAGAGCTGGTTAACAGTGCGTTAGACATGTTGTTGGTGGGTGGTACTTGTGATTGTGCCTGGCTGCAAATCGTGGCTTGCGGCCACAACCGGGGAAATAATTTCCCATTTTCTGCTTTAACGGTACATTCCCTGCATTAACTGCACATTTTCTTCATGAAGCGTTCTTTTGACCAATTGTCCTGTCGGTGAGTCAATTTTTTTTATAACTTTATACCCTTGTTTTCATGGTTGCAGAGGGAAAACCATCATGCCATTCGTGGTTCGGTTTTCCCTTTCTTTTTCCAAGCCTGTTGATCCTTTTGATTTCCGTGTATGGCCAAATCCAAAACAGCTTTTTTTTGCACAAATTGCGGCGCACAGTCCCCGAAGTGGATGGGCCGGTGTACCTCATGCGGAGAGTGGAATACTTTTGTGGAAGAGGTGGTAGAAAAGCATGATGCCCGGAAAAAAGGACACGGACATTTATTGAAGGCAGAATCAAAACCCCGGTTGATTCATGAAGTGGACATGACATCAGTTAAACGGCTGCATGCAGGCAGTGAAGAACTGAATCGGGTGCTCGGCGGTGGAATCGTGCCGGGGGCCCTCATGCTGCTTGGCGGAGAACCCGGGATCGGGAAGTCCACCCTGATGCTGCAGGTGGCCATGCAAATGAGGGACTGTAAGGTTTTATATGTATCCGGTGAAGAAAGTGACATGCAGCTGAGCATGCGTGCCGGGAGGCTGGGAAGTCAGCATCCGGCCTGCTATGTGCTGACGGAAACCGGAACAGAAAGCATTTTTGCACACATCGGGGAAATTAAACCGGATGTGGTGGTGGTGGATTCGGTACAGACGCTGACCACCGACCATGTGGATTCCACAGCGGGCAGTGTGGCCCAGATCCGGGAGTCTGCCGCGGCCTTTCAGCGCTATGCCAAAGAAAGCGGAACCCCGGTTTTTATCATCGGCCATATCACAAAGGAGGGGTCGCTGGCCGGGCCAAAGCTACTGGAACATATGGTGGATGCGGTACTCCAGTTTGAAGGGGATCATAATAATATGTACCGGGTTCTCCGGGCAACCAAAAACCGCTTCGGCAGTACCAGTGAGCTGGGCATCTACGAAATGCGTGAAAATGGATTGCGTGAGGTTCCGAACCCTTCAGAGCTTTTGCTGTCGAGAAGAGATGATGCGGTAAGCGGGGTGACGGTGTCTGCCACCATTGAAGGGCTGAGGCCTTTGCTGATCGAAACCCAGGCCCTTGTCAGTTCAGCGGCATATGGTACACCGCAGCGGTCTGCCACCGGTTTTGACCTGCGGCGAATGAATATGTTGCTGGCGGTGCTGGAAAAAAGATGCGGGTTCCGCATTGCAGCCAAGGATGTTTTCCTGAATGTGACCGGGGGGCTAAAGGTCAGTGACCCGGCCATTGACCTGGGGGTGATTTCTGCCGTTCTGTCATCCAATGAAGACATTCCGGTGGGAGAAAAAAGCTGTTTCGCAGCTGAAGTGGGGCTGACCGGAGAGGTGCGTCCGGTAACTCATATTGAGCAAAGGATCTCGGAGGCCGGCAAACTGGGCTTTGAAGAGATATTCGTATCCCGCCACAACCTGAAAGGCCTGGAAAAGAAAAATTTCGGAATCCGTGTGCATCCCGTAACGCGTATCGACCAGGTTTTTTCCCTGTTGTTCGGTTAACTGCCGCCAGATCCGGCAGGTCATTTCGTTGGTTTTCTGCACCCCGGTGAAGATCCGCATAGGCATTCTCTGATGAATGGTTCAGCGGAGGCCCTTACTGATTCAGCAGATCCTTCAGTGCGCTTTCCAGATCAGGAAAGCGGAAAGGGTAACCGGTGAATGTTAATTTTTCAGGCACCACAGTACGTCCTTTGGTGACCAGCGAGGCTGCTTCACCAAAGACCATTCGCAAGGCAAAAGCGGGCAGGGGCATGAAAGTCGGACGACGCAGTGTCCGGGCCAGTGTTCTGGTGAATTCCGCATTGGTGACGGCTTCGGGAGCGGCAACGTTCACAGGTCCTTCCAGTTGTGGTTGTTGCAGGGCGTATTGAATGACTCCCAGTACATCCTCAATATGCACCCACGACATCATTTGTTTTCCCCCGGCAATTTTTCCGCCCATCCCCAGGCGGAATGGAAGCAGCATTTTTTGCAGTGCACCGCCGTCATTCCCCAGGATCACCCCGAAACGGAACATCAGGGTCCGGCAGGTTTTTTCAGCCGCAGCTGCCTCACGTTCCCAATCACGGACCACTTCAGCAGCAAAAGTGGAGGCTGATTCATCGGCTGACTCGGTGTACACCCCGTTATGGGGGTAAATGTCCACCCCCGAAGCACAAATAAAAGTTTCAGGGCTGGGCTTTGTAAGCCGGATTGATTCGGCCAGCAGGCTGGTGGTGTTGATCCGGCTTTCATAGATCCGCCGCCGGTTTTTGGTTGTCCATCTTTGCAGGATGGGTTCGCCGGCCAGGTGTATGACCACGGCACTCCCCGATATTTTTTCGGAAAGTTCTTCTGGTTGCAATTGAAAGTCAGGTCTGGACAGAGGCATTACTTCATGGCCCTTTAGCCGAAACAGGGAAGCCACCTTGCTGCCCACAAAACCCGTTGATCCGCTGATTGCCACTTTCATTCTTTGTGTGTTTATGGTGCTGGCTTATCACATTTTCCTTACTCTAAGGTAATGAAATTAAAAGATTTTTGATTCGGGTAAACAATCCTGTGCGATTGTTTATTACATTTGTGGGTCAGATCAATATTTGTCTTTCCCTGATTATAAAATGTATTTTCCCCTGAGCAACCGAGGATTTTTTACCTGTTTTGTCCCTGACAAGGGCAGGAACATTGAGGTTTGCCCAATGCGGACGATTAAATTGAAAGAACAATGAATATGTTATCAAGACTGAGTATTTTGCTGGTTCTGCTTGTGCTGTTTCCGGCCTTGCCCAGGGCACAGGAAGGAAACCGCTGGAGCCTTGAGGATTGCGTGAATTATGCACTTGAAAACAACCTTCGCGTAAAACAACAAAAACTGAATGTGGATCTGGCCAGAGAGAATCTTTCTCAGACCCGGGCAAACCGCTATCCCACGTTGAACGCCAATGCATCCCACAATTATAATTACGGGCGTTCACTGGATCCCATAACCAATGAGTTTTCCACAGAGCGCCTGCAAACCAATAACTTCAGCATCAGCAGCGGGGTGACGCTTTTCAGCGGATTTCAGATTTCCAACAACGTAAGGCGCGACGAATATGAGCTGCAGGCTTCTTCCTATGATGTGGAAGCCATGGAGAATGACATTGCCCTTGCTGTGGCTTCGGCTTACCTGCAGATCCTTTTCAGCAAAGAACTGCTGGAAACCGCCCGTAACCAATTGGAAATTACCCGCGAACAGGTAGAAAGAACCGCTCTGCTGGTAGAGGCGGGCACCCAGCCCCGGGGCGGCCTGCTGACCATTCAGGCGCAGGAGGCTTCAGAAGAACTTCAGGTGGTCAATGCCGAAAATCAGCTGAATACTGCTTACCTTGATTTAATCCAGTTGCTGGATCTTCGTGAGGATGTGGACTTTGAGATCGAGGTGCCGGACATAGATGTGGAATACGAAGAAACTGTGGAATATTCACCCCTGCAACTGTATGATACGGCTGTGCAGATTCAGCCTGATGTGCGGTCGGCTGACCTCGGTGTGTCAAGCGCGGAGCAGGGTTACCGGATTGCCCGGGGAGGCCGTTACCCCGTGCTTTCACTGGGCGGAAGCCTGGGTACTGGTTACTCTGAAGGGAGGCTGGAGGTGGCTGAAGTCATTGAAGCCGAACCCCAGATGATTGGCCAGACTGCATCTGGTGAAGCGGTACTTGCTCCTTCTTTCGATTATAAAACACAGGTAATTCCTTTTATGGATCAGCTGGAGGAAAACCTCAACAGAAGTATCGGCCTGTCATTGCGGATCCCGGTTTTCAACAATTTTCAGACCCGTTCGTCCATAGGGCGATCAAAGATCGCGCTTGAAAATGCCAAGTTGCAGCGGCAGATCGTCCGCGACCAGTTGTTCAAAACCATCCAGCAGGCCCACCAGGATGCCCATGCTGCCCTGCAACGTTATCGCGCCACCGAAAAGAACCTGGAGGCCCTTGAGGAATCATTCCGTTATATGGAGCAGCGTTTTAATGTGGGGGTCGTGAATGTTACGGAATACAATGATGCCAAAAACAGGCTTGCAGCCGCGGAATCCGAATTGTTGCAGGCCAAGTATGAATATGTGTTCAGGGTACAGATCCTGGACTTTTATATCGGTAATCCAATATCATTAAACACCAACCGGTAGAAAAGAGTGAAATGTGCCGGATGTGTTCCGGATGCAATGAATCTTTAATGCCAGATAATATTACTGCTTCAATGAAACAAAATAAAGTACTTAAGATCACATTGATTGTCCTGGGCGTGCTGATTGTCTTTCTGATCATTGGTCGCCGGGCGGGGCTGATCGGTTCTCCGGAAGGGGCACGCGTGTCGGTCGAGCTTGCTGAAAAACGCGACATTGTGGAAATTGTCACTGCCAACGGGCGTGTTCGTCCGGTTACCGAGGTGAAGATCAGTTCGGATGTGTCGGGTGAAATCATTGAGCTGAATGTGGAAGAAGGGGATTATGTGGAAAGGGGGAAGCTCCTGGCCCGCATCAATCCTGACATCTACGAGTCGGCTCTTGACAGGGCTGAGGCGTCGCTGAACACAGCAAAGGCAAACCTTGCCAGTGCCAGGGCAAGATCCCTCCAGGCGGAGGCCCATTATGCCAATTCCAGCTCCAGTTATGACAGAAACCGGCGTTTGTTTGAACAGGATGCCATTTCAGAATCGGAATATGACAATGCACTGTCGCAGTACCGTAGCGCAGAGGCCGAACTGGAAGCCAGCCTGCAAAATGTGGTTGCCAGTGAATTTCAGGTTAAGAGTGCGGAGGCCGGGGTAAACGAGGCCCGGGACAACCTGGTTAAAACGACGCTTTTTTCGCCCATGAACGGAACGGTTTCCAGGCTTGACTCGGAGATCGGTGAAAGGGTGGTGGGAACATCTCAGATGGCTGGTACTGAGATCATGCGGATTGCCAATCTCAATGCGATGGAAGTAAAGGTGGAGGTGAACGAAAATGATATTGTCAGGGTTAACGAGGGTGATACCGCCTACATCCAGGTAGATGCATTTTTTGGTGAAAATTTTATGGGGGAGGTTACTTCCATTGCCAACTCTGCCATCGGGGAAGGCCTGTCAACGGATCAGGTCACCAATTTTGAGGTGCGCATTCGCATCCTGCCCGAGTCGTATGAGCACCTGATCCGCGAAGACCGCCCGCATTTGTCGCCGTTTCGGCCCGGCATGTCGGCAGCGGTTGACATCCAGACCAGGCAGGCATACGATGTGGTTTCGGTACCCATACAGGCCGTAACCACCAGAGAGGATGCCGGTCGAAGCACCGGGGAAGGCCGGGATGGGAACAGTGACCGGGAGTCCGCCAGATCCCGACCGAAAGAGTATGTGTTCCTTTACCGCAACGGGGTTGCCGAACGGGTTGAGGTTCGATCCGGCATTCAGGATAGCCACCACATAGAAATCCGCGAAGGGCTGGAAGAAGGGCAGGAGGTGATCACGGGTCCTTACCGGTTGGTATCCAGGGAACTAAGAGATGGCGATGAGGTGGTCAGGGTCCAGCGCCAGGGCCTCTTCCAATAACCCCGACGGCTGTGATATTGTATATAGAAACGTCCACACAAGTATGTTCCGCAGGCTTAAGCCACGACGGAAAATGGCTGGCCCTGCGTGAAGACAGGAGCCGCGATTACTCCCACTCTGCTTTGCTGACGGTCTTTATGGAAGAAGTATTGAAGGAAGCCGGGATCGAAGCCGGCGATGTTGATGCGGTGGCTGTGAGTCGCGGGCCAGGCTCCTATACCGGGCTGCGCATTGGTGTGTCTGCGGCCAAGGGGTTTTGTTTTGGCCTGGATATCCCCCTGATTGCGGTTGATACCCTGAAAGCTTTAACTGCCAGTCTGATTGGTCCGGATCCCGGTACCACTCCTTCGGGCTCCGGTGCCACCGCTCAGGATCCCGGTACCACTACCTCAGGCTCCGGTGCCACCGCTCCTGACCCTGGTGCCACTCCCTCAGGCTCCGTCGCCAGTTCGGAGTCACCAAAGAAACCTGCGCTGACTGGCGGTCCGGATGTTCTTTATTGCCCGATGATTGATGCCCGGCGCATGGAGGTATATTACGCACTTTTTACTCCCGGGCTCAAAGAAGTCAGACCGACCGCAGCTGAAGTGATCACCGCCGACACCTTCGGGGAGTTGCTGGAGAAGCAACGCATTGTCTTTTTCGGAGACGGGGCTGAAAAGTGCAGACAGTTGATTGACAGCCCCAATGCCTTGTTTTTTCCTGACATCCTTCCTTCCGTTAGGGGCATGCTTCAATTGGCCGAAGAACAGTATAGACGGAAGGACTTTGTGGATGTGGCCTATTTTGAGCCGTATTACCTGAAAGATTTTGTGGCCGGGAAACCAAAAGTAAAGGGCCTCTATTCATAATTCCTTATATTTGTGTAAAGCTGTTTCTGTATGCGGGTGCGGATACCTTCCTTGTTACGCAACAAATACCTGATCGCCCTGGTGGCTGTGCTGGTGTGGCTGTTGTTTTTTGACAGTCACAACCTGGTTCAGCAATGGCGTATGCAGCGCCAGCTAAAAGAACTACGGCAGGAGCGGGAATTTTACCTGGAAGAAATCCGACGCGACAGTACAGCCATTGAAGAGCTGAAGAACGATCCCGATGCCCTGGAGCGTTATGCCCGTGAAGTTTTTCTGATGAAGAAAGAAGGAGAGGATGTGTTCATTGTTGTGGATGACTGACCACATTTATACCGGATCCACATTGAAGATGATCCGGATCGGTTTCCATTGCTGTTCCGACTGAAAATCCCTGACCAGTTGCCTGATCTGTTGTTTTTCCCCTTTCAGT
>SL_8KL_010_SEDDRAFT_10001439_pt1 | contig 20653 bp, 21 predicted proteins | sample SodLakKL_010_SED_4_FD_11160 | JGI IMG/M metagenome (IMG submission 11160)
TGTTTTTCCATGGGGGTCAGCATTTCAAAAATCTCCACGGAAAGCTCCCCTCCCTGGATAAAGGCCTGAATCTTTCTTGGCCCTTTACCGGTACCGTTCTTTAAAATCCCTGCGCATCTTCTTTCAATTTCTTTTTCCAGTGCAATTTTTTCTTCTTTTGTAGCCCATTTGTTTTCCTTAAGGAGTTTTTTTTCATGCTCATTGAAACTTTTTTTTCCTATATCACACAGCACCTTGACCAGTTCCCCGGGATTAATGGGCTTAACCACATACTTGACCACCTCCAGGTCCATGGCACTTAAGATCCGATCGCTATCGGAAAGGGCCGAGGTTATGACCACGGGAACTTTTTCATCCTGTTTTCGAATTTCCTCCACCATTTCCAACCCGTCCATCAAAGGCATTTTAAGATCCGTAATGATAATATCCACAGGATGTTCCCGGAATTTCTTCAAGCCTTCCATAGCGTTTTCCACGGCATAGAGTTTGCCTACCCGTCGCTTTAAGTAGCGGGCCAGCTCGATGCGGGTGTCTTCATCATCCTCCACATAGAGTACGGATAAATTCACTAACATCCCTTCATTAAGCCCTTGATTCTCTTTAGTCATCGGATTGATCCCCCTTCGGAATTTCTAACACAACCTGAAATCCTTTATCTAAAGTCTCCCCTTTAATCCTTCCGGACAAATGGTCCTCCACAATGATTTTCGTAATATAAAGACCGAGTCCCGTGCCGTGTTCCTTATCCTTGGTGGTAAAGTACAGATCAAAAATTCGGGGCAGGTCTTCTATGGCGACTCCCGTTCCCCAGTCCCGGATCCTGATCTTTACCATGTTCTCATAATCCTGAACGTCAATTGCGATTCGTCGATTCCTTTTTCCTTCCCTTTCCACGGCATCCATGGCATTGTGGACTAAATTAAAGATTCCCTGGGAAAAATAATTACCGTATCCCTTAATTTTGAAGGCTTGTGCTGCATTTTTTTCACTGTTTTCGCTTTTCTCTTCTATTTCAATCGAGATGTCTTTTAAATGTATGGAGTCTTTTAAGAGCTCTAATGTGCTATAAATGAGTTCCCGGACATCAAAGACCTCCTTTTTCTTTTGGGGCTTGAAAAAGTAGCGAAAATCATCAATGGTTTCCGACATCCTGTAAATCAGTTTCTGGGAACGCTTCGTAAAGCTTTCCATGTCTTCCTTCTCAAGACTCTGCTCCCGATGGGCCTCTTCGATGTTGGTAATCATAAGATTTAATTGATTGAGGGGCTGTCTCCATTGGTGGGCAATATGGCCGATCATCTCTCCCATGGCCGCCAGTCGGGATTGGTACAAAATGATCCCTTCCTGCTTTTGCTTTTCTCTTACCGCCTCATTGACAAGCCGTTGAAGTTTTCCCATGGTTTTTTTCGAGGCGATATAGTAAACCCCAAACAACACCGTTGCTATTCCCAGTCCCAGGGAAACGGCAATCAATATGCTGATGATCCGCTCCCGCCGTTGCTCCATCATACCTTGATAATCAAATATAAAATTATCCAAATCCCGTCCTTCTTCGATCACTTCCAGTTCCACCAAAATTCGTTCCATCTCTTCCCACCGATAAGGATTGATATTTCCCAGGCTCACAATGGGAAAAAGTGTATATTCCATTACCTGCTCTTTTTGGAACTCGTTATACCTGCGATATTCTTCCGCTGACATCCTTTCCGGATCGTGAAATTCCTCAAGGATCCTCGCAATCATCTCCTCGGGGTTGTTCAAGGCATATTCCCATCCCCTTAGACTGGCCTTCTTAAAATCATTTACTCTTTCCGGGTGTTCTAAAGCATAGGCCTCATTGGTAAAAAGGCTGTCGCCGTAAAAATCAATACCATAATCAATCGGCTGTATGGTTTGCAGCGCAACCCCTTCAAGGTTTCCTTGATACTGAATTGTGCCCAGGTATCCCGGAATAACATCAAAATAACCCCTCGTTAAATCTTCAACGGAAAAATCATACTCCGCTGAAATCCGGGGCATCCCTTTAGGATCAATGCCCTCCTGGATCAACATGGCCTGCAGTTCAATATCCAGCAGATCATTTACCCTCCGGCCCACATTCAACTCCGTAAGGTCTACTAAACTCTGATAAGAGGTCTCTTCCAACATAAAAAACTCCACGGGACTTCGTTGAAAAATCGAGGCCATCACAGTAAACTCGTATCCATTTTCCTGATAGGTTAAAATATCCGAGGCTCCTACTCCAAAATCTCCATGGCCTTCACCGACTTCTTTGGGGGCGGAGACAATCTCTCCATTCTCATCAAATCCACTCCGAATGTTCACATCAAATCCCGCATCCTCATAATAGCCTTCCCACAGGGCCGCATAATACCCGGCAAACTGAAACTGGTGATCCCACCGAAGCTGAAGGATAACCTCCTCCCCCTCTCCATAGGCGGTACTGCCCGCTAGAATAAACCAGAACAAGAGCATAAGGAGTGTCTTTAATTTTTTAAAAGAAATTTTAGTTTTTTTATTACCAGTATCCCTTTGAATGGTTTTTTTCAACTTGTATCCTCCTGCTAATACGGTTTGTTTGGCTTTTGTTACCACTGGCAACATTGCCCGGTTATCTTTCAGTATACTCTTCTTAACTATTATTCAATACGCCTGTTCAAAATTCCTGCATAAATTAATAATTTATCAGAAAAACAGAGGGGGACGGGGGACAGGGGGACGGAGTAATTGTCCCCTTACCATAAACTGAGAGGACAATTACTCCGTCCCCCTGTCCCCCCTCTGTCCCCCTGCCCTTTCCTTCCTGAGAAAGACAAACATTAAAAAGGACCATCAATCGGTTTTGATGGTCCCTGTATCAATCAATTATCAAATAAGCTTTCGAACTCTTCATAGCCTTCACTGCTCAGCTGATCCCTCGGAATAAAACGAAGGGCTGCTGAGTTAATGCAGTATCTAAGCCCTGTGGGTTCCGGTCCGTCTTCAAATACATGGCCTAAATGAGAATCTCCCTGGAGGCTTCGAACTTCGGTTCGAACCATTAAAAACTTTCGGTCCTCCCGCTCAACAATATTTTCCTCCACTAAGGGTCTTGTAAAACTCGGCCACCCGGTTTTGGAGTCAAACATGTCCTGGGAGCTAAACAGCGGCTCTCCCGACACGATGTCCACATAAATTCCATCTTCGTAATTATCCCAATATTTATTGTTAAATGCGGGCTCTGTTCCATCTTCCTGGGTAACCCGGTACTGCATCGGGGTCAGCATTTCCCGAAGTTCTTCCTCGGACGGCTTGACAAATCCGTTNGTTTTATTGGGGACCTCATATTCCCTTTCCTCTCCCCAAACGCCGTCTAAAAATTCATCCCGTCCGGAGTTTCGTGTATAAAAATTATAGCGTAGGGGATTTTTTTCCGCATAATTTTGATGATATTCTTCTGCCCGATAAAAGGTCATTGCCTCCCGGATAGGCGTTACTAAGGGTTCGTCAAAGCGGTTGGACGCTTTCAGGGCCTCTTTCGAACTTTCCGCTAATTCTCTTTGAACTTCGTCATGATAAAATATGGCGGAAGTGTAAGAATATCCACGGTCCACAAATTGGCCTCCATCATCGGTGGGATTGATTTGTCTCCAATAGACTTCCAACAACGACTCGTAAGAGATAAGACTTTCATCATAAATAATCTCTACAGCTTCTATATGTCCTGTGCCCCCGGCTGTCACCTGTTCATAGGTGGGGTTCTCCGTATCTCCTCCGGTGTATCCGGAAATTACATCGACCACTCCGTTCAGCTTTCGAAAGGGCGGTTCCATACACCAAAAGCAGCCTCCTGCAAAGGTTGCTACGGCGTAGTCATCCCGATTATAATCAGGCGTTGCTCCGATGGTCTCCGGGTCCTGATCCGCCTTATCTCTTAAAGCAGCTATTGTATATATGGATCCCAGAATAAGCAAAAAAACCAATAACAATATGACCAAATTTTTGGTTTTCATAGTAATTCTCCTTTAANATTTTCTATAGTATAATTATACCACTAATTGCATTTAATAACCATTCATTTGATAATTATTATCAATTATTTTAAAGTTTAAAAACCATCCAAAGGATAACCCCAAATTCCGATTATCCTTGACAGACTTTATTCCTATCAGCCTTAGCGCGGTACAAGTATTCATCCGCCTTTGAAATCAGTTGATCTATGGTTAACCCGGATTCCGCTTGGTACATTTTTACACCAAAACTTGCGGTGATTTTAATTGTACTTTCCACATATTGAACTTCCATTTTTTCAACTTTTTCTCGAAGTCTCTAAGCAATTTCCTTCGCTTTTTCATACGTGGTATTGGGAAGAGCCACAATAAACTCATCTCCGCCAAGTCTTCCCAGTACATCGTACTGTCTTACATTCTCTTGTAAAACCGCTGCAAATTTTACAAGCACTTGATCTCCCGCTAAGTGCCCAAATTGATCGTTAACAGTTTTAAGCACATCCACATCGATCATGATTAATCCCAACACCTATCTTTACCGTCTCTTTTTCTCAGGTCCAAAGCTTCTTTGAATTTCGGATCCTTAAGGTCTATTATTCCATCCCTTCCAACCCTGCCAAGTTCTTCCTCCGTCCATCCCAACATTTTGCAGGGGGCAGGATTGGCTTTTACAATCTTCCCGTCGGGTTTTGTGATCATAATCGCATCGAGACTGTTTTCAAAAATATATTTATAATAATCTTAAGAAAAAAGACTGTTCATTACAACACCCCTTTCGACCTCCTTAATACACTGCTGCATAATAAAACTTATTTCAAGTGATAAGTCAGATTTTCTTATCTTTCCCGAACTATTATCTGTTAACTGCTTTATACCCCAAATTAAAATCGAAGTCACTGAAATATTTATCCCGCAGAATAACAACTTCTTCTTGTAAAGAACTCTATTGTCTAATACAATGGATACAGTTGATAAAGTATTTATGAAGGGATGATAAGAAATGGAATACAATCAAAGTTTTGGAAAGAATTTTAAAACAGAACTACGAAAAAGCAAGCCCTACCTCATTTTAGGGACTGTGATGTACCTAATAACCATTACGGTTGCCTACGGAATTCTAACCACATTTGAAGGGGCAAGCTTCTCATTTAATAGGGAGATAATAATCACCGCTTTTCGGGATTATTTAATAATACCGGGTATAATCATATTTTTTTCTTTTGCAAAGACACTTTTAAATACCATTCGAAGAAAACGGAAAAAGTCATAAGCATATCTGCACTTTAACTCTATAAATAGTTTTAGCCGCCGGCGCCTGTTATATTAGGCATTGGCGGCTTTTATATTTCAAGTTCCAATGACAGGACTCGTATATTTGACAAAATAAAGCATAAAAGTTATACTGTAAATAATTATAAATGCAAGTGAGTTGCATTTAAAAACAAAGGAGTGAGTTTCATGAGTCATATTCATATTCCCGACGGTATTATCCCCAGTTTTTGGTGGATTTCAGGCTACATACTTACTGCGGTGATGCTTTTTGTTCTTATTAAAAATATCGGAGACAAAGACATGGGAAGGAAAGTCCCCTTAGCAGGAATATCCGCAGCAATTATGCTGATAGGTATGTCTATACCCATAGGGTTTATTCCCCTGCATTTTAGCCTGGCGGTGCTTATCGGTATTCTAGTAGGTCCCAGTGTCGGTTTTATCGTGGTTTTTACCGTAAACGTTATCATGGCCCTTTTTGGCCACGGCGGTATTACCATTGTAGGGATCAACACCTTAGTAATCGGTTCAGAAGTAATTATCGGATATTATATATTCAAAACACTTGCTAAAAACTGGACACCTACAAAAGCCGCTGTAGGAGCGACGGTAATTGCTTTATTGATTTCTTTAACCATGATGGTGGGAATCGTTGGTGCTACCGTAGGATTGCCGGAAGTTGTGCCCCATGACGATCATGCCCATGATGAAGATTATCACCACGACGACGAAGACCATCACGATGATGATCACCACGACGATGAAGACCATCACGATGATGATCACCACGATGATGAAGACCATCACGATGATGATCACCACGACGATGAAGACCATCACCACGATGACGATGAAGACCATCACCACGATGACGACGAAGATCATCACGATGATGACGGCCATCACCATGATGATGAGAGCTTTGTGGAAGCGGTTCAAAATCTTGATTATTTTGCGTTAACCGGTTGGGCTGCCTTGATTGGTATCTTAGTTGTAGGCATTGGTTTAGAGGCTACCATCACCGCGTTAATCGTTCGCTTTTTATCTAAAGTGAGACCGGATCTGCTGGAGAAATAATTGAGAGGTAAAAAGTACTCAAACTTAAAAGACCGGCGCTACCCCAAAGTAGCCGCCGGTCTTTTAAGTTTTTATAATCCATCCATCCTATTCTTTTTTTCCCATAAGAAAAATCTTCTTATCTCCCTTACTCTCATAGGCCGCCTTTAGCACATATATGCTTCCCGTGAAAAACCCTAGAATCATCATAAATACAACCCATATTACGATTGCTGAGAGTTTTTCCTCTCGAAGGAAAATCCATATGGAAAACAAAATGAATCCTACATAAAGATCCACTAGGGAGACTACTCCCCATGGATTTTTAAGGAGTTCCCCTCCGTCTTCAGTAAAACTACCGTTGATAAAAGCATTGCCAATAACCACAGTCATGGCAACCGCCCCTAACCATCCTAATATTTTAATTGCTTTCATAGGTTTTTCCTCCTGATTTGAGATGATACGTGCATATTCAAATGGTCTCAGTTGCTACTTAAAAAGATGATCCATCCATTCCAAAGGTTTATAATAAAGCATTCTCGGCCCCGAGTAACCCATCACTTGACGGATTCTTTCTCGTTTCTCCTGAGCATAGCAAGGGCTCGTGCATCTTTTGCAGGATTTTTTGTTCTCACCATAGGGACAGTTTTCCAACCTTTCCCGGGCATACTCCAGGAGTTCAGAACACTCTTTACAAAGAGGATTTTTCCTTTTATGTTTTTTCATGCAATAAAATTTGATCATGACGCCCACGGTGTTTTTTTCTCTTTCGATTTTTATCATAGGATACCCCCTTTATGTCGGTCCATAATAGTGGTTAGCGTTTTATAATCGAAACTCTGAAAAAAGGATATCCTCTTCAGTCATCATAACTTTGCCATGAATATTTCCCAGTTCTTCATTTATGGCAAAAATTTTATTTATGGACTCACTATAAACTCCGGGCGTATGGCTGGCGAAATAGCGCAGTAATAAATTTTCCTTTTTCTTCGGATAAAAGCTTACCTGAAGTTTTTCCTCTCCCAGGGCCTCTTTCAAGTGAAGAACGGCATCGTCCACCCCTCCGATTTCATCACATATTCCCTGCTTAATTCCATCCATCCCGGGCCAGATTCTACCCTTTGCCACAGCTTCCACCTTATCTTTAGAAAATCCCCGTTCCTTTGCCACTTTAGCCTTAAATCCTTTATAGATGTGGTCAATTTCATTCATAATCAGGGCTTCATCTTTGTTATCCCTCTTACGCCAAACCGACATAATATCCGCGTAATCTCCATCCTGCACCCCATCATTGGCAATGCCCCTATCTTCCAGGAAGGTTTTTAAGTAAAAAAGCATACTGATGACTCCGATGGAGCCGGTGATGGTGCTTTGCTGGGTGTAGATCTTAGATCCCGGAATGGAAATGTAGTACCCGCCGGACCCTGCAACTCCTGTTTGCACAACCACCAGGGGCTTTTTCTCTTTCAGTTTCAATAGGGCTTGGTAAATCTCCGCCGACGCCGTGGCGGAACCTCCACCGGAGTTCACTTTAAATACCACGCCGTGGATTTTTTTATCCTCCCGTAATCCTTCAATCTCTTTTACCATACTGTAATCACCAATGGAAGGCCCCATCATTCCTCTTTTTTGACTTTCACCGTCAATGATATTACCGTCAAAGCTAAGGACCGCCACTTTTTTCCCTCGACCGTACACCTCATCCTGTAATTTTATTTTTTCCTCTTTCACTTTATCCAGTTTCCATATTCTAAGCAGATCTTCCTGATAGGCAACTTTTGTAACAATTTTTTCCTCCAGGGCTTCCGCTGCTCTTAAGGTTTTTCCGTGCTTCAAATTCTCAAAGAAATCTTTTGACAAAGAGAGATTTTGTATCACAGTGCCTTCTAGGGTTTCCCGGACACGCTTTAAAAGAAGTCCATAGGCTTCCCGTTGTTCCTGTTCCATCTTTTCTGAGCGAAAAGAATCCGCAGCGCCCTTATACTCTTTTTTTCGGTATACATCCACTTTTACGTTAAAGCGGTCCAACAGACCCTTGTAATAGTTTCGCTTCATTGAAGAACCTAAATCCAGTATCGTACCGTCCTCCGGCATAATCCGATGATGACAAAAGGAAGCAATAAACAGCTCTTTTATCTCATAGTTTTTTCCATAACAATATAGGGTTTTTCCATGATTCTTTAGCTTTTTTAGGCCTCTTCCCAGTTCCTCCAACTGCCCGGGGTAAATCTGAAAATCCGAGTCCAGGATAAAGTATATCTTTTGCAGGCTCTTCTTTTCGATAATTGTTTCGACCATGACCTTCCAGCGATCCAGAGAAAAATCCTTGTCCTGATCAAAAATAGGATTCGTTTTATACAGGTTTTTTGACTCCACCGCTCGTCCTTTAAAGTGAATTTTTGCGTACTTCATAATATACCTCCTAATCGATTTGTACTCAAATCTCTATCTTACTTATCTTCGACATTCACCGTTCCTTTTCCTGCTTTATAAAAAAATCCCTCCCTCTTAATTCCTTAAATATTTTTATTTCTACTGTTGATATTTCGAGTATCTAATTATATAATGACAAAATGAGCTATAAAAACTTAAACCCCATCATAAAAAAATTCATACTTGTAGTTTTTCTATACGGTCTCACTTCTGCTTCCTTTAACGGTTTTTTCGGCATTTATGTGATCGAGCTCGGTCACCCCGAAAGCTTAGTCGGAACGGTTTTATCCCTTCGAAGACTTTCGGTGGGACTGTTCACTTTTCTGATCGCTTTTATTGCGGGAAAAATCGGACATAAAAGAACGCTGATTATGGGGTTGTTAACCGTAGGGATCAGCAGTATCGCCATCGTCCTTGTGGAAACGGTTCCGCTAATCAGGATCATTGCAGTGCTTTTCGGTTTCGGCCAGGCGGCAATGATGACCGTGGAATCGCCCTTTATCTACAATCAAGCCTCAGAAGCGGAAAGGGTTCATGCCTTTAGTTTAACCTTCGCAACACGAAATGCCGCATTTATGATCGGTTCTCTTTTTACCGGATTTTTAGCCGATTTCTTTGCACAGTCCATAGGACCGGGTCCCACGTCCCTTCGATACGCTTTGATTCTGGTAAGTGCCACCAGCCTTATTGCCATTATTCCCTTAGGACTGTTAAAGCCTAAGCCGGAAAAGAAGGTAAAGCGATTAGATTTCCATGAATTTAAAGGATTTTTCACAAAATTGAACGTCTCTTTTTTATTTTATACCGGATTAATCGGTCTGGGTGCAGGCTTAATCGTTCCTTTTTTCGGCGTTTATTTAAAATACATGCTGGAGACCACCGACAGCATTGTAGGCCTTATCCTGAGCTTTGCCCAGCTGGGGACAGTTTTTGGAAGCCTCAGTGTCCCTTTTTTAGGTAAACGGATCGGAACCTATAAAACCATTGTAGCCACCCAGATTCTAAGTATTCCACTACTCATTGCCATTGGAGTTCCTCAGGGTATTGTAATCGTAGCCATTGCCTTTTTTCTGAGAAGTTCTCTTATGAATATGGGCCAGCCCCTAATTCGTAACATCTCCATGCATATCGTAATGGAACACCACCGCCCCTTGATGAGTGCCATGCGGGCTACGATCAATAATTTAACCCGCGCTTTGGGGATTTTTTCAGGGGGTTGGATTATGGAAAATTTCAGCTATAACACTCCTTATGCTTTAACCATTGCTTTTTACCTTCTGGGAACTTTAGTGTTTTATCGTCTATTCAAGCATAAACTTCAGAATAAAGAGTCCTAACTTGTGCTTTTATCTTACGTATTGATCCATCAAAAAAGAGAAGAACGCGGTCTTCTCTTTTATTGATCCATAGTACCTATTTATTGCCGTGCCCGATTAACATCGATATTCGATTGAGGCAGTCCCCGACGGTACTTCGCATCATAGACCAATCGATCCCTGATGCTACGGTATAAATCGAGAACCTCTCTATACTCTTCGGTTTCGTGATCATATCGATTTCCCTCATGATCTGTTAGATAGCTGTTTGTGATTAAGGGTGCCCGTTGATAAATCCTTGATACGGTTTCTAAATGAATGGGTTTTTCCATATTGGATTCTTCAAGAACCAGGGGGGTTAAAAACGATGCATTCTTCAGGGGTTTTTCCACTGCTTCATCGGAATAATTCGACCATAATATATAGGGTACGGTATGAAGTCTCAGATCATCCTGAAGCTCTTCCGGAGTTTCATCTCCTATAAAGCCCAGCTCCCGGTAGACACTATAATTTTCTCCAAGCATGGGGAGATGGTCACTGAAAAACAGCACCAGTGTGGGCTCATCCCAGTCTCTTAAAAACTCCACCAACTTTTTTAAGGCCTGATCCGAGTAGTAGGTTCCATCGGTGAATATTTGTAACATTTCATGATGCTGCTCTTCTAAATCCGTATCAAAGTCTATGACCGGAAGGTTTCTTCTTTCGTTATAGGGGCCATGGTTTTGCATGGTTACGGCGAAACTGAACATCGGCTCCTCCGTAGATTTTAACTGTTTGATCAGTTCATCGGTTACCACTTCATCGGAAATAAAGGGCCCTAGGGTCTCTGACCCTTCCAGGTTCTCTTTAAAAGTGGTTTCCTGAAAACCCAGCCTCGGGTAAACTTGATCCCGCTCATAATACCAGGAATAGGTAGGGATGAAGGGCATGGGTTCTGTAGCCCGCTTCCCGAAATATAGAAGCCAGGGAAGGCAGTCGATAATCTATTTCTTCCCGGTATACCATATGCCAGTCATTAGGATAATTTTTCAATGTAAGTCCCGTTAAGACTTCAAACTCGGAGTTCGCCGTTCCTCCTCCAAATACGGGAACATAAATGTCCCCATGGATACTTTCTTCCTTTAAGCTGTCAAAATATGCGATGGGATTCTCCGAGAACTCTACACCCAGTTCTTTGACATCCCAGAAGGATTCGCTCATGATGATAATAACATTGGGGTCTTCTTCCTTGACCACTTTATCCCGGTCCTTCTCTTCGGAAGGTTCCTCGGCAGGCAGTTGCTCTTGGATTTCATCCCATCCCACGGGACTTTCCACCTCTTGACTTCCAAAGGACCTTGGAAGGGAGTAAATAAATCCGAGCTCCCAGGGGCTATGACTTTCTGCATAAATAACGTTTCCGACCATAACCAGCCCTAAACAAAGTATAAAGGAGACCACCACATGCTTTTTGATTTCTCTAAAGGGGGTGGACCCAAACCATTTTCTCATAATCAAAAAAACTCCGTAACAAGCAGGGATGGCCAGGATTGCTAGAAACAACCATCTCACCGTCCAAAATTCCGGGAGTAAAACCCATAGTTCCCGAAACAAGAAGAAATCATTCAGCATAAAGGGCACACTTCTGAGACTGAATTTGTTGGCGTTGACGATCCCAATAATGATACTGAACATTAGGACGAACCACACACTGACATCCAGTCTGCGGAATAAAAACACAAAAAACAACGTTAACCCCACCAGTACCGTGAGGTTTAATAGAAACATAAATGGGTTGCTGATTAACCAACGCATCACCGATGCGATTTCCGTTCGAAAAAGATATTCACTGAGTAAAATCGGTATAATCATAATCAAGCTTATTTTAAGCAAATATTTATGGGGCGTTTGCATGATAGTACACCTCTATTCCTGTAATGCCAATCTGTCTCTCCGACGGAGGCGAGACAGATAATGCTGGGTATAAACATCTGTTTATTTTTATTTCATATTATAATTTTATCACTTTTGAGAACTTTTTTCAATGACAATGTATACCGAACCTCTTCATTAGCAAACGGTCTTATTAAATGATATAATATAATTAATACGTAATATACATTTTAGTTTCAGGTATTCCGTGAAGAGGAGGCTTTCTATGAACCCTAGTGAACAAATTCTATCGCCGAAAAAAAGGTATTACTTTGATATTGACCATATCGATGATGCCATAACTCAAAAAAAAATCCACGGACCATTTCTAGTCACCCAGGTCTCAACCCTGGAGCTTGTGATCGCTTCAACCAGCGATTCTCTTCAGGTTGGTAATATATACACCTTTTTATTTCGATTCGAACAAATTCCCTACAATATGATGGGCAAAATTACTCATAAGGTTCAACGGGGAGAACGGATGGAATATATTATGGAATTGATTAATCCCAGTAATGATTACCGAAAAACCATAAAATCCTATGTTTCAAGTAATGACTAAAGCTTCTTTTTTGAACCTCAGCCGACTGAAGTCACCACTATCCTGACATACAAAATAAACTAAGCCGCTAAAGACAACCCTTTAGCGGCTTTATTTTATTTCCAATTTTTCGCCTACATAATAATTTGTAAATTCTCCGGCGGCTGCTTCCAACGCCATCTTTGCTCCCTTGACCGGCATAATAACTTTCCCGGGCTTTAAGGACAGGTACCGCCGGATAATTACTTTTTCCTCACTGAGAAATAACACATCGATGGGAAAGCGCATAAAAAATGTGTGGATGCTGCTGCAGGGCTGGATCAGTAAGGAGGAGTACGCAGGCTCTTTTTGAAACATATAACCGAGCAGTCGGTCTTTAAATGTATCCGCTACATGAACTTCCAACGTTTTATTCACCGTAAGGCTTATGGTTTTTGCCATCTTAGAGTCCCCCCGCAAACATGTCGATCATTTGGATTACCGCAGGACCTAAAATGATTATAAAAATTGAGGGAAATATGAAAAAAACTAAAGGAAAAAGCATCTTGATCGGTGCTTTCATAGCCTTCTCCCGAACCACTTGTTTCCGGTGCTCCCGAAGATTGTCAGATTCGATTCTAAGAACCTTTCCAAGGCTTACACCGAGTTCGTCGGCCTGGATGATAGAGGTAATAAACATTGAAAGCTCTTCAACATCGCAGCGATTGCTCATGTTTCGAAGAGCAATTTTACGCTCAATTCCCATTCGAATTTCCTTAAGACTTTTCCCGAACTCATCGCAAAGGTCCCCATGGATATTGGATACCACTCGAGCCATTGCACCATCAAAAGATAATCCCGCTTCCACGCTTACCGTAACAAGATCTAATGTGTAAGGTAGTTGTCTTAAAATTCTCTCTTTTCGAGCAGAGACCTTTCGCGATAAAAAAAAGTTGAAAAATACATTTGTAAATAACAGCATAAATAAAAAAGTGAATATTGCAAGAACCACACTTTCTGTACTCATATACACTAAGGCTCCCATGGAAGAGGCCGCAATCAACATTATCATGGCTTTAATATACAACCATTTTTCCTTAGTACTGCTCTTCAAAAGTCCCGCTGATTCCAATTTTCTATGAAAACTCTCAATATTTCGAGAAGGGGTGGTCCTTATGATCATCCGGGTAATCCCCCGATAAATGGGTTTTAGCATCCTTTCCATAAAAGATTTGTTCTTCTGCTCTTCTTGTTCACTATGTCTTTCATCCTTAATTTCATTCATCCGTTTTTCCATAATCAGTTTATTTTTTCCTAAAATCAAAAACAATCCATACATCATTAAAAATACAGATAAAAATAAAGTAATGACGATGATATAAAGCATCCCTCTTCCCTCCTATAAATCAATATTGATAATTTTTCGAATAAACATAATTCCAATAAACTGACTCAGCACGGCGGCTCCAACCATTGCTATACCAATGCTCGTAGTGAAAAGTTCGCTAATATATTCTGGGTTTAGAATGTATATTGCTACCCCTAGTAAAATAGGCAGTAATGTCACAACAGCTCCCGAAAGCTTTCCCTGCGCGGTTAAAGTTTTAACTTCATTCCGAATAGCCTGTCTTGCCCGTATAGTCTCAGAAATATTTTCAAGGATTTCCGCTAGATTCCCACCGATATCTTTTTGGATTAAAATGGCATTCATCATTAATCGAAGATCTTCGGATTCCATTCTTTCCATTAGATTCTGCAGGGCCTCTTCTTCAGAAATTCCAAGACTCATTTCCTTTAACAGCTTATTAAACTCCTTTGTGAAGGCTCCTTTCGTTTCTTTCGTTACGACCGCAATAGCCTGTAAAAAGGAGTATCCTGCCTTTAGAGAATTAGTAAGAATATTGACACCATCAATCAGATGATGGTCAAATTCCTTAATACGGGCTTTTTTCTTACGGTGAATAATCAGTTTTGGAGTGTTCCACACGATAAGTGCAATCAAAATTGTTGCGGCAGGACTTCGGAGCACTACATAAATGAAAAAACCTATAATTGCAGAAGACATAAGTTTAATGATAAATAGTTCTTCTAATGTCATGGGAATATCGGCTTTGATGAGCTCCAGTTCCATGGCACGGGCTTTTTTTCGATTCCAACTAATGTTTGGTACTAAGCCTGATAACAGTTTTATAATAGTCGTCTTCTCATAGCGGTTTTTTCCCTTATTCTTTTTTCCCTTTGGTTGATAATCTAAATTTTTCAATCGATCAATAGGCCGTTCCCGATGAAAGATCATTAAAAGCACCACAGTGCCAATAGCCCATATTGATAAGAATGCAGTTAAGGTTATAAAGTATAACATTTTCATCACCTTCGGTTTCTGTATTATTCTTAGTTTAATATATCCATTGGAATATTAATTCCCTGTTCTTTCAAGCGTTTAACAAATTTCGGCATGATCCCCGTAGAGACAAATTCCCCCTTAACTTTCCCATTATTATCCAGCCCCTGTTGCTGAAAAATAAAGATGTCTTGCAGAATAATTACATCACCTTCCATTCCCTGGACTTCAGTAATATGGGTGATTTTTCGACTTCCATCCATCAGCCTTGACTGCTGGACGATTAGGTCTATGGCAGAGGCCGCTTGATCTCTAATGGCACGAATTGGTAAATTCATTCCCGACATCAGTACCATGGTCTCAATTCTAGAAAGCATATCCCTTGGGGAGTTGGCATGTCCTGTGGTTAAAGATCCGTCATGGCCGGTGTTCATAGCCTGAAGCATATCCAGTGCCTCGCCAGAACGAACCTCTCCAACAATGATCCGGTCCGGTCGCATTCGAAGGGAGTTCTTTACCAAATCCCGTATAGCAATCTCCCCTTTTCCCTCAATGTTTGCCGGTCGACTCTCCAGTCTGATTACGTGTTCCTGAGGAAGTTGAAGCTCGGCGGCGTCTTCAATGGTGACAATTCGTTCGTCATGAGGTATAAAATTGGATAGAACGTTTAGGGTTGTGGTTTTTCCACTTCCCGTCCCTCCCGAGACTACCACGTTCAGTCTCCCTTCGATACATATTCGAAGAAACTCAGCCATTTTTGTATTTAAGGTGGCAAATCTAATGAGATCCTCAACCTTAAACGGATCTTCCGCAAACTTCCGTATGGTAATAGAGGGTCCGTCAATAGCCAGGGGAGGAATAATCGCATTTACCCGGGATCCATTGGGAAGCCGAGCATCAACCATGGGCGAACTCTCATCAATACGTCTTCCAATGGGAGCCACAATCTTCTTGATCACATGCAACACGTGATTATCATTTTTAAACTTCGCGTCACTTAATGTAAGTTTACCGTTTCGCTCTACGTAAACCTTATTCGCACAATTTACCATGATCTCTGTAACTTGATCATCCGCCAGTAAAGCGGTAATAGGACCAAAACCGATAATCTCATCAATGAGCTCTTCTTTGATCTTTCTTTTTTGATTCGTCGTCATATTTAAGGATTCCGCTTCAATATGCTTATATAAGATTGTATTAATTTCTTCTTTTAACTTATCATTGGAATCGGTAATATCATTGAAATCAATATCCAGATCTTCAATAACCCGATTTTGAATTTTCATTTTCAACTCCACATAGGGGTCAATGCCAGAATCTTTGCGTTTTGAATTATTTTTATCCACAGGCTTTTCTTCCAACCTTTTAATCAGTGACATCTCTGTTCCCCCTATTCTAAAATATCAGTGCACATGGCTTCGATGGCTTTTTCAATTTTGGATTTCCCCAGTCTTCCTTTTCCGCAAAATGGCTCTCCTCGGTTTACAGATATGCTTACTGTTTTTTCTTCGTCGGGAATCATGGCGTAAATCGAGTCTTTAAAAACCTCTTCCACATCCCTTTTACTTACACCGTATTTTGTAGTAGATCGATTAATTAGCAGTTTGACTTTATTGTTATCATAACCTAATGATTCCATGACCTTAAGGCCAAGTTTAGTGTTTTTCAAAGAAGCAATCTCCATGGTGGAAACAAAGAATATGATCTCTGCATGATCCAGAACATATAAGGTGTTCTCATTAAAATTTATTCCCGTATCAACGATGATCAGATCATATTTATGCTTTAGTGCTTTTATTATCTTTTCTATACTGGTTTTACTGATATACTCCGCAGCTTCCGGTTTCCCAGGTGCAAAGAGCATATCAAGATTTTCATTGTAGGCATAAAGATAAGGCTTTATTTCCTGATAGGTATTTAAATGACCTTCATCCACTAAATCTAAAATCGTGCGCTCATTGTATTTATTCACTAAAATAGAAATATCGCTAAATTGAAGATCTAAATCCATTAACAATACTTTTTGCTCTTTTTCTTGGCTCATGGTGATGGCGGTGTTCAACGAGAGAATGGATTTGCCCACCCCCCCTTTAGAACTGAAATAGGTCATCACTTTTCCTTCCTTATCTTTTTCTTCCCTTGGGATGAGGCCCTTTTGCATTTCCCGGTGTCGCTCATGGGTGATTTTAATCGTCTCCACTAGGCTATCATAATTAAAAGGCTTAATGATAAATTCCTTAGCTCCATGGAACATGGCTTTTTTTAGGTATTCCGCCTCCCCTTGCACCGACATCATAATTACAGCAACATCCGGATATTCTTTTGTGACTTTTTCCGTAGCCTCTAATCCGTTAAGCACCGGCATATTGATATCCATCAGCACGATGTCCGGCTTTACCTTTGGTATTAAATCCAGGACTTCCTGACCATTCGCAGCCTCTCCCACCACTTCAAAGGTCTCATCTTCGAGACTTAAGGTTTTTTTGACGACTTTGATGATATCTAGTACATCATCGGCTATCAGTATTTTTATTTTCTCCACGTTATCGCCCCTTGCTAGTCCTCTGCTGGAATTTTTAAAACTTGCCCGGTATTAATTAAACTTTGATCTTCAATATTATTAGCTTCTTGAATGAGGATATATTTTCTATAGTCTCCATAAATATCGCGAGCAATGTTAGAAAGAGTATCTCCTTGCTTCACTACATAATAGGTATACTCCTGTTCCGTATTATTACTCGCTCCCTCACCACTTATTTCATCAGATTCTCCCGTTTGATCGGAGTTTTCGCCTTCGTTTTCATCGTTCTCTTCTTCGGAATAATCTTTATCCCGGTCTTCTTCCGCTAACACCCCGCTATGATTGATGCTTAATTGCTCCCATAGGGCTCCGGGAGTGTCCTGAGTATTCTCATCGTCTAAAGGCCGAAGAGCCACATCGAGGTTTCCAACATTTTCAGCCAATACCAAAACCTCAACCTGATGAATGGGTACCGACAGAGTGATTAAGAATCCTCCGGGTACTTCAGATCCGCTATTGCCTTCCTCTCGGTTCATCTGTTTATCAATGGCCAGTACTTCCAGTCGCTGCAAAAACATTTTTGCCATCTGGGGATTGATGATTTCTTCATTTTTTTCCTTCTCTGCGATATATACTACTACATCTACAAAATCTCCTGCTTTAATTAAATGAGCCACTCCGGACCCTCCGGTTACACCGATGGATAAAGCCCGATGATTTTCAGGAATCCTAAGACTGAGTTCACTTTGGCTTTCATCGACAAGTTTGTCTCTATAAAATCCTTCATTCGCTACGATTGTCTCTTTGGAATATTGTCCTACAATATCCTCTCTTTGGTTCATATAATTTACAAATAAGCTATGATCTTCCACTTCAATTTCCTTGATCATATTTTCCTCAATTAAGGTTCGCGGGGGAATGGTCTCCGCAGCCACTAAAATTCCAATTTTTTCCGTTTCCGCCCGTGGTGCCTCTAGACTCCGTAAGTGCATAAAGCCAAGGGCTGCGGTGAGTACCGCTAGCAAAAATGCAATTAAAATTAACTTTTGCTGTGTGCTTTTCATTACTTCACCTCTATCTTGTCAGTTTTGCACCGTAGGTGCCGGTATCTTCTATGTTTTCATCAATAGTTCCGCTCGTGACAAATTCTACAAATCGACCTGTGATTTCGGTGTGTCCCCCGGCACTGATAACTTCCTCGACATAAAATTGTCCGAATCCCACAACTAAGAGCTCATCCCGACCACTTGGATCCACTTCATCCACTAAGGGCATGGTCCATAGTCTTTTAGAATCTTTTGGAATATTTTCAAAGTCCGAGCTCTCAGAGTTAATATAATTTCGTATGTCATTGGTCGCTCCCTGCATATTCCCCGGTTCCGTATCAATCAAATCTCCTACTGAGATGGTCCCTGTATAGCCGTATAAAGAATTATCTCTAAATACATTGGCTCCGGTTCCTCCAAGGGCTACTGCTCCGTAGTTTCCATGATATCCACCGCCAGCGCCGGCTTTTAGTACCACTTTATCACCGTATTGAAAAGGGAATTTTTCTACCGCAAAAGGCCTAATCCCCCGACTTACAGAACCGACCGGTCCGATAATAGCCTTGGCTGTCGCCCCGGTATCACTGCTTAAAATCCCAAGTACCGGTGCAAAAAAGTGTTTCACTTCTTTTAAACCAATAATTTCAATGCTTCGATGATTTTCCCCGATAATGACTTTTGCATCCCCTACGTCTACATTGTTTTTTTCTAAGTACTCCAAGGCTATAGCCTCCGCTTTTTCCGGATGATTCGGCAGTTCAAAAATCGCGGCTAATGCAGCTGAATCAATAGCATTTGACAGTTTTGTGCGTTCTGCGTAAACCATTCCGATATCCACCACTAACGCCGTAAATCCTAATAAGACCACCATTACAATAGATAGTAATATGGCCGCACTTCCTTGATTATTTAGCTTTTTCATTTTTTCACCCCTCACTCAATTCGCATGGAGGACTCTCCACTTAGATTAATGTTCCCACCAAATAAAGTACTAATGAACGGTACCGCCATTCTATAATCATAGTTTACCTGCACTCGTAAAGTATCACCGGAGATCCGTGAATTACTTTCCGGTTCAATGGTAATAACCATGCGGTCCTTTCTAAGACTCGGACTGGTTGTGAGAATACGCTCCTCCATTTCCTCATCGCTCGCCCCCACAATACCGATCCGAGCACCTTCCCTCGTGGCGTTTTGAACCGAAAGATAAGAATTAAACATCATCCCGAATTCCGCTATTCCCATTACTAAAAGAAGCAGTACCGGAAGGATCAAAGCGAATTCCACCATGGCCTGGCCTTTTTCATTTTTTAGTACCTTCACTTAGATCCCTCCTTTAGCTTGTATTATAATAACCCTGTTCTTTCCTCTCTTAACTATCATTCATTTTTTGATAAGGCCCTACACATATTAATCCTTGATCTTCCCCAAATTCCTGTGATTTAATAAAGGGCCCCTCAGGACCCTCTACATCGGCGTATCGTGCTTATATATTTTTTGTAGTGTGCTTCTGTCAAAGCCTGCAGCCGATGTAAGAAATCCCAATCGTTCTACTTGATTTTTTAAGTTCCTTTCGAAGGTCTTAGATTACTTGTGTTTACTATACTTTGAATTCTTAGTCTCCTGCTGGAGTGTCGCCAAGTCTGTCCGTAATATTTGTGAAAATATCCGCTATTTGAGGCCCCAGTAAGATTAATGCCGCGATGGCAACAATTGCGACTAAGGCAATGATCAATGCGTACTCCACCATACCTTGCCCTTTCTCATTTCTTAAGTGCATCATAGCATATTTCCCTAATTCCATCATTTGCTTTAACATTTTTCTTCCTCCTTTAATTTTTTTTGCTTTCGCTATTATTAAGTACCTATATAATTTCTGTCTGAATATGCGAAGCTGTTTTTAAGTTACTATTATTATAGTACGGGAGAATTATTAATATAAGATTCGAATGGTCCCTTTATTCCAAGGATAAAAGGCATAAAAAAAACAGGGACCTTAGTCCCTGGATATTTTATCCATTTATATGTAACTTCCAGTAATTAATCCTTGTAGTTCTCCTTATAGTAGCTTTCCACATCATTTTCGATGGCGAAAATGGTGGCCTGAACCCGGTCCTTGACCTCCAGTTTTCGAAAAACATTGGTTGCGTAGTTTTTTACGGTTTTTTCAGAGATGAATAGATTTTTACCGATTTCCCGGTTGCCTCTGCCTCGGGCAATCTCCCGCAATACTTCGATTTCCCGTCGGCTA
>SL_8KL_010_SEDDRAFT_10001440_pt1 | contig 20650 bp, 17 predicted proteins | sample SodLakKL_010_SED_4_FD_11160 | JGI IMG/M metagenome (IMG submission 11160)
AGAAGCAAAATTAAAATTCAAAAAAGTCAGGGGGATGAGCGTATGGATGAGCTCACCAGAAAAGAAGTCAAAGAATTATTGCATAAAGATCAGGAGCCCTGTCTCACACTGCTTATGCCCACAGAGATGATAGCGGGAGATGCAGTCGAAAAAATGAAAATTCGCTTCAAAAATCTGCTGAAAGAGGCGGAAAAAAAGCTGGATGAAGTCTGGGGTTTTGAAGAAGATGAGCGTTCAGAATTTATGGAACCACTTAAGGATTATCTCAATGACAGAAATTTCTGGTTGAATCAGAGCCAGGGCCTGGTCATGTTTCGTTCAGCCGAAGACTTTGCATTTTACAGGCTGCCGCTGGATTTCACGCCCCAGGTCAGACTGGAAAAGCATTTTTATATAATCCCTCTCATCCCTGAAATTTTCTCCGAAAAGAGATTTTACCTTCTGGCTATAAGCCGAAAAAACTCGCGTCTTTTCCAGGGAACACCACAGGAAATCGAAGAAGTAGAGCTGGAAGAACTCCCCCAGGGCATTGAAGCGATAATCGATGATGAGGACAGGCAGAGCTCGACTCAACAGCACTCTGCAGCCAGGGGTGGGACCTCAGTTATACATCATGGACATGATGACAGAGATGAAAAGGTATCATCGGAACTCCTTCGCTATCTGCGCGAGACCGAAAATGCCCTCAACCAGAGATTGCAGGATTCAGACCAGCCCCTGCTGGTGATGTGTGTGCAGGAATTATTTCCACATATCAAGCAGGTATTCGACTATCCCCACCTGCTGGAAGATTTTGTCCAGGGCAACCCTGATAGGCTTTCCCGTCAGGAAATAATGGAAAAAGCCAGGCCGGTAATAGAGCCTCATTTCAAGCGCCCCCATCAGAATATAGCCACAGAGTACAGAGAACAGCGGGGAAGTGAGAAGACATCCCAGGATCTGGATGAGATAGTACCCGCTTCCCATCAGGGGCGTATTCGCACGCTCATGCTGACTGCAGACGGTGGCAGAGAGGGAATATTCAACATGGATGAAGACAGTATAAAAACGGGTGTAAAGCCTCCTGAGGGATATACACTTGAGAACTATGCCGCAATCAGAACCTTCAATACCGGCGGTGAAATTTTCCTGCTGCAGGAAGAGGAGATGCCGGTATCTTCACCTATCTGCGCCATATTTAGATATTAGTTCTTTTCTCAAAGAGCTGAAGCCAGTCAATTCTGGCTTCAGCTCTTTTTAATATGCAATCCTAATCCCACTGTCCATCGGTGTTTTCAATATATCTTTCCCATGACTCCTCCCTGAACCCGGAGGAAGTTCTCCCGTAAATCCAGCCGAATAGATTTCCCATATTGGCGTGAGTTTTATACTGATAAGCCCCTGTGTACAGATCTCCTTTTAAGGCATCTTCCCAGCCTTTTAAAAATGCCCTTTTTCTCTTTTCATCCGGGACTTTCCTGATATCGATAAAATTTTCATCCCTCTGACGCTGGGACTTTCCCAGGCTGTCAAAATCGACATCTTCGTATTCAACCAGATTTATACCCCGTTCTCTGCAGAAATCGGCAAGAGAAGTTCCTATTTCAGAGCAGATCAGTATCTTTTTTACCTCGGAAGGAGAAAATTTATCCTGGACTATAGCTGCCTCAACCATTATCTTGCCAATTTTATCTGCACTGGCTTTATGACAGCTTTCAACTATTTTTATCTCCTTCCCTCTCATCCTCTCAAACAGCCGGCTGGCCGTGTAATCTTCGGGTAGATAAGCCTCCTTATTTTTACCCTCAAGCAATAGCCCTAAAAGTGTGATGGAATCATCTTCCCCCTCATCAATTTCAACTTTAAGATAGAGTATCCCACCGTGTTCATTGTGATAGTTTTTTAACAATTTTTCTTCAAAAGTCACTGGCTGCCACATTTTATCCCCTCTTTTATGTTAATTTAGGAGGCTGCCGGGAAAAAAGACCTTTTTAAAATATTATAACAATTGACGGCTTTTTCAGCAAGCAATTTCTCCGGGTTTTTTCAGATAAAAAATCCCTGCCTGAAAAGGCAGGGATGAAGACTTAACTGCTATACTGCAGATAGAAAAGAGCTCTAATGTAATATTATATTTTCTTCCAGTGTGACAGTATTAAAACTCCCAGCCGGCTTTCTCCAGGGCGGACTGAACAGCTTCCATCCACATCTCTGAGCTGCCGGTAGCACCGGTATATGCATCTACATCAGGACTATCTGCCTCGATAAACCTTTCAGGCATCTCTTCTCTGGCTTCGTGGAACTCATCCCATTGATAATCCTCATCTTTAAATTCTTCGCCATCTGTAACCTCTTCCAGGCGTACATCGACTATGTTTTCCTCTTCAACTGTGACCCAGGCGACACCCCAGCCACCATTGTCTTCTGCAGAAGTGCCCAGATAGGTGCCGTCGAAGGTCTCAATTCCTTCTGCTTTCATTAGAGCCATCTCAACAGCACCCATAGCCTTTTCACTGGTGCCGGTGGCGCCAGAAACAACATCAACATCGGCGCTGTCAGCTTCTATAAATCTTTCCGGCAGAACTTCCATAGCTTCATGCCATTCGTCCCAGGGATAATCTTCGCCTTTTGCCTCTCCCAGATCGGTATACTCTGTCAGTTCGACCGCTGTTATCTCACCATCTTCCAGGGAAATGACTGCTTCCAAATACCCGTTATCATCCGCTTCAGAATAACCTGCATATTCCCCGTCCTCTAAATGAGATGCCGCCTCGGCTGCAAAACCAAAGCCCAAAATAACAGCAAAAGCCAGACCAAGTGCTAAAATCTTTTTCACGTTTAACCACTCCCAGTAAATTATTTCATATTGACGATAATAATTATATGGGAATGTGATGAAAATGTCAAGTTATGTGATATAAATTGTTAACTTAACCGGTTTATGACCCTATACCACTGCATACCGATTATCTCATGAAATATTCTCGTCGAAGTTCGAAGGCTGTAAACCCTTGGCATAAAGTCTTTTATGCCACCCGGATTATCCTGTGAGATGAATTCTGCAGGAATAGCTGTTATATGATTAAAGTAACGAGAGAATTCAATTTCAGCTCTTCTGAGGTGCCAGGCCGAGGTCACAACCCCCAGCCTCAGATCACTATCGACACCCTCCAGCTCAAGCAGTTCCAGGGGATGTTCTCTGGTGTTGCGAGAATCGGGTTCAAGCTCAATTCTCTCCTCCGATACTCCCATCTTCTCCGCCTGGGCCTGCATGAGCTCAACCATTCTTTCCGGATGGCCCTCACTCAGCCTGCCCTGCATTATGAGCAGATCAGCCCCGCTTTTCTGAAAGGCTTCCACACCCCTATATACCCTGTGAACTGTGCCATCGCCGGGCAGATCCATGCTTTCATTGAAACCTCTGTAAATTCCTCCGCTCAAAACAGTGACCGCATCGAGTTCAAGCTGTGAGATCTTCTCCATATTCATCCCGGCCTGTTCCCGCTCCCACAGCTCTGCCAGGCTGCTGGCAGCAAAAGGTGTGCTGACAGCCCAGAAAAGCAGTGTGATTAACAGCAGCAGATTTAACAAGTGTTTATTACTCCTGGCTTTTTTCAAGCTGTTTAAGCGCAGATATAAAAGTCCGACCAGCACAGCTGCAGTTGCCAGAAAGAGCGGTGAGAGAAGTGTTTTAAGCATAAATTCAACCCCTTAATTTCTGTATTAAGATAGATATTTCAGGCAGGAAAACACTGCAAAGAGACAGAAGTAAAAACCAGGGGAGATGACATATGATTTGCTCTGGAAGCAGGTTCAAAACAATTCTCTACAGCCGGCAGCCGGGCAAGGAGCTGGCCAGATTGAACAGAGAAAAATATTATGGATGCCTCTATGAACTCTATCAGCTGAAGGATATCAGACAGCCCGAAAATGGACATCCTGAGGGGGATGTCTTTCAGCATTCACTGCTGGTTTTAAATGAGGCAGCCAAAATCACCTGCAGCGGTATGGTCAGATATGCTGCTTTACTGCACGATTTTGGCAAAATAGATACTCCGGTAAAAGAACAGCCCCACCACTACGATCACGAAAAAAAAGCAGAACCCTATATAAAGAGATTCTCCAGAAGGCTGGGTATAATACCCCGCTGGGAGGAGGCAGCCCAGAAAGCAGCTAGGCTGCATATGAAAGGTCATTATTATCCACGTCTGCGTCCTGGCACCAAGGTGGATCTTCTCACAGAGGTCTACAGATCCCCCTTCAGCTTCGAGCAGTTCTGCCAGGTTTTAATAGCCGATGCCCGGGGCAGGGGTAAGGCCTCCTATGAACCTCATTATCTGCAGGAGATGGTTGAAACAGGCAACAAAATGTTCAGGCTCTACCCCGAGAACAGCAGCGAGGATCCGGAAAAGCTCCGCGTTGACCGCTGCAACTGGATCGCCGGCAATCTCTAAAATAGTTTTATCAACTGAATTCTCCCAAAAAATCAGATTTTCCGGATCCTGGCCAGAGCAGAAACTCCCTGCAGCAAAAATCCACCCGCAATCCAGTAATAGACAAGAGCCGGATAGGCAATGATCAGCAGAGCAGCTCCCGTATAGATAATCCCCGAAAAAACAGCTGCCACGCGGTCAGTATCACTGGCCTCCTCCGCAGCCCTGTCTACACCTCTCACCACGGCATTTCTCCAGTCATGTGAAACCCCCGTCAGTCTGCGGGGATCAGCGTATATCAGATGGCCCCTGACCTCAGACCAGAAAGAGGGAAAATATATAATATTTAGGAATATTCCGGCCAGCAGCAGACTCAATATATAGGTTGTCGCCGACCAGTAATCACCCCAGGATAAAAGCAGTCCAATCTCATCCATGAAAAGCCCCAGACCGATACCGTAGATAATAGCCAGCTCTCCCCTATTTAATCTGCTCCTGCCGGTTATGGAAAGCCAGCCGGCCAGTGCGATCAAAAATATCCCAATAAAAAGATGATGGATATGATACCCAAAGAGTATTATATTTGTGCCCACATAGAACCGGAGTTCACCGGCTTTAGCAGCCTGTGAAGCCGGGCTCTGTACCGAACCGGCTATTATGACCAGTATTCTTATCGTCAAAAATGAGAGCAGATAGGAGCTGGTGATCAAAAAGGGGATCTTTTTATCGATATTATTCTGGCTGCTGTCAGAATTTTTCCCTGCCCCGCCCTTTAAATTCTCTGAATTACCTGCAATCCCCTTCACCCCCCTCTTAAAATCAGCCGGATAACTCCTCCAGCACATCTCTCAAATTTTTTCTGTCCCAGTCCCTGCATATCAAGGTTTTGCCTGTGTCGGCCGGCAGGGCGAATTCCACTCTACCACCACGGGATTTTTTATCATTTTTCATGATCTCGATCAGCTCATCCGGCGAAAAATCAGCAGGTATCCGGACAGGCAGATGATATTTTTTTAGCAGATCTCTCAATTCGGCCACATTCTTCCCGTCCATCATTCCTTCAGCAGCTGACAGCATGGCCTCAGCAACCATCCCCACAGCCACAGCTTCACCGTGATTAAATGTGGAATAACTGTGGGCTGCCTCCAGGGCATGACCAACCGTATGTCCCAGATTCAGCCTGGCCCTCACATTTTCCTCTCTCTCATCCCTCTGCACGATATCCTTTTTTATCTGACAGGAGCGCCTGATAACTTCTGAGAGAACATCGGGCTTAAGGGATAGAATATCCTCCCGGTGTTCACACAGATATTTGAAAAAATCAGCATCAAAACCCAGCCCGTGTTTGATTATCTCGGCCAGACCTGATCTGAATTCCCGATCAGGCAGTGTTCTCAAAACCTCCATATCCATATATACCATCTCGGGCTGATAGAATGCCCCGATGATATTCTTGGCCTTCTCGTGATTGACAGCCACCTTACCACCAATACTGCTGTCAACCTGGGCCAGAAGTGATGTGGGAATAAGCACAAAATCTATACCACGCATATAGGTGGCAGCCACAAAGCCACTCAAATCACCCACAACTCCACCGCCCAGACCGATAACAGCTGAACTCCTTTCAAAACCCTGATCGAGCATTAGATCATAAAATTCTGAAGCCGAGGCCAGAGATTTTGATTTCTCCCCCGGTGGGGTCACCTTTTTACTTACTTTCATTCCAGCTCTTTCCAGACTATCATATACCGTTTCTGCATATAGAGCATCGACATTTTCATCGACCGTAAGAAGAACCTTATGGGAGCCACCGCTGCACTGTCTTCTAATATATTCGCCACAGCTGCTCAAATTACCTGCACCTATATAGATTGGATAGCTTCTCTCACCTAAATTCACCTTTAATTCCTGCACAGATATCCTCCTCACCTAAACTCAAAGATTCCGGATATATTTCCAGTAATTTTTGCAGTTCCTCTCAATCTCCTCCATGCTGTCCCCTCCAAACTTATCCGCAAAGCTTCTGGCAATCTCTATAGCTGTAACTGCTTCACCGACTATGCTGGCGGAAGGAACGGCACAGACATCGGCGCGCTCCCGGGCTGCTTCCTCAGCTTCTTTGCTGATGAAATCCGCAGTAGCCAGAGGATTGGCCAGCGTGGGAATGGGCTTCATAGCCGCCTTTAATTTGAGATATTCTCCATTTGTCATACCACCTTCAAACCCACCGGCATTATTGGTCTTTCTATAAAATCCTCTGCTGCTGTCATAATATATTTCATCATGAACTTCAGAACCGGGTCTTTCCGCCCCGGCAAAACCGGCCCCTATCTCCACACCTTTAATGGCCTGAATACTCATGAGAGCACGGGCTAATTTGCCGTCAAGCTTTCTATCCCAGTGTACATGACTGCCGAGACCTGCTGGAACACCGGTCACAACAACCTCAAATACTCCCCCAACCGAATCTCCCTGCTGACGCCATTCATCTATCAGATCTTTCATCTTATCCTCTTTCTCCGAAGCGACACAGCGCAGTTCTGAATCGTCAGCTGCCTCAAAAAAGTCTTCAATATCAGACTGACCGCTAAACCCCTCCGACTCAACGCTGCCTATCTTAATCACATGGCTGTAAATTCTCAGGCCGAAGTTTTTAAGAAACTCTCTGCAGACCGAACCGACAGCGGTTCTGGCGGCGGTCTCCCGGGCGCTGGCCCTTTCCAGTATATTGCGCATATCGGTAAAACCATATTTTATAGCACCGGCAAGATCGGCATGGCCCGGTCTGGGCTGGGTCACTTTCTCCTCAGGGGTCCGAGCAGATTTATCATCACCTTTCTCAAAAACAGCCATAACCTCCCGCCAGTTCTCCCAGTCCCTGTTCTCTATTATCATTGTGAGCGGGCTGCCCAGCGTCACCCCGCCTCTCAGACCGGATTTAACCTCAACGCTGTCGGATTCTATATCCATCCTACCTCCCCGGCCATAACCCTGCTGGCGCCTTCTGAGCTGTTCGTCAATGTCCTCTTTATCCAGTGTCAGACCGGATGGCATGTTTTTTATGATGGCAGTCACCTGTGGTCCGTGAGACTCTCCAGCAGTTACATATTCAAACATTCTTTTCCCTCCTGATTTGGCCCAGTTTTCTGCGCACCCGGGCTGATCCGGCAAAAAGCTCCTCCAGCTCTTCCGGTTTATCTCCCTTTAATGCTGATTTAATCTGTTCCAGACTGGACTGAAAACAGTCCAGAGCATGTAAAATCTCCTCCCGGTTGGAAAGAGCTATATCCTTCCATAGCTCCGGGCTGCTGGCAGCTATCCGCGTGGTATCAAAAAAGCCATCCCCCGCAATCTCCAGAAGATCACATAAATCTTTCTCTTCCTGCAAAGCTCCCGCGAGCGCATAAGCCACAAGCTGTGGCAGATGGCTAATTAAGGCCATATACCTGTCATGCTCCTGTGGAGACATAAACCTGACATTGAACTCTGTAATCTCCAGGATACGTCTGAGCTCTCCGCTTAAATTTTCAGGAGGCGAGTGCCGTGAAGGAGGAGTTAATATGAAATCCGCCCCCACAAAGATGCCGGGATCACAGCTTTTTATACCGCATTTTTCCGACCCTGCAACAGGATGTCCTCCCATAAAATATATATCGGGACTTGATTTTAGAATTTTTCGGGCTTCTTCCATTATAAACCCTTTACAGCTGCCTGTATCAACTATCACAGCACCTTTCTTTACGCATTCTTTGATATCGGCCAGCACCTCAGGTATTCTCCTCACAGGGACAGAAATTATGATCAGATCCGCTTCTTCCAGCCCTGGATAGCGGGAGCAGGCACTGTGATAGCTCTCATCTATGAATTCAACCTCCTCTGCCTCAGAGACAGTATCAGAACAGATATCATATCCCAGAATTCTGCTGACAGACTCCTTATTCTGAAAGGCTGCGGCCAGAGATGAGCCGATCAGCCCCAATCCGATCACGGCAGCGGTTTGAAATCTATGATCTGGCAAATGATTCACCTCACAGGGCAGAGCTAATACTATTTTCAACCTCTGCCAGCGCTCTATTCATCCGATGCAGCTCATCCATTAGATTTTCAAATCTCTCGGGCTTAAGCGACTGCTGCCCATCTGAGAGGGCTTCTTTGGGCCGGGGGTGAACCTCCATCAGCAGACCGTCAGCACCTCCCGCTATAGCGGCTCTGGCCATGGGCGCCACAAGCTCCCAGCGACCCGTGCCATGACTGGGATCAGCGATAACAGGCAGATGGCTCTTCTCCTGCACAAGCGGTATTGCACTGAGATCCATAGTATATCTTGTATCCTCGCAGAAAGTCTTAATTCCCCTTTCACAGAGCATAACCTGATGATTTCCCTCTGACATAATATATTCGGCCGCCAGCAGCCAGTCTTTAATAGTCGATGCCATACCCCTTTTCAGCATAACCGGTGTATCAAGTCCGCCCACCTTTTTCAGGAGCGCATAATTTTTCATGTTGCGGGAACCTATCTGGATGATGTCGGTATATTCATTGACTATCTCCAGATGTTCAACATCCATCAGTTCGGTTATAACCTTTAAGCCGGTTTCTTCCCGGGCCAGGGCCAGAAGCTCAAGCCCTTTCTCTCCCAGGCCCTGAAAAGAGTAGGGAGAAGTACGGGGTTTAAATGCACCGCCCCTGAGGACTTCGGCACCTGCCTCGTTGACAATTCTGGCCGTTGTCAGAATCTGCTCTTTGCTTTCCACCGAACAGGGGCCGGCCATAACCACAGGCTCTTTGCCGCCAATTCTCACTCCGTCAAGATCTATGACAGTCTTCTGGCGCGAAAACTTCCAGCCGGTGAGCTTATAGGGCTCCAGAACAGGTATTACCTTTTCCACCTGTTCATATGCTGAAAGCCTTTCCTTCAGCTGTTCTTTGCCTTCTCTGTCGCCGATCAGACCAATTATCGTCTTTTCCACACCCGGGGAGAGATGAGCCTCAAACCCCTCTTCTTCTATCAACTCCAGTATTTCATCCAGTTCGGATTCTGTAGCATTGGACTCCATGACAATTATCATATTATCATTCCTCCTGAAAGAAACGATTTATTTTATCTGCAAAACCCGGAAAAGAAATATCTACTACCTCGCTGTTCTTGATTTCCAGCGGCGAATCGGCAGTCAGACCGGCTACAGCCAGGGCCATGGCTATCCTGTGATCATGGTAACTATCAAGCTCAAGTCCTCCTCTTAGTGAGGTCGGCCCCTCAATCACCAGTCCATCCTCTCTCTCCTCGATCTCAGCTCCCATCTCCTTCAGAGTCTGCGATATTGCCGTCAGACGATCTGTCTCCTTGTATCTCAGCTCCTCTGCATCCCTGATCACCGTCCTGCCATTGGCCTGGGTGGCCAGCACGGCCAGCACCGGGATCTCATCAACCATCCGGGGTATTATATCTCCACCTACTTCCACTGCTTTCAGCTGGCTGTGTGTGGCTGTAATATCAGCTGCAGGTTCACCCCCGATCTCACTTCTGTTTTTGTAACTCAGGTCGGCCTGCATATCATCTAGCACATCGAGAAGGCCGCTGCGGGTGGGATTAATGCCGCAGTCAGTCACAGTAATCTCCGTTCCGGGCACGATCAGAGCGGCGGAGATAATAAAAGCGGCTGAGGAGATATCGCCGGGAATCTCTATATCCAGGGGGGCAAGGGGCTGCGGACCGGCCGCTAGTGTGATGGTATTACCATCCTTCTCTATATCGGCACCGGCAGCCTGCAGCATTCTCTCGGTATGATCTCTGGATACTGCCGGCTCTCTGACAGCAGTCTCACCCGCCGCCGACAGACCTGCCAGCAATATTGACGATTTTACCTGGGCACTGGCCACCTCCGGCTCGTATTCTATCCCCCGAAGATTACCTCCCTTTATGCTCAGAGGGGCCAGCCCCTCCTCTCTGCACCATATTTCCGCCCCCATCATCTCCAGGGGTCCTCTTATTCTGTCCATAGGGCGTTCTCTCAGTGAACCATCGCCACTCATAACGGAATAGAAATCCCTGCCGGCCAGAAGACCGGCGATCAATCTCATGCTCGTGCCGGAATTGCCACAATCCAGCACAGCGGCAGGTTCTGTTAGCCCCTCCAGACCCCTGCCGAATATTCTGTACTCATGAGAGGCATTTTTTTCTATTCTCACTCCCAGCTGTTTCATTATCTCCAGGGTTCTAAAACAGTCTTCACCTTCCAGAAGACCTTTTATCCTGCTCTGACCTTCGGCGATAGAACCAAGTATAAGGCTGCGATGTGATATGGATTTATCTCCTGGAATATCGAAACTTTCCTCTATGCCCGTAGCCGGTTTTATCTTCATTTTCATGGCTTCCTCCTTCACAGATCCAATCTATCAGCAACTGTTTTAACATCTTTATCTCCCCTGCCGGAGAGATTGACAACTATTATCTCCTCTTCCTTTAATTCCTGAGCCAGGCGGGGAAGATAAGCGAGGGCATGAGAGCTTTCCAGGGCGGGCAGTATTCCCTCTAATTTCGAGAGCTCACGGAAGGCTTTTACAGCCTCCTCATCTCTGACAGATCTATAGCTGGCCCGGCCGCTTTTCATAAGAGCACTGTGCTCCGGTCCCACACCGGGATAATCGAGACCGGCGGCGATGGAGTGGACCGGAGATATATCACCATTTTCGTCCTGGAGAAGATAGCTTTTAAAGCCGTGGCCTATACCGGTCTCACCGCGGGATAGGGCTGCAGCATGCTCACCCGCTTCTTCACCTCTGCCGCCCGCTTCCAGACCGATAAGCTCCACCTCTTCATCCTCAATAAAATCGTGGAACAGACCTATGGCATTGCTCCCCCCGCCCACACAGGCCAGGAGATAATCCGGCAGTCTTCCCTCTTTTTCCATAACCTGCTCTCTCGTCTCACGGCCGATTATGGATTGAAATTCCCTTACCATGGTGGGATAGGGATGAGGGCCTACAGCAGAGCCCAGAAGATAATATGTATCATCGAGATTTTCAATCCAGAACTCCAGGGCGGCATCCACGGCATCTGAAAGTGTGGATGTGCCCCTTGTCACAGGTATAACCTCTGCTCCCAGAAGTTTCATACGGTGTACATTTAGCTCCTGCCTTCTGACATCCTTCTCTCCCATAAATACCCTGCAATCAAGGCCGAACATGGCGGCCACTGTGGCCGTGGCAACTCCATGCTGGCCGGCGCCGGTCTCAGCTATTATCTTTTTTTTGCCCATGCGGGAAGCCAGAAGTGCCTGACCGATTGTATTGTTGATCTTATGTGCACCCATATGGTTTAAGTCTTCCCGCTTCAGATATATTTTGGGACCATATTTATCTGTCAGATTTTCGGCAAAATAAAGCGGGCTGGGTCTACCCACATTTTCCTCAAGATATGCTGAAAATTCCCGCTGAAAGCCTTCATCCTCCAGCACATCATATAAGGCTGCTTCCAGCTCGTTTAGGGCAGTTTCCACACTTTCTGGCACAAATTGGCCTCCAAATTCTCCGAAAAATCCTCTATCTTCTCCGTTGCGGGCGGCATCCATTTCACTTCTCTCACTCATTATTTTACCTCCTCATACATATGTTTTGTATCGATTGAATGCGGTAAATTGTTAGTAAATAAAAAAATCGGACGCCAGCCCGATGAGATGAAATCATTAATGATCTGAAAAAATAGACCTTCTCATCTTAAGCTCAGCTCGCCTCATCTCATCTGGCCTGGCTCATCTCAGCTATACTGCCTTTTCTGATCGATCATTGTGAATGCATTTCTCCACAGTCGGTTATGATCTTAGCCTCACCCTGAACCTTTATCGCTGAAGTATGCCTGGTAAACTGTGCTACCATAACCTCACCCTCATCCAGTTTCTCAGTGTGATGAAATGTTGTCTCCTCTCCTCTGGTCAGCCCTATGAGTGTAACCCCGTCTTCAAGGGCCTTAACCATGACATAATCTCCGGCAGTTGCCTCCATATCTTCACTCCCCTCCAGAAAATTTATGTTAGTTGCAAATATAATAACTCATTTTTCCCCTCAGGTCAAGACTATTTTGCCCGCAGGGCAGGTTATCGCTTTATTTTTTTGCCCAGAAGTTATATAATTAAATCAGATCAGAACAGCAGTTTCCATCGAGTACTGAAATAAACCATCTCATAAATGAGGGGGAAAATCATGTTTGGACTTGGTGCTCCAGAGTTAATAATAGTGCTGGTAATAGTGCTGGTGATCTTTGGACCCAGCAGGCTGCCTGAAATAGGAAGGGCTATAGGTTCCGGTATCAGAGAGCTAAAACAGGCCAGCCAGGAAGTGGAAGAAGTTACTCAGATCGAAGAGGATGAGGAGCCGGAAAAAGCTGAAGAGGACCTGAATTAACTGACCGAAATTTGATGCCGCCAATATTCAATAACCCAGGGGGAAATGCAGCATATGCCTGAGACAAAATCCAACTCAGAACTGGAAATGACTCTGGTTGAACACCTCACCGAACTACGCAGCAGATTAATTAAAGCCCTGGTATCGGTGTTTATATTCTCTATTCTGGCCTACTTCTTTTCAGAAGAGCTGGTGGATTATCTCTCACAGCCCGTGGGGGAGCTGGTGTTTTTAAGCCCGGCCGAGGCCTTTATAACCCATATTAAAGTTGCCATACTGGCCGGAATATTGATTGCACTGCCTTTTGTTCTCTATCAGTTCTGGAAATTTGTCCTGCCCGCACTAAAGGCAAATGAAAAAAAATTTTTATTCACACTTCTGCCCACCAGCCTCATACTCTTCTACGCTGGCATTATCTTCGGCTTCTTCATCGTGCTGCCGCTGGGCATGAATTTTCTTTTGAACTTCGGCAGCCCTGAACTGGAAGCCATGATCTCGCTTGATCAATATGTCTCTTTTCTCCTCGCACTTCTCATACCCTTTGGGCTAATATTCCAGATGCCTCTTATTTTAAATCTCATTATCAGAATGGGGATTGTCACCGTATCAACGCTAACCGCCCTGCGAAAGTATGTCATAGTTCTCATCTTTGTGGTGGGAGCTATACTAACCCCTCCGGATATAATAACCCAGGCCATGCTGGCCGGTCCGCTCATACTGCTCTTTGAAGGAAGTCTATTGATAGCAAAAATCATCAACTGATAATGATTTCAGAAATGAAATCAGCTCTCTTCCTGCTGCTGCCATATCTCTTTCATTCTGGACGCTGCCTCTTCTGATATTGACTCCAGATGCAGGTCGCGCTGGGGGAAGGCGATATTGATATCATTTTCGTGAAACAGCTCCCATATATCCAGCATCAATTCGCTTTTGATATTATCTACACCCTCAGCGGGATCATTTATCCAGAAGCGCAGCTGAAAATCAACGGTATTATCGCCGAAATTTTTCACCAGGCATCTAGGCTCTGGCCTGTTGAGAAGCCTCTCTTTGTCCTCGGTGGCCTTTATTATCAGTTCCCTCACCTTTATCAGATCGCTATCATAGCCCACCCCTATATTCAGATCAACCCTGACATAATCATCGCTGTAGGACCAGTTTATAACCTGGCTGGTGATGAAGTTCTCATTGGGTATCAGAAATTCCTTGCCCGCACGTGTCACAACATCGACATAACGGGAATTGAGTGATCTCACCTGACCGAAGACTTCATCTATTTCAACAACATCACCGGGCTTTATCGACTTGTCCAGTATTATTATTATGCCGCTGACAAAATTGGATACAATTTTCTGCAGGCCAAAACCAAGGCCGACACCAACAGCACCACCCATGAAGGCAAAGGCGCTTAAATCGATTCCAATGCTGCTTAAACCGATGAAAAAAGCCGTGATATATATTACAATTCTCAATATCTTCTGGATTAGCACTCTGACAGAGGGTGTCAGATCATCGCTGGTGCGCAGCCTGCTTCTCATCGATTTTTCGACAAAACCTGCCATCCAGAACAGAAAAGCAAATACCAGAATTCCTCTGAAGACCAGCATAACCGAGAGATGAAACTCACCCAGATTAACCTCTATGCCCTCCAGAAATTCCACCACTACCTCATATATTCCCAGTATATTCAGAACAGCTATGACCCAGACCAGATAAGAAAGCAGCTGCACCCAGATCGTGTCAGGCAGAAACCAGGTTATAAATCTGATTATGAGCCAGGCAGTCAGCAGATACCCGGCTATGGATGTTATAAACTCGGGCAGGTTAAATACGCTGGCAAATATGCTGTAAAAGCCTATTAACAGGGCCAGCGACAGCTGAAAATATATCTCCTGCCAGAACTCCAGGGCTTCAGATACAACCTGATCGGGCAGGAAAGACAGAAGCTGTTCACCTCTCTTCAGGACTCTCTTTCTGAGCAGATAGGAAATACCCACAAGAGCCATTAGAACCAGAAAGGAGACCAGGTTATCTATTATTATGATCTCATTGAAGAGCCACTCCTGCAGATAACCAATAAATCCAGCCATCTGCTCTCCTTCAAATTCTAACATTTACAGTCACCTCCTGAATCTATTGATCCTCTCTGACAGCAGAGAATATCTCCGCTCATCCCTGTTATTGTTGACAGCCATACCCAGAGCTTTTTTGCTTCCAATTAGAACGGCAAGATCCTCAGCTCTGGTTAGAGCTGTATATACCAGTTTTCTCTGGAGCATGATATAATGCTGGGTGGAGATGGGCATCACCACCGCCCTGTATTCTGAACCCTGTGATTTGTGGACTGTGGTGGCATAGGCCAGTCTCAGCTCCTCCAGGTCCTTATGCTCATATGTCACAGACCTGCCGGCGAAATTCACATTCAGACGGGAGCTTTCGGCATCCAGAGAGATGATTCTGCCTATATCTCCATTGAAAACTTCCAGATCATAGTTGTTTTTTATCTGCATGACCTTATCTCCTATGTTGAACTCACGCTCTCCATACTTTATGCCCTCTTCCCCCGCCGGCAGAGGAGGATTTAAGGCCTGTTTTAGCTCCTGGTTGAGATTTTTCACACCCAGGACCCCTCTTCTCATCGGACTTAACACCTGCACATCGTCAATAGAATCAAAATTAAAACGGTCCGGTATTCTCTCCTTCACCAGCTTCAATATCATGGCCAGAACCTTCTCCTTTTTTTCCTCTTCCACAAAATAAAAATCATTTAAACCCTCATTCTTACCGGTTAGAACAGGCATCTGCCCGTTATTGATCCGGTGGGAGTTAACAACTATCATGCTCTCCTCGGCCTGACGAAATATCTTTTTCAGCCTGACAACCGGCAGAAAACTGGAATCGAGTAGATCTCTCAGGACATAACCAGCCCCCACAGGAGGCAGCTGGTTTACATCACCTACAAGTATCATCCTCGCCCCGGTAGGCACTGCTCTTATCAGATTATACATCAGCATGGCATCGAGCATCGAGGCTTCATCAATTATGATCACATCACTGTCCAGCTGATTCTGTTCATTTTTCTGAAACCCACCCTGATGATAGTTAAAATCGAGCAGCCTGTGGATGGTTTTGGCCTCATGGGAGCTGGCCTCCTCCATCCTCTTGGCCGCTCTGCCCGTCGGGGCGGCCAGATCCACATCAAGTCCCTGGCGGGAGAAGATATCGAGCATGATCTTAATAATAGTTGTCTTGCCGGTGCCGGGACCTCCCGTGATAATGAGCACTCTATCCTTAACAGCTTTTCGGACGGCCCTGCGCTGCTCTGAAGCCAGGGTTATATCCAGGCTGCTTTCAGCCCTCTTTATCAGATGGGATATATTCATCTCTGTTTCCGCTGCGGGGACTTTTAGCATGCTCCTGAATTTTTCTGCAATCCCCCTCTCAGCCTGATAGAAATCCGGCAGATATACGGCCTCCTCTTCCCCTTCGCCAGAACCGGCAGGCTCGATTATTATCTCTTCGGAATCCGCCATATTCTTCAGGCGGCTTTCAATTTTCTCCTGTGAGATCTCCAGATTCTCACCGGCTTCATCCAGCAGAATGCTCCGCGGCAGATATACATGGCCTTCCTCAGTGGCTTTATTCAATACATATAGTATGCCGGCCTCGATCCGGGCCGGGTCATCCTCATCGATACCCAGATTGCTGGCAATATCATCGACCTTTTTGAAGCCAATCCCCCAGATATCCCTGGCCATTCTGTAGGGATTATCTTTAACAACCCTGATAGAATCCGCACCATATCGATCATAGATTCTGGAGGCATAGGTCGGGCTTATTCCGTTTGAGAGCAGAAATACCATTATCTCTCTGACCTGCTGCTGTTCCTGCCAGGAATTTTTTATCTCCTCAAACCTCTTCTCACCTATTCCCTCAACTTCCAGCAGCCTCTCCGGTTCCTCATCTATTATATCCAGAGCATCCTCTCCGAACTCATCCACAATTCTCCCGGCCATCACAGGTCCTATACCGGGTATCAAACCCGAGCCCAGATACTTCTCAATTCCTTCCTCACTCACCGGAACATCGTAATCGTAGGACTCTATCTCAAACTGCTCTCCATATTGCGAATGTATAACCCAGCTGCCTTCAACGGAGATAACCTGTCCCGGCTCCGGCGAGGGCAGATTACCCACTATGGTTATTTTTCTGTCCTCATCGATTAGATCCAGCCTGGCCACGGTATAGCCGTTTTCAGGATTGTTATATGTTATTCTATCTATCTGTCCCTTTAGAGTATTTTTTTCAAAAGACATAGCTCCCCCACCTTGGGCATAGTTTTTACCCTGCACTGATCATCGAGTGAAATACCGTCTCTATTCTACAACTCATTTCCGGGCAGTTATTTTGTAATTCTGGATAAAATGATCTATACCTTTTTTCCCGATGAAGCTCTTCTCCTCATATAATTTCTTTGACTTATTTTAACATCTGAGATATAATTGAATTACAAATTTTCATATATTTTTGCAGCTGTTCTCACCGTACTGCCCGAGAAATTATCGCCATTTACTTTTATCTCAGCTCATCCGCCTCTAATAGTCATCAGTTTCAGGAAAAATCTCATCATAATTAAATCAGGGGGAGTATTTAAGATGAAAAAATATGTATATGATTTCTCAGAGGGCTCAGCCGACATGAAAAATCTGCTGGGGGGTAAAGGGGCCAATCTGTCGGAGATGAAAAATATAGGTCTTCCAGTTCCCCCGGGTTTTGTTGTCAGCACAGAAGCCTGCATGGAATATTTTCAGCGCAGCCGGAACATATTCCCCGGCCTAAGAGAGGAAATTTTTGCCCATCTCAGGGACCTGGAAAAGAAGACAGATAAAGGCTTCGGTGATCCCCAGAACCCGCTTCTGGTCTCACTGCGCTCGGGCGCGGTGGTCTCTATGCCGGGCATGATGGATACCGTATTGAATATAGGCCTCAATGACAGAACAGTGGCAGGACTCAAAGAAAAAACAGATAATCCCCGTTTTGCTCTGGACAGCTACCGCCGTCTTCTGCAGATGTTCGGAGAGGTTGTGCTTAAAATTTCCGCCCGCAAATTCGACACTGTGCTGGAAGATGTCAAAGATCAAAATGATCTTGATAAGGACACAGAGCTCTCCCCCGGCCATCTGGAGAGCATCATAGAAAAATTCAAGGAGATCATCGAAAAGAATTCGGGCAGTCCTTTTCCCCAGGAGCCGCAGGAACAGCTTCTGGAGGGAATCAGAGCTATATTTGATTCCTGGAACAATAAGAGGGCTAAATCCTATCGCAGGCTGCATGATCTACCCGATGATCTGGGCACGGCAGTGAGCGTTCAGACCATGGTATTCGGCAATACCGGCGATAACTCTGCCACAGGTGTGGCCTTCACCAGAAACCCTTCCACAGGTGAAAACAGGATATATGGTGAGTTTCTGACCAATGCCCAGGGTGAGGATGTGGTGGCAGGTATCAGAACCCCCAGAGATATCGAAGAACTTGCTGAGATCATGCCAGAAGCTTACGAAGAATTTACGGAAATAGTCGATATAATTGAAAATCATTATAAAGATATGCAGGATATAGAGTTTACCATCGAAGAGGGAGAGGTCTTTGTGCTCCAGACCAGAACGGGCAAAAGAACCGCCAGAGCCTCGGTCAAAATAGCGACAGATATGGTCGATGAGGGCATCATAGACAGGGATACCGCTCTGCTGCGGGTTGATCCCGATCAGCTCGAACAGCTCCTCCACCCCTCCTTCGACCCGAAGGATATCGACGAAAGCAAGATAATTACTACAGCTCTGGCCGCTTCTCCTGGCGCGGCCACCGGAAAAATATATTTTACACCTGAGAAAGCTGTTAAAGCCAGTGAAAGGGGTGAAAAGGTTATACTGGTGCGTTCGGAGACTTCACCCGAGGATATAGAGGGTATGGCAGCAGCAGAGGGTATACTCACCTCAAGGGGAGGTATGACCTCCCACGCGGCAGTAGTGGCCAGGGGGATGGGCAAATGCTGTGTTGCCGGAGCAGGCGATCTTATAGTCGAAGAGGAGAAAGGGGTTTTCTGGAAGGAAGATAAAGTTTTCGAAGAAGGCGATATCATATCACTCAACGGCAATACAGGCAGTGTCTATGAGGGCAGGATAAAGACTGAAGCAGCAGAGCTGTCAGAGGATTTCAGGCGTATAATGGACTGGGCGGATGAAACAAGACAGCTCGGCATTCTGGCCAATGCTGACACACCGGCAGATGCCCGCACAGCCGTGGAATTCGGGGCAGAAGGAATAGGCCTGTGCCGCACCGAGCATATGTTCTTCGAACAGGAGAGGATACAGCCCGTGCGCGAGATGATTATGGCCCGGAGCCAGAGAGAGAGAAAGGAAGCTTTAGAGCGGCTTCTTCCCTATCAAAAGGAGGACTTCAGGGGTATCTTTGAGGTTATGGAATCCCGCAAGGTGGTTATCAGATTGCTCGACCCGCCCCTGCATGAGTTTCTGCCCGCTGAGGATGAGGAGATCGTCCGTCTGGCGGAGAGACAGAATACCAGCAGTGACAGAATCAGAGAAAAGATAAAGGAACTGGAGGAAGTAAACCCCATGCTGGGCCACCGGGGATGCCGGCTGGGTATATCATACCCCGAAATCTATGAAATGCAGGTAAAAGCCATCATTTCAGCCGCCCTGGAGATCAAAGCTGAAAGCGGTCACGAGGTTAAACCCTTCATCATGATACCTCTTGTGGGCATAAACGAAGAACTCGTAGAGCTGAGAGAGAGAACAGAGAATATCGCTGCAAAAATATGCAGTGAATATGAGGAGGATATAGAATTTTCCGTGGGCACCATGATCGAAATACCCAGAGCATGTGTGGTTGCCGACAGGCTGGCGGAAAAGGCCGATTTCTTCTCCTTCGGGACCAATGATCTCACCCAGCTCACCTACGGTTTTTCCCGGGATGATGCCGGCATGTTTCTGCAGGAATACCAGCAGAAAAAAATCCTCTCCCGTGATCCCTTTAAGGAGCTGGACAGGGAAGGTGTCGGCTCACTGATGGAGATGGCGGTAAAAAGGGGGCGCAAAACCAGCCCGGATCTGGAAATGGGAATATGTGGTGAACACGGCGGCAACCCTCCATCTGTCGAATTCTGTCATAGGCTTGGTCTCGATTATGTCTCCTGTTCTCCTTTCAGGCTGCCCCTGGCCAGCATCTCAGCTGCCCGGGCGGCCATAAAAGACAAAAAAGAAAAATAGCAGCAGGGATAACAATCATTCTCTCTGGACTGTTATCAGCGATATGCCCACAAGTATCAGAAAAAGTCCGGCATAATTTAAAGGAGTAAGCTCCTCCCCCACCAGGAATATGCCGAGCAGTGCCGCCGTTACGGGCTCGGCCAGCGTGAGAGTCATGGCATTGGCCACCGGAACCATAACAAGTCCCAGGTTGAAGAGCAGATAGGGAAGAGCCATGGAAATAAAGCCCAGATACAGGCCGACCTGCAGCCCACCACCGGTGTCAAACAGCCAGACCGGATTATTTATAAGCAAAACTGGCAGAAGCACCAGGCCGCCCGTGAGCCCGGCCAATCCCAGCAGTGTTTCGGCAGAGCGGGTGGCCAGCACCTTCTTGCTGAAAAGGGCGTAGAGTGCATAGACAAATCCCCCTCCCAGTGAGAGAAGTATTCCCGCTGGTTCGACCACAGTCTCTGCCTCAGGCAGCAGCAGCAGCACACAGCCCACAATAGCGGCAGTCGTAGCGGCATACCAGCTGGCTGATGGTTTTTTTCTGTCCATAAGCCAGCTCAA
>SL_8KL_010_SEDDRAFT_10001441_pt1 | contig 20621 bp, 17 predicted proteins | sample SodLakKL_010_SED_4_FD_11160 | JGI IMG/M metagenome (IMG submission 11160)
CATCTACTCGTATCGGCCAGGTCGGATCTGGTGGACGAGATTGGATCGGCCGGTGTGAGTTTGACCGACCTACCGGAAAGGACGGTATTATATATCGGTGGTAGAAGGATCGATATAACGGATGAAAGCTCGGATATACCCGACATCCATGAAGGAGGTCTAGAAGGATCATACATAGTGCACATGATAGGCCCCATAATTTCCAGATGGAGGAGCGATCTGGAAGAGATGGGTGTGCGTGTAATCAACTACATACCGAATCATGCTTACCGAGTACGCATGACCGCTGAACTGGCCCAGGAAGTAGATGAACTCGATTTCGTGAACTGGGTGGGTATTTATCACCCTGATCTCAAGCTGCAGAAAGGATTGGCGGCAGGTGTAGTGGAAATACATCTAGAATCCATGGAGGATGTAGCGGAGTTGAGGGATTCGATAAAGATACGTTCAACAGCGATGGTCGGTGGGGGATACATGGTGACAGCTAGTGTACAATCCATGGACACTCTGTACGATATAGCAAAGATGGATAGTGTATATCACATATCCCGGAACGTAGAGATCGAACTGCATGACGAGATCGCTACCCAGCACATAGGTGGAGGCTCCTATTTCTTCGATGATCAGGATGACGACCCAGAGACCGCTTACAGATCTCATGGGGAATATGGCTCCTACATGAACCAGCTCGGATACACCGGTTCCAACGTCGTTACCGCCGTTGCTGATACCGGATTGGGTGATGGGACGGTAGGCGATGCCGGACATCCTGATTTCACAGGCAGAGTGATCGGAGGATATTCTTACAGCGGTGGGTGGGCAGACGGCCACGGCCACGGGACCCACTGTGCAGGTTCTGTAGGGGGGGACACATATCACGGCACGGGAGATACTTTCTATAATGATTATTACTCATCCGTTGGCTCGGCTCCGGACACCGATTTTTTCGCGGTCAAATTGTTCAGCGATGCCGGAGGTTATATCGGACCCGATGATATCTATCACGTCGTTCAAGTGGCAAAGCAGGATGCGGGTGCATACGTACACAGTAATTCTTGGGGTGCCGCGGTGGGAGGTATATACGATCAACGGTCGCAGTCCTTCGATAGAGCGGTGAGAGATGCTGATCCTGACCTAGACGGTAATCACCCCATGATCGTCACCACATCGGCCGGTAATTCAGGTTCGAACGACAATACCGTGGGCGCACCGGGTACCGGTAAGAACGTCATAACCGTCGGTGCCACCGATAGGTATCCTGAAGATCCTCACAACGTAGCCGCCTTCAGTTCCAGGGGATGGACCACAGATAACCGTGTAAAGCCAGATGTGGTAGCACCCGGTGTCGGTATATACTCCATGACCCCTGTCGGAGGCTACGTATCCATGTCCGGCACCTCCATGTCAAATCCAGCAGTTGCAGGAGCGGCGGCTGTGGTAGTGGAATGGTTTCAGGTAAATCACGGATACACACCCAGTCCCGCTATGGTCAGGGCGGTTTTGATAAACACAGCTAACCCGATAGACGGGAACACCAGAGGTCACATACCGAACCAAGACGAGGGTTGGGGCATGGTGGACATCTCGAAGTTGGAAAGACCATTCGGCGATCCGATTCCGTTCTACCTTTTCGACGAAGATACCGTTTTTACAGACAGCCTCCAGACCGACGAGCACTTGATGATGGTCGATAGGGAGGACGAACCGCTGAAGATCACTTTGACCTGGACCGATAAGGAGGCGCCTGCGGGTACCGGGGAGGGTAGAGCCCTGGTCAACGATCTGGACTTAGAGGTCGAATCTCCCAGTGGAGATATATACAGAGGTAACGCCTTCAGCGGTGGGTGGACCCCGCCGAATCAGGATACCATGAGTGATTTCGACTACAGCGGAGACGGTCGGGACGATACGAACAACGTAGAGAACGTTTACATACACCCGGATGAGGTAGAGACCGGTGTTTATACGGTCAGGATCTCTGCGGCCAACATCGCCGATGACGCGGTGAACCTAGGATACAACAGCCAGGATTATGCCCTGATAGGTTACAATGCCCTGGCAGATATACCCGGAGAGCCACCATCGGTCACGGTAACGTCACCCGATGGTGGTGAAGAGTGGCACGCCTACAGTCAAGAAGAGATAACCTGGGAAACCGCAGAAGGAGATGATCCCATCGACTGCATCCACTTATCCTACAGTACGGATAACGGTAGCACTTGGTACAACATCGATAGTGGATCCGAGGACGCCGGAGTCTATCTTTGGGATGTACCCAACATCCACAGCGTTGAAACCCTCATCCGTGTACGTGTGATAGATACCGCAGGGAGGATGGGGGAGGACACGAGCAGCGAACCTTTCATGGTCGTGGGCGTTGAACCAGAGCCACCTGACGGTCTAACCGTGCAGCACTTCGGTCAAAGGATAGAGGTGCTCTTCGATGGTATCCACGGTGGATATCTAACTGGGAGATCCCACAGCCAGGCGAGTGGATGGGATATCAGGGATCATTGTGCCGCAGAAGGAGATGATTCATGGGATTGGGGTGACGGTGAGTTCAATAAAGACCCGAGCCATGGTATGCTGAGCTGGTTGATCACCCCTGAAATAGAAATTCCGGAAAGTGCCGACCAGGACCACGGTGTCTTGTTCACGTTCCAGCACTGGCGAGATTTTGGAGACAACGGGCTTTACGATGGTGGTAATGTGAAGATATCTGTGGATGGCCCGGACGGACCATGGGAGCTGATCGAACCCATGGAAGGATACGATGGTACAGTACCAGCCCCCTTCGGTAACCCTCTAGGCGGTCAAAGAGCATACGGAGGAACGAGTGATTGGGTGAACGCGACCTTCGATCTGAATAGCTTCATAGGTGAAACCGTGAACATAAGATGGGACGCAGGAACCGAGGCATGGGATGGTCTCGAAGGGGAAGGATGGCGCATAGACGACATCTACATGGAAGCCCTGGTCGATGATCCGGACTGCACTCGATGTAATCTGATCTCATGGGATGCTAGTCCTTCAGACGTGAGTCACTACAACATCTACCGTTCAGATGATCCCGGCGGACCTTGGGACGATAGCACTCTTATAGATAGCATAGAAGACAAGGGTTCCACTAGCTACGGATATCTGGATAGTGGAAGGGGTACCGAGGACGACGTGCGTTGGTGGTACCTGGTAAGAGCCGTTGGCGAGAACGGTTTGGAAGAGGATAACGATGCTGCGGTTCAGGAACCTCTAGCAGATCTGGAGTTAATCGAGATAGCCCTAGAAACGGCCAACGGATCAGATGGTTGGAACTTCGTTTCGTTAAGCCTCGCCACTTCAGATAAATCACTTACATCCATCCTTGAGCATCCAGAATATGGCATATCCGGTAGTTACGACAGAGTGATGTACTTCGATGCAGCATCGGATAGGTGGTTTTCATATGTGCCGGATAGGCCGGACCACTTCAACGATCTCAGTTCATGGGATCACACCATGGCGGTTTGGATACGGATGACGGATGATGATGTACTAACGATTGAGGGTGAGGTGCCCAGTGATCCCTCCGTGGAGCTTCTTCCCGGCTGGAACATGGTTGGTATGCCCCTACTCAACGTGGGTGAAATAGAGATACCCGATGAGGTCACAACCATAGGTTATTTTGACCCCGATAAGGATCACAATATCGCTTATACCGAAGCTGAAGACACTTTCTTGTTCGAGCCCCATGAGGGATACTTCATATACAATAGTGCGGACCACATAGTCGAACTGGAAGTTGAACACAACGGTTGAAAGTGGTACGATGATTATTTATAGAGTCGCCGTGCACTTATAGATAGATGGATAAGGGGCTGGAAACCACAAACGCAGGATTAAAATATTGTGGCAACTGGGATGAAGTTTGCGACTTTGCCAGGGACTTAGAGGAGGTATTGAAGGAGTACGTACCGAAAAGTAGATCCATCGACAATTTTCATAAGTGGCGGCCTAGGGAGGATGATGATGAGGAAGACGTCGCTGAGAAAACAGCAGAGGGAGCACTACCGGAGACCAGCAAAGTTGAAGAGGATTTCAGGGGAACGAAAGAGGAGATCAAGGGTGCCGAAGAGGATCTAAAGGAAGCGGTGGAGGACGTAAAAAACGGTGAAGATCCCAGCCAGGATTTCAAAGAAGCATCGAAACATATCGGAAGATTGGTGGGGGCTAAATCCATGCGTTCACTGAGGGAAGCGGAGAGGAATATATACGAGAGGATCATACTGAAACTGAATCCATATTACTTCGACGAGGACGATTTCTCAATAAACTTGGATAGAAAAGGTGATCTGTACATCCTGACTGTGAATATCAAGGATGAGGAGAACCGCCGCCGGGTGTTCGCCCTGGTCAAGAAGGATATGGCACAAAAATCTTAATTACATCTTTTGATATCGAAAAGGGCTCAGGAGCAGATGGAATATGACAGATATACCCGAATATGTTGGCCCTATGGCCATGGGATTGAAGATGGGCATCATAGTACCGGGAACGGATATCGTCGATGAGGTGTTCCGTTCCGTCGAACGCTGTTTTCAGGACGATTTACTCCACGACGGAGATATAATATGTATCACCGAATCGGTCGTTGCCAGGGCCCAGAACAACTATGTTACCGTGGATGATGTATCTAGAGAGGTGAGAGATAAACTCGAACTCAAGAAGGACGGCACCATCGGTGTGGTGTTCCCCATCACCAGCAGGAACCGCTTCTCCATGATACTGCGTTCCATAGCTGAAGCCGTTCCCGAAGGAAAGGTCATCGTACAGTTCTCATACCCTGACGATGAAGTGGGCAATCAGACCATCGATCCCGATTTCGTCGAAGAAATAGACAAAGAGATCATCACACTGGAAGATATCGGTGACAGGGAGTTCAAACATCCCATCACCGAGATGGATTATATACAGTATTATCGAGATATCATAGAGGAGGCAGGTGCGGAACCGGATATAGTTCTCAGCAATGATCCCTTGCACATATTAGAACACGAGCCGGATGCGGTGTTAGCCGCTGACATACACACCAGGAAGGTAACGAAAGACACCATCTGTAAGCAGTTCGACAACTGCATCACCCTCTGTGAACTCTTCAACAACGGTGACGTATGCTCAGACTGGGGTCTTTTAGGCAGTAACATGTCCAGCGGCGGTCGTCTCAAGCTGGCACCCAAGGATGGAGATGTAGTCGTTAGTTCGATCCAGAAGAAGGTAAAGGATAGATTAGGCGTTCACACAGAGGTGTTGATCTACGGTGACGGTGCATACAAGGATCCCACCAGCGGCATATACGAACTGGCGGATCCAAGCGTTACGGTTGCAGCCACCGATGGTCTTAACAGATTCCGAAGGGGATTCAAGCTCAAGTACCTGGCCGATATCTTACACAACGAAGGTAAAAGCGTAGAAAAGATCGAAGAGATACTCAAGGGGAAGAAAGCGGACAGCGAATCTGAATCCGATTTTGAGAGAGAAGGGACCACTCCTAGGCGTATGGAAGATCTTTTGGGAAGTCTTGCCGACCTGACCAGCGGTTCTGCAGATGCCGGTACTCCTGTTGTATTGGTGAAGAACTTTCTAAATTAGTCACTCGGCGATAGGCTGGAAACAAGCGCCAAAACGGGTCCTATGATCATCCCTGCCCAAAAGAACAAACCGAGTACTCCGTACAGTATGATCTTCAACCTATCGATCTGATCTAGATCCGTACTAGTGAAGGAATATCTCCATAGATTATAACCAAGTAGCAAGGGTATCGCTGCTAGGATAAAACTGACCATCACCGCTGGACCGGGAGATGATCCCATGGATGCGATACCTATCTGTGTCAAGAACAGAGCACCAGTACCCAAGTAAAGGTAACTGGATGTCAGGAGCATCCAACCTGATAAGTTCTCCGGTAGCTCATCTTTTTTTCTAAGATAGGTGTGGATCGCTCCCACACCTATGGTGACGATCAAAGGTGCGAATATCAAGGATATAGGCTGCCCCTCCCACCTCCGGATCCTGACTACATCTATCGGCAGTTTGATCCATTCGAAAACCGTAAACCTTTCCCTATAACCAACCACAAGCCCGTAGTTCCCTCCTATCTCATCGTGGTAAACCACGACATAGTATACCCCATGATCCTCCACACCCTCCTTGAACTCTGCTCCTGTACGGTAGCTGGAAGGTGTGAAAGGCTCAAAACTTCCATCATCCAATTCTGCCTCTATCGATTTTATCCCAACATCATCAGGGGTTTCTATAGTGTTCTGAGGTAGAGAACCCCACCGTTCTACTGTAGGGGTGAATACCGTCTTCCTAGCATATTCACTTTCACTGACCCCCTTTCTAAAGCATTAATAAGATGCCAACCACTGAATACCTAATGGATACGGTACGGACATACCGAGCGAAGATACTCAACCACCACCAAGTCAAAAACGATCTGGACCTATGCGGTTTCTCGGCATCTAAGCTCTGGAATGTTGGTAGGCACTACATAGAACGGGCCTGGGAAGAAACGGGTGAGATCCCGAACGGTTACGAGTTAAAGACGGAGTTGAAAGATCACGAACGCTATAGGGACTTGTATTCACAGTCCAGTCAGCAGGTTTTAGAAGAACTTGCTGAGGCGTTCAAAAGTTGGTACAACTCCAACGACAAAGATGACAACCCACCAAGGTATAGGAAAAGAGGGAATCAACATCCGAGGTCCACGGTCACTTGGAAAAAAGACGCTATATGGCACGATGAGCATAACAACAGGTTACGCCTCTCTAAAGGTTCCAACCACAAAACGAAGAGAGACGACTACATACTATGTGAGTTCGAAACAAGACCGGATGTTACGGTTGAAGGCATACAGGTAGTAAGATCGGTGTGGAACGGTGATGTGTGGGAACTGCACATAGTCTGTAAGAAGGAAATAGAAATTGATGAAAAGCCTAACGGGAAAACGGCGGGGATCGACCTTGGGATCAATAACTACTTGGCGATATCCTATGGAAACGGCGTTACAAAGGAGATATATCCCGCCAATACTCTAAAAGAAGATAAGCATTATTTCACCTTGAAGGAGTATAAAACTGAAGGTGAGAACGGACCCAGTGAGAAGGCACTACGGCTAAGAAGAATGTTAGCAAGGCGGAAAAAGCATTTCCTACATACCCTATCCAAACATATCGTTGAACAGTGTGTCGAAGAAGACATAGGTAAGATCGCTATCGGTGACCTGAGTTACATACGAAAGCAAGAGGATGGTGAGAGCAGGACTTGGGGTAAAAGTGGTAACAAAAAATTACATGGTTGGGAGTTCGAGAAGTTTACCGATTTACTGGAGTATAAGGCAGAAGAAGAGGGGATCACAGTGGAAAGGATCGATGAAAACAACACTTCCAAGACTTGTTCATCCTGTGGTGTAGTGGACGGTCGTAACAGGATCGAGCGAGGGTTGTATGTCTGCAGTGATTGTGGTAGTGTGATGAACGCCGATGTGAACGGTGCTGAAAATATAAGGAAAAAGATAACTCAGAATCCTGAAAGGGATATGAGTAACGGTTGCGTGGCACAGCCATCAACCTATCTGTTCGATAGAACGGCTGGTATCTTCAAGCCGAAAGAACAGATGAGTTGTAAACCTTAGATTTCCAATCGGGAAGCCCCACGGCTCTGCCGTGTGGGAGGATGTCACGTAAGCCGGAACCGTATCGTTAGACTCGATGTTATCACCCATGATCACCATATTTGGAGAGAACTCGCTGTTATGAGGCACGATTATACCCAACTGAAGCCTTTCTCCTTTTTCCAATTCCATCCTGTAGTAATGGGCAGACGTTCCATGATCGAGTTCAGCATATATGACCCATGATTTGGTCGGGTTATCCACATATTGGGCAGTATCCAAACTTTCATTTTTTTCCCTGAACTGGGGTGCGTGAGCAGAGGCTACCGATAGTAAAAGGACAAATATCACGACCACTGTTATGACCCGAACACCCATGATACGTAATGGTCATCTATCGAGATAAATATTGCTATGCTTACTGAGAAAAAATACATGATCTAGGGCTCTATTGCCCTCAACACTTCTACCTAGGCCTCTCAGTCTGAATCCTTAGGCTTAACAACGGCCACCGTCGCTTTGGTATGCTTCAAGACCCTCTCGGTAGTACTCCCCATGAATATCGAAGAAAGCCCGGAGTGGCCGTGAGATGACATGTAGATTATATCGTCTTGATCGGTCAATCGTGTTATCTCAGCGTAGGGTTTACCCTCTACGTGTTTTGTCTCGATATCGACACCCATCTCCTCTGCTTTTTTCTCAACTCTTTCGAGCACTTTTTCTCCTTCACGTTTCATGGCTTCATCGATTATATCTCTGGCACTAAAATCCACATCGTCCATATCGTAATCGATGAGTCCTTCTGAGTAACTCGCTGGTTTCATCACATAGACCGCTAGAGCGGGTATGCCGTGGGCCTTCGCTGCTCGCAGCCCTTCGATAACTCCGATATAAGATAGCTTAGACCCGTCTGTTGGAATCACTACTTTTCCATACATGGATACATAACCCGACCGGAGGTGTGTAAATCTTTCGGTTGCTCAACCTGTTTGACCGCTTTGACGACGGCTACCGTCGCTTTAGTGTGCTTCAGCACCCTGTCGGTGGTACTCCCCATAAAAAAAGACGAGATACCTGAATGGCCGTGGGATGACATGTATATTATATCATCTTTATCGGCTATTTTTACTATCTCTTCGAATGGAGTCCCTTCCATCAACCGGGTTTCTAATTCGATACCTAGTTTCTTCGCCCTTTTCTCCACCCGCTCGAGCACATCTTCTCCTTCCTTGATGCCCATATCTCTTATCATCTCTTTGCTCGATATGTCCATGTAATCCATAAATCCATGAGAATATTTACTGTGGCTTACGACATAAACAGCCACCGCCGGTATCTCCAAGATCTTAGCTGCACGAAGCCCTTCATCCAACCCCACAAATGAGAATTTTGACCCATCAGTAGGCAGCACCACTTTCCCATACATAGGATGTATATACACTCACATATCGATAAACATTTTGTCGACGATCACCCGTTGTTGTTAGCTTTGACAACGGCCACCGTCGCTCTACTGTTCTTGATCACCCTATCCGTGGTACTACCAAGTAACACAGACGAGAGTCCGGATCTACCATGTGATGACATATAGATAATATCTCCCTTATCGGCCAGTTTGGTTATCTCATCGTAGGGTATACCCTCGATCACATTTCCTTCCAAAGAGACTCCCATCTTATCCGCTTCTTCCTTCACCTTCTTCAGTACTTTTTTTGCCTGCTTCCTGAATCCTTCTCTCAGGAACTCCTTATCAGTCACTTCTAGACCGCCCATCTCGTGACCTGAAAAGCTGTAAGAATAACTGCTGGGTTTTATCACGTACACCGCCACCGCTGGTATATCCATCTTCTTAGCGAACTTCAAACCCTCTGTAACGCCCTTGAACGATAACTCAGAACCATCTGTAGGTAAGATCACTTTTCCATACATATACATCATATCTAGTCTATACCTTGTAAGCATTTCGGTTCGAGAAACCAATTTTATTTTTCAGAATCGCATAACATCTTCTAATGTGTCGAAAGATTATTTAACATAGAAAAGACATTTTACTTACGGTGTGATCGGATGAAGTGGAAAGATAGGCCCTGGATGCTATATGTCATAATAGTCTTAGCTTTCGTGGCTACTGGACTGCTGTGGAGGATACATGAAGATTTCAGCATAGATATAACCATAGAACTCCTCGGTGCTATCATCACCATAGTTATCATCGACGAGATGCTGGTCAAATCTAAAAGAAAACGTTGGAACCTGGTGAAGGAGGAGATAGAGTACATACTGGCCAGGAGCATAAACATACTGAGGGATGAGATATTGAGGAACATGTTTTCGTTCAAACCGGATATCCGGGGTAACATGGATATGGATTCCATCGAGGCCGACATCCGGAAGCAGAAGGATAAAAAGTTCAAAGAACTACTTTCCATCCACCCTGAAGACATGCTGGATATACTGGAGGATACGTATCTCCGCGATGGTTACGACGGCTACTTCCAAGAACAAGCCGAAGACCTATGGAGGATACTGAACACAAGGTACTCAGAGCACCTGGAACCCGAGGTGGTGGATGAGCTGCTGAGGTTACATCTTCACCTGAGAGACCTTCACAACAACATAAGATTATATAATAGAGGGGATGAGAACAGAAGACGCTCGTACTATCGTAGAATGGGAGGCAAAGAGGTTGTTTACAACACACGCGGTATGATACGCTCGCTCATCAGGTTGAAAAAGATGGGATATTCCCGGGTAACGTTCAGGGAAGAAGATTAATACTCAATAAACCATCCTTAACCGATGCTCGCTACGTTCAAACACCGACTCGCTGTGGTCATCATACTAACAGTCCTCCTCATTTCTCTCTTCGTCTGGTACGGCTCACTGAAACCGGAGCCCGATGTACACCGATACCCTAGAGCGGAAGATCTGATAAAGGATGAAGAAAAGTATGTTGGCCAAGAGGTCGAGGTGGGAGGAAAGGTCGTATCCACGACTCCACTCATCATAGAGATCGAACACGGTGACGATACCAGGGAGCTTTACATCACCGGGGCTGACGAGGAACCGAACAAAAACGATAGGGTAACGGTGTTCGGTACTTTGGAGGACGAGAACACCATAGCGGCATCAGAGATCATCGTAAAACCGTTCATCAACTACTTTTACATGTACGCGGTATCTGTAGTAGCGGCACTTTGGATCCTGTTCAGGATCAGCAGGCAGTTCAGATGGGACGGAGAGGGCAAGATATTCATGAAACGGGAGGGACCGGATGGCTGACTTACTGACCCATGTACTGCTGGCTTACTCGCTGGGCACCGTTCTCTCGTGGAGATACGATCGGATAGAAAAACATCACGTGACCCTACTCATGATCGGGGCAACGTTACCCGATCTCACCAGGATCGGTCTGATCATAGATCCAGGATACATCCAGGGACTGGGCCTACCGTTCAGCTATTTCCCACTACATACCATCCTCGGATCGCTGATCGTCGCCTTCATCATCACACAATTCGTGAACGATGAGCTCGCCTTTCCGATCATCGGTGCCGGTGCCCTCTCACATCACCTCCTGGACTCCCTTTTACTGAACGCCTCCGGCTACTCATACCCTTTGTTCTGGCCTGTATCATCTTATTCACCACCCACACCCGGATTGTATCTAAGTACAGATATGTGGCCGGCCTTAGTGGCGGTTGCTGTATCATTGATAATATGGATGATAGACCGGAAAAAATTAAAAAGCGAGCTCACGTTGGGTGAGTAAATCAGGTGAACTTTATGGTAAAGAAAGCGATAGTACTGGCAGCCGGAGAGGGTACACGGCTCAAACCGATAACCGACGCCATACCGAAAGAGATGATAAGGGTTGGGAAAAAACCAGCCATCGAACACGTACTGGAAGTGCTGAAAGCCGGAGGTATCGAAGACGTTCTGATAATAGTAGGCTGGAAAAAGCACGCTCTCGTGGATTATCTAGGCTCGGGTAAGCGCTTGGGCTTGAAGATATACTTCAGGATGCAGGAGGAAGCTAAAGGTACGGCCCACGCGGTCTCACTCGGTGATGATTTTATCGGTGACGACGATTTTGTGGTGATGTATGGTGATAACTACATAACCCCCTACGACACCATGAAGCACATAGTCGATTTTCATAAACGAAACAACAGTCGGGCCACCCTCGTTCTTAACCCCGTTGAAGATCCTAGAAGGTTCGGTGTGGTGAAGATGGATGAAGATAACCAGATACACGGTATGATCGAGAAGCCCACCTGGGAGGAGGCGGAGCCGTACAGGGTCAACGATCACTGGCTCAATATAGCCGGACTCATGGTACTCAACGGAGAGATATTCGAATACATCAGAAAGACGACACCCGGTAAGAAGGGAGAGCTGTGGCTCACCGATTCAATAGAACTCATGAGGAAGGACGGTAATGCCATGTACGGCTACATATTCACCGGTAAGCGGTTCGATATAGGTACATTCGAGTCGCTAAGGGAAGCGGATAAATTAGAGATGGAACGGATCGCGGAAGAGGAAGAGTGAACTGTTCACAGCACCTTTTCCATAGCGGTCTTCATACGCCTGATCCCCTCTTCTATATCCTCAAGGGATGATGCGTAGGATATCCTCAGGAATCCTTCTCCTTGACTGCCGAATGAAGTACCCGGCAGCAAACATACACCGGCTTCATCGATCATGTAGTTGGCCAGTTCCTCACTTTTCATACCTGTCTCCTTGATGTTCGGGAAGACATAAAAAGCTCCTTTTGGATATATACAGCTCATACCCGGGACCTCGTTCAGCCCCTGGACGATAGCCGTTCTTCGTTTCGTGAAGTGTTCCATTATATGGTCCACAAAGTGCTGTCCGTTCCTCAACGCTTCAACACCACCTTTCTGTACGAAGGAAGTCGTACATGAACCAACATCTGCAAAGAGGTTGTGTGTTTTGTGTATGATCTCTTCAGGGGCAACCATGTATCCCAGCCTCCAACCGGTCATGGAGTAAGCTTTTGAAAATCCGTCCACTATGATGGTACGTTCCTTACACTCGTCAAGGTAGGATGGGCTGTAGTGCTTTTCCCCGTCATACAACATCTTGCTGTATATCTCGTCGGAGAGGATATAGGCATCGTTCTCTTCAGCCATCTCGGCGATGGCTTCGACATCCTTCTTCTTCAGCACACCACCGGTGGGATTCTGAGGCGAGTTCAGAAGGATCAGTCTAGTATCACCGGACATCTTCTCCTGCACCTGTTCAGGAGTCATCCTGAATTCGTCTTTTTCGTAAAGAGGTATCTGCACTTTTTTGGCGCCCATGTATCCTATCAAAGAATCGTACTGGAAGTAGAACGGGTTCTGATAGATCACTTCTTCTCCCATCTCCACTGTGGTCATCAAACCAAAGAATATACCCGGCTTTGCACCGGGAAGTACCATTATCTGTTCTTTGTCCGGTCTGAACCCTCTGCTCTTCTCTATGTCGTCTTGTATGGCTTCGATCAGATCGGGTATCCCCAATGTAGGTACATAATGTGTGAAACCTTCGTCCAAAGACCCCTTTGCCGCTTCTTTAACGTTCTCAGGAGTATCGAAGTCGGGCTGTCCTATCTCGAACCTCACCATATCTCGACCCTGTGCTTCCAGGCGGTTAGCCTTGGCCAGGTACTCCAGGGGGGGTTCCCCCCTGAGCATTGAGATATCCCCGGCTAGTCCTTTAGACATGTTTTCCCCTCTATGGTTCGGGTATGCACAGGTCTTTGGCACCGTGTTCTGACAGTTTAAGGTCGGGATACTTCTCCTGGATTATATTGTGTATTATCTCAGCGTACTTGACCTTCTCTTTGGCGAACTTAGCCAGGAAACCTTCATCTACCCACGGCTTGTACATACCTGCTCCGGCAGCTAGTCCGTATCCGGGCTCAATCTTGAAGTAGCACGGTGCGGACACACGGGCCAGGTCAGGTGCCTCGTAGAAGCGGTTGAATCCTCCCATGGAATCAGCCAGATAGATGTGTATGTCTATGGGTATATCGATTGCCTTCCTTATGGAAGCGAACATCGGTATGGACAGATCTCCTATAGGATTGAACGTTCCAGCACCTAGATCCTCCAGTACCTTACCTCCGGCGGCGTTGGCGTGTCCGGCGTATATGGACACCTTGAAAGTCACATCATCCGGGATCAATCCCTTTTTCTTCAGCTCGTCGGCGATCCATAGCATGCCTTCGTCGGTCACCAGGAATCCCCTGAAACCGAAGTCTATACATCTCTTTATATCTTTTAATGCGTAAACTATGTTGTCTGAACCTCGTACTCTAAGACCGGAAAGTGCCCCTTCAGGCGTAGCTATCTGCCTACCCGTGTTCCAGCTGGCCCTGGGACCGGGAGTTATGATAACTTCCATGTCCGAATCAGCCGCCATCTGAGCGAAGTCCTCCAGCTCGTCGTCGGTCAGCAGGGTACTCCCCATGACCGTACTTATCAGACGGTGTACAGGTATGTCTCGTTCCTCTCTCTCCTCGATGAGAGCTTCCAGGGTCGATGGTCTTTCGATCCCCGAGATCTCCATCCGATAGTGGCATCCGTCTGGGAAACTCTTCTTCGATCTTGGCAGGTCTTTGGGGTCCTGACTGGGTATCCCCATCTCTTCTATGGCATCCAGAATTTCTTTCATATCGTCCATAATTTCACCGATTAGTTCTTTTTTTCAACAGTGGACAGGTAAAGGTGGCTATGGTATTTAACATCTCCGAATATCAGAAGGAGAACTCCAGGCCGAGCTCCTTCAGTTTGGACTCCTTGGGAACTCCGTTCTCATCCCAACCTCTGAGCTCGTAGTACTGATCCAGCATCTCGTCGAACATCTCATCGGTGAACGCGTTTCCTGCGGTCGGTCCGTCCGGAAGCGGTTCCTTCAACCTCTCGGGTATGGAGTCGTCTTTCCGATCGAAACCTTCCCGGACGGCGTACATCCTGGCAAGNTTCCATATCCGTTCTCCGGATCTCAGGTACTCCTCTTCGCTCAAGTCGAATCCAGTGGCGGCGTTGAACATATCTACGAAGCTGTCCACACCGAAGGGTACGAAGTCGCACATCACCAGTGAATAGGCCGCGGCCCTTTCATCCTGCGTCTCCTTGACCAGTTCTGCTCGTCCTTCTGCGGAGAACCTTTCGTCCATCTCGAGTTCAGCTCGTACCGTCCAAGCCCGCTGATGGCAGGCTCCTCGGTCGCTGGTAGCATAGGCCAGTCCCATGCCGGGAGAGCCCCTTGGCTCGTATCCGGGGTACTCCATCCCTTTGCAGTGCATGGCGAAATCAGACGATCCTTCTCCAATCTTTTCGGCGGCCCTCATGACGCCTTCCGCCAGCAGATCTCCGATCCCTTCTCTGTTTGCGATCATCTCCACCAGTTTGATGTAAGGCTTCACCTCGCCGAACCGGGGTTCCAATCCGTCGAAATCCTCCTCGGTAAGGATCCCCTTTTCGAAGCATTCCATGGCCCATCCAAGCACGTTCCCTGTTGATATACCGTCCAATCCCAGTTCGTCCACCAGTAGGCTGGCTTTAGAGACCGCGTTGAGATCTCCCATGCAGCAGTTGGAACCCAACAGGGCCAGCAGCTCGTACTCGGGCCCCTCTAACCTGGTACCTTCATATTCTCCTTCAGTTACAACGCTGTGCTTACCGCACCGTATAGGGCATGCGAAGCAGCTGACGTCTTTCTCCACTATCTCCTCTTCCATGGTCTCTCCGCTGATGTTCTCCGCATCTTCGAACGTCGCCCTTTGGAAGTTCTGTGTTGGCAGTATCCCGTACTCGTTCATCGGATTTATCCAGATAGGTGTTCCGTACTTTGTACGGTTGGGGACGAAGTCGTCCTCACGGGTTATACGGTACGCCTCTCCGGAAACCTCCTTGAACTCGTCGACCCTTGCAGGCGACGGCTTTCCGGTCCCTTTTACCGCTACCGCTTTCAAATTCTTAGAACCCATAACTGCACCTGCACCACCACGTCCCGCCTGTCCCCCTCTTTCCTTCTGAAGGTGAGTATCTATGTTGATCATGGCGTACTTGACCAGGTTCTCTCCAGCGGGTCCTATACCGGCAACCCTCAGTTTATCATCACCGTACTTATCTCTGAGTGCTAGTGTGGTCTCCGTGGTGGTCTTTCCCCACAGTTCCGAGGCGTCCTCTATCCTCACATCCCCGTCTTCGACCATCAGATAGCACGGTTCTTCGGATCTACCGGTTATAATCATTACGTCGTATCCGGCCTTCTTCAACTCCGGTCCGAAGAAGCCTCCACAGTGACTATCGTTAAAGGTACCGGTAAGAGGTGATTTCGTGACTACACAGTATCTCCCCGAGGTGGGAGCGGTGAGTCCGGTCAGAGGTCCTGTGACGAACATGAGAGGATTTTCCGGGCCCAGTGGATCCGTACCGGCTTCAGTCCGATCCCACAGTAATTTAGCGCCCAACCCTTTACCGCCGATGAACTTCTTAGCATCTTCCATATCCAGATCTGTGATCTTCACCTCTTTATCGGTAAGGTCTATCTCCAGTATCTTACCGGTGAATCCGTTGGCCAAGTCTATCCCTCCATTGCACCGTTTATGGCTAATAGATCAACCAGGAGTGAGAAACCGGTCTCCATCTTACCCGCACCGGGTCCGATGATTGTCACGTCTCCAAGAAGATCCGTGGTGAAGGTGAGGGCGTTTGTGGGTCCCATGACCCCTGCCAGCGGATGATCCATAGGTATCTTCTCCGGACCGACACTAGCTTCGATGCCCCCTTCAGTTTTCTTGGTGCTTCCGATGAGCTTCCATCGGTGCCCTTCCTTTTTTGCCTCCTCGACATCCTGCAAGGATATACCGGTGATCCCTTCTCTTGCCACATCCTCCAGCTCCATGTCGGCGCCCATGACAGTGTTGGACAATATCAATACCTTACCCTGTGCATCTATACCCTCCACGTCTCCCGTGGGGTCGGCTTCTGCGTAACCCAGCTCCTGGGCCTTCTTAAGCGCATCTTCGTATTCCATGCCCTCTTCCATCTTGGAAAGTATGTAGTTGGTCGTACCGTTCAAGATGCCCTTTATCTCTTTTATCTCGCAGCCCGCAAGGGTTTCCCAAGCCAGGTTGATCGTTGGAGTACCGCTCACCACGGTACCTTCGAAGCGATATTTAACACCGTTCCTATCGGCCAACTCCATCAGCTCCTTGGCGGCGTTGGCAACAGGACCTTTGTTCGTACTAACGACGTGCTTACCCGCTTTCAGAGCGGTCCTGACGTGTTCAAGAGCAGGTCCACCTGTTTTCATATCCGTATAGGTGACTTCTATGATCGTATCTGCGTTGCTCTCTTTGATGGTCTTCAACGGGTCCCATCCTTTGATACCTGTCGGATAATCTTCCAAACCATCACCTTGGTTGACCATGTTCATCACCCGTGATAGATCCAATCCGTCTTCATCGTAAACCGATCCTAACTTCATGTCGGATATGGCCACCACTTCGTACTCGAACCCATATCTATCTTTCAGCTCATGCTCCTTTTTTAGAAGTATATCAGCAAAGCCCTGGCCGACAACTCCGAAACCGATAAATGCCAATCTAAATTTCATTTTTTTCACCGTTGTTCATTTTTGTACAACGGAAGAAGTATCGTTTACTTAATACTTTCGAGTTCTCCCTTTTTTTAGCTTTAGAATAGAACGATCCTCTAAATAAGATCATGATATCTTATCGTAACATATATCTAACTCTTCGGTCTATCCTTAGCTAAGTGGTGTAACAAGGATGGATGAGTCTACCAAAGAGGATTTTATAGTAGGACGGGAGTCAGATATCCGTGTTATCAAAGATAAAATCGAACGATCATTCGATGGTCAAGGTAATACAGTATTTATCTCTGGTGAAGCAGGTATCGGCAAATCCACCCTTGCCAATCTAGCCTTGACCGAAGCGGAAAAAAGAGGGGCCCATGTATTCCAAGGATGGTGTTTGTCCGGAAGCACCAATCCGCTGATGCCATTGAAAGAGGCCTTTCGTGAAACCGATATAGGATATCTATTATCCGGCCGTCCCCCTCCTTTATTGATCTCTACCTATTTGATCGACCCCTCTGGATTGATGATAGCAAAGGAGGAAAGGGATATGACGGACATGGATCCCGATATATTCTCGTCCATGATAAAGGCAGTCGAGAACTTCGTCAAAGATTCACTATCCATGATGGGACAGGATTGCGAAGGAGGTTTGAACGGCATATCTTTCGGTGAATTTGAGATATTGTTGAAACACTGGAAAGATCTCATCCTTGCAGCCGTCATAAAAGGAGAAAAGAACGAATTTTTGATAGAAGACCTAGATCTAACCTTGAAAAAAGCCCTACCGCTAGTTGAAGGATGGGACGGAGACGTATCTAAAGTAAAAGAAGCTGGATCAGTGATCAAGAAGTTGATAACATCCGGCAAGTATGAAGGACATTACCTTTCAGAAGACCCGAAGCTCGTGCAGGAAAACCTTTTCGATAACGTTCTTCTAGGGCTTCAAAGGTTGGCAGAGCAGCGCCCGCTTGTCCTGTTTTTAGATGATCTACAATGGGCGGATCCCACGACCCTTTCAATTTTTCATTACATCTCCCGAAATATCAAAGATCACCAGATCTTACTTTTAGGAACTTATCGACCAGAAGATATTGATGTATCTGCCAGACAAAGTGGTTCCCTGCTCGATACACTGAAAGGTATGAATAGAGAGGGGCTTTACCATGAGATCGATTTAAAAAGATTGACTCAAGAAGATTCAAAAGACCTGATCGATTCGATCCTGTATCCAGGAAACCTCGAAGAAGGATTGTATTCATCGATTTACCAGGAAACTACCGGCAATCCCTTGTTCATCGAAGAGCTGATCCAGCTGCTTATCGATGAACAACATCTCATAAGATCGAGTGGTGCCTGGTGCTCAAAGGGGGCCTTGGAAACTTCAAAGATTCCTGATAAGATCTATGATGTGATAAAAAGGAGATTGGACCGTTTGGAAGGTGAATATCATGATATCTTAGAATGTGCAAGCATCATGGGCAATAATTTCAGGAGCGATATCCTTCAGGAGGTTCTCGGTATCGATAGATTGACGATATTAAAAAGGTTGAGCGATCTAGAAAAAAAATATCATCTGATACATTCAGAACGTGGAAGATACTTTTTTGATCATAACGAGACCAGGGAAGTCATCTATCAAGACCTACTCCATGAACTAAAAATGGAATATCATCGGATCATCGGTTGCATCCTGGAAGAAAAATACCTGGATGGCGAGGAAGACCTATTGGTCGATACCGCTCTTCACTTTTATCACGGTGAAGACCATCGGGCTGTCGATTACCTTATACAAAGCGGTGATGAAGCCGCTGCAGGTTACTCGAATAAGGAAGCTATAGAACTTTACTACAAGTCATTAGATATGATGGAAAATAAAGATCAAGGGCTGATGGAAAAAATCGGAGACATCTATCTACGCACCGGTGATCACGAAGATGCATTATCTGCTTATAGCGCGGCTTTGGAATCGAGTGATGAGGATGAAAACAAGGCGGATATAATCCGAAAGATAGGTAAAACATATAATCGCAAAGGAGCTTATGATAAGACATTAAAGTTTTGTAGAGATGGGATATCCCTCCTGGATGATCCAGATTCCATAGTTAAGGGAAAATTGTTTAAAGTCATGGGATGGGCTCATCTTCGGAAGGGGGATTACGATAAAAGTAGAGAATATATGGATAAGGGACTGAAGATCTCTAGTCGAGCGGATGATAAAAAGGAGATGGGTGAGATGCATCATGCACTGGGGACACTTTATTACACCATGAACAGCTACCAGGATGCCTTAGAGCACTTTGAAATGGCCATGAGTATACAAGAGGAGTTAGGTGATGAGAAAGGGGTTGCTAAAACCATGAATAACATGGGTAACCTATTGGAAGCGGTCGGAGAGATAGATAGTTCCTTAGAATACTACAAAAAGGCTTTAGAGGTAGTCCAGAAGATCGGAGAAAAATATTACATCGCCGCCACTCTGAACAACATGGGAATAGTGTACTGGGAGAAGGGAAGGCTGGATAAGGTTCTGGAATGTCAGAAAAAAAGCCTGGAAATATTCCGAACCATGGGCAATCAAAGTTATACTGCTACTCTCCTCAACAACGTCGGTAATATATACCATGACAAAGGAGATATAGAGAAAGCCATGAGCAACTACAAAGAAGCGCTTTCTATAGCTGAGAGGTTAGGTGAAAAGATATCTATGATACATCCTCTCACCAACATCGGTTTGGCTCATTTGGATATGGATGAAATAGAAACTGCTAGAACTTATTTCTACGACAGTTTAAGCATCTGTGCCGAATCAAAAGATCTGAGGCAGTCCATCGTGAATTATTTTGCATTATGTGAAACACATCTACGAGAAGGAAAGGCTGAGAGGGCTACTACAGAAGCCAAAAAGGCTCTCGATATCGCATTGAAGCTCGGTAGCGCTACCCAGGAAGGAAGGAGCAGAACCTTATACGGTATGATATATCGGGATAAGGATGAACAAGATAGATCCAAAGAGGAATTTCTTAAAGCCATCGAATTATTAGAAGATAGTGGCGAAAAGAGAGAATTGGCTAGGTCCTATTACGAATATTCTATTCTGCTATCTACAATGGGACAAGAAGAAGACTCCCAGAAGTACTATCGATCTGCTGTAGAGATCTGGGAAGAAAATGGTATGGAACTATGGCTAAATAGGGTACGCTGACTGCATCAATTTTTTACATATCTAACTAGGTTTCGACATACGAAACAAACACAAATCATATTCACCTATAACGATGATTTCTCCTCCTTTTTTCTACTTCGAAAAGAGGTACCAAATCTCTTCATATCTTCCAAAAAAAGTTATAGA
>SL_8KL_010_SEDDRAFT_10001446_pt1 | contig 20578 bp, 17 predicted proteins | sample SodLakKL_010_SED_4_FD_11160 | JGI IMG/M metagenome (IMG submission 11160)
GGCGGGGAAAGGTTTGTCAAGCAGTTGCCACGCCGCAACCCTGAACGGCGGCAGTCCCGGGGTACTGCACGGTAGCTTCAGCTACTTGTTGCAGGATGCAGCCGGGCAAATCACGGAAGCTCACTCTATTTCTGCAGGTCTCGATTACCCCGGGGTCGGCCCGGAACATGCATACTTTAAAGAAACGGGCAGGGTAACTTATCAAGCAGTGACCGATGAAGAAGCTTTAAAGGCCTTTCTGCTGCTCGCTGAATGCGAGGGGATTATTCCCGCCCTGGAAAGTGCCCATGCACTGGCTTACCTGGAACAGCTTATCCCGTCTACAACTAAAAATGAAACAGTGGTGGTTTGCCTTTCCGGCCGGGGAGATAAAGATGTGGCCATGGTTTCAGAAATATTAAAGGGGGCGGTGTAATGAACAGGATAGAAAGTACTTTTAAAGAACTTAAAAACTCCGGAGCTAAGGGCATAATAACTTACCTGACGGCAGGATATCCAGGCTTGGAGGCGACGGAAGAACTGGTAATGGCCATGGCTGAAAGCGGTGTGACAATGGTAGAGCTAGGGGTTCCTTTTTCAGACCCGGTTGCCGACGGCCCGGTCATCCAGGCGGCCTCGATGCGATCCTTGCAAAACAAGACCACCCTGGCCGATGTTTTAAGCCTGTCAAAAAGATTGCGGGAAAAGCTCACAATTCCTCTATTAATCATAACTTACTATAACCCGGTTTATGCATACGGGGTCGAAAGGTTTGTCGGCGAGGTTAAAAACAGCGGCATTGACGGGGTTATTGTTCCAGACCTGCCCCTGGAAGAAAGCGACTGGCTTGCCGGCAAACTGCAAAAAGAAAACATACACTTTATCTATATGCTTTCGCCTACCAGTACCAGGCAGCGCATGATTACTACCGTCCAAAAGGCAACCGGATTTATATACTGTGTGTCGACTGCCGGGGTAACCGGGACCAGGGATGCTATTCCCAAAGAAGGTCTTAGTTTGCTTGCCCGGATCCGGGAATTAACTGAGTTACCCCTGGCCCTGGGTTTTGGCATCTCCACACCGCAGCAAGTCGCCTCCCTTGGGGATGGCGCCGATGCGGCAATAATCGGCAGTGCAATAATTAAGTTAATCGATCAGGGAGGTAACAAGGAACAAATAAAAGATCGAATGAAAACTTATTTAGGTGAATTTATGTCAAAGGGACGGTTCTTTTGACATTATTTTTCTTACGGTTTCCCTATTTTGTTCCAACAGGGTTGCAATTGCACGCAGTGACAGGTCAGACTGCTTTGCCAGTTCGATTACTAACGTCTCAAGTAATTTTTTATTATCCTTGTTTTTTAGTTTGCTTTTACATATACCGGCTTCTTTCAGGTAATTATCTGCCATTACTTTTACTTCCTCGAAGGATAATTCTTTTACATCAATAAAATTATCCTCCGTTATTTTTTCATGAAAATCAATAAAGGCTTTTATTGCCTGGGATGGATCAATTGATGAGATTTGCAGAACTTCTTTGATACCCGGTTTATTGGAGAAACTAACGTTTAAATATTTTTTATAGCTACTCCATTTATACGAGTTCAGGTCTGATATTCCAGCTTTTACAGGATTCCTGTGTACATAACGAACTGCGGCTAATAGGTGTTTTTCATTTTCAATTACTTCGCTTCTATAACGATCTTGAAATACATGGCCTAGGCTGTTGTGCTGTTTATTATAATAAAAAGCATAACTAATGCCTATTTTTTTCATAGTCTGTGAGATTGGAGCAGTACCTTCCCTGACTACCATATGCAGGTGATTATCCATTATGCAATAGGCATGAAGTATCGCTTTATCAATGGTAACTTTTTTATGAATTATACCAGTAATTAATTCTTTATCATTATTACTATTAAAGATTCTGTGGCGATTGTTACCTCTCATCATAATATGGTAAGTTGCAGTAGCGCTTTTTTTTCTGGCAAATCTGGGCACTAAATTTCCCTCCAAGATATTAAATGTTGTCAAAAGAACCGTCCCTATGACATTATTGTCGCCGATCCAGGTTTCTGTATTGCACCGCCTCGGCAATATGAGCGGAATCAATTACTTCGGAACCGGCCATGTCGGCAATAGTGCGGGCTACCTTGATGATGCGGTCATGGGCGCGCATAGAAAGGTTTAAGCTTTTAAAGGATTGATGCAACAGCTTCTTGGCTTCCCGGCTGAGCGGGCAGTGTTTTTCGAAGTGGCGTGAGCGCAGCTGGGCATTGGTGGTTACATTGATAGCACTGTACCGTTTACGCTGTTTCTGCCGGGCATTATCCACCCGCTGGCGGATATATAACGAACATTCCCCGGGTATTTCTTTTTCAAGCTGTTCCAGGTCAAGTCCCGGGACTTCAACCTGGATGTCAATGCGGTCGATTAATGGTCCCGACAGCCTGGACCGGTAACGGGCCATCTGGCTCGGGCTGCAGCGGCATTCTCTGTGAGGGTCGCCGTAATTCCCGCAGGGGCAGGGGTTCATGGAACCGATAAACATGAAGTCTGCCGGATAAGTAAGCGATGCTGCTGACCTGGTGACAGTAACCTTTCTGTCTTCAAGAGGCTGCCGCAAAGTTTCCAGGATCTCACGGCTGAACTCCGGCATTTCATCAAAGAAAAGGACTCCTAAATGAGCCAGGCTAACTTCTCCGGGTTTGGGAGACATACCGCCTCCGATAATGCCGGCTGTGGTTGCGCTGTGATGGGGGCTTCGAAATGGGCGTTCTTTGCAAAGCGGTTCTTCGGGGTTTAAACGGCCGGCAACACTGTGAATTCTTGTTATTTCAAGGATTTCTTCCAGGGTAGGAGCTGGAAGAATTGAAGGCAGGCGTCGGGCAAGCATTGTTTTGCCACTGCCAGGGGGTCCGTAAAACAGAAGGTTGTGGGCACCGGCAGCAGCAATTTCCAGGGCCCGCTTGGCGGTCTCCTGCCCCTTTACTTCACTAAAATCCAGCCCGGGTTGCTTGGTTTCCAGGAAACTTTTTTTTAACGGCTCAACGTCTGATAGTAAACAATTGCCCCGCAGGTGCTCTACCAATTCAACAAGCGAAGAGGGACCCTTAACTGTAATATTTTCAACCAGGGAAGCTTCTTTGCTGTTAACTTCAGGCAGAATCAATTCTTTATCCCGGTAGTGTTCAAGTTCGCTCAAGGATAGGGCCATGGCAAGGGCTCCATTTACACTGCGCAGGTTTCCGTTAAGAGATAGCTCGCCTGCAAACACTGAATTATCGAGTTTCCCGTTAATCGGAATCTGCCCGGTAGCGGCCAAAAAACCGACAGCAATAGCCAGGTCAAAAGCGGATCCTTCTTTTTTTATATCAGCCGGGGCCAGGTTGACGGTTACCCGGGAAAGTGGGAAGGAAAAGCCGCTGTTGCGAATGGCGGCCCTGACCCGTTCTTTTGCTTCGCGGACCGAAGCATCCGGCAAGCCAATTATATCGAAAGCAGGCAAACCGTCTGAGGTGTCAACTTCAACATCAAGAGGAATTCCATTAATACCAAGGATTGTACAGGAGTGAATTTTGGCGAGCATTTAAGGCCTCCGCAAGTAATATATTTTTTGAGCATGGAAATGCAGGTGTTACTGAAGATATAATTATTCTCCGGTTTTATTTATAATCCTTCAAAATATCATCACAATGAAAAATTTATTCAACCGGACCTCTTTTCTGATTAATAGCAACTATAGTATAATGGTATTGTTTAAACCTATCTGAGGAGGGAATGATGATATGGATAAGTATGAGTGCCAGGTGTGCGGTTATGTTTACAACCCGTCCGAAGGAGATAGTGATGGGGGCATTGCTCCGGGTACCCCTTTTGAGGATCTTCCCGATGATTGGGTATGCCCGGTTTGTGGTGTAGGGAAAGAGGAGTTTGAAAAGATTTAAGCTTTGACCAATAAAAGTTACAGAGCAATCTATTTGGGAGGACTAATTATCCTCCTTTTTTATTAATTTCTGAGTTTTATTCCTTGCCCGGGCAGTTATTCCTTCTGGATGAAATTATTTAAATATGATATGATCCGCCTGGTTAATATTAAGAGATTTAGAAAGGAATTGTGCCATTGGATTACTATGAAACCTTAGAAAAACGCCATGAACCGGAGCCGGAGTGGCTAAAACATTTACAGCATCAGCTTAATCCGGCCCAATTTGAATTTGCTACGACAGATGACCCGGTTTTGCTTGGCCTGGCCGGACCGGGATCCGGCAAGACCAGGGCCCTGATTTACCGGGCGGCTCACTTAATTAAATGCGGAGTCAAACCGGAGCGCTTATTACTACTTACCTTTACCAACAAAGCAGCCGGTGAGATGAAAGAACGCCTCGAAGATCTGCTGGGTTTTTTACCACGCGAATTATGGGCGGGAACTTTTCATAGTATCGGGGCAAGAATTTTAAGAAGACACGCTTCCTTGATGGGTAGAACACCCAACTTTACTATCTTTGATGAAGACGACAGCCGGGCGGCTATGAAAAAAATACTGGCTTCATTCTCAATCAGCGATGAAGACCGCAAGCTGGTTATGCAGCGGGGGTTATTGGGCAGAATTATCAGCCAGGCCCGCAACTCCGGCCTGACCATTAAACAGGTAATGGAAGAAGATTATCCGTATCGCCTGGAATTTTTAGATACCATAAGCAACGTGGCCGAACTTTATGAACAGAAAAAAATAGAAAGCAATGCTTTTGATTTTGATGATTTGCTTTTATGCTGGCTAGGGCTGTTTGAAAAATACCCCGAAATTAAAGAACAATATTGCTACCGGTTTAAGCATGTGTTGGTCGATGAATTTCAAGATACCAACGTGGTCCAGGCCCGCATTATCGATCTTTTTGCCGGTAACTCGGATATCTGTGTGGTTGGTGATGATGCACAGTCCATTTATGCCTTCCGTTACGCCCAGGTGGGCAACATACTATCTTTTCCCGATAAGTATTCTCAATGTAATGTTGTGCGTATGGAGCATAATTACCGCAGCAGTCCGGAAATTGTGGAGCTGGCCAATTCATCGATTAGCCATAACCGGAAGCAGCTGCCTAAAAAATTATTTTCAAATAATCCATCCGGCACCTTGCCTGTGATTGCAAGAGTTTTTGACTCGCGCGAGGAAGCGCATTTTGTCCTGCGCACTATCAGGGAATTGCAAAATAACGGAATTTCCCTGGAGGAAATTGCGATTCTTTACCGCAGTTCATACCTGACCCCGGAAGTTGAATTTCTTCTTTCACGGGAAGGCATCAATTACCGCACTTACGGCGGGATCAAGTTTTTCCAGAAAGCCCATGTCAAAGATGTCCTGGCTTACTTAAAAGTAATTTATAACCCTTTTGATGAAAACTCATGGCGCAGGATTGCTACGCTACAGCAAGGCCTGGGGCCGGCTACATTTGACAAGCTGTGGGCGAAACTAAAAAAATTTGATAACCCGCTTGAAGCTGCCCTGCAAGCTAAAGAAACTCCTCCAAGGGGAAAAGAGGGGTGGCAGGCATTATGTCAGACCTTGAACCTTCTTTATAACGGTGATCATAGTTATGTGCCCGGTTTAATCTCGTCGATCTTGAGCAATAACTACGACCGTATTTTGAAACAAAACTATCCTGATCAATATGAAGAAAGATTTAGCGGGATAGAAAGGCTGGCTATATACGCGGAGCGTTTTGAATCCATGGGCTCTTTTATTGAATCGCTGGCTTTAGAGGAATCGGTTTTTGCCGATACCAGTTCCACTAAGAGTGGACCTTTAGAGCAGTTAACCCTATCGACGATCCACAGTGCCAAGGGCAAAGAATGGGACAGCGTTTTTATCATCGGTATGAACCAGGGGCAATTTCCCAGCAGCAGGGTAGGCCCCGGTGACCTTGATGAAGAACGGCGGCTATTTTACGTGGCCTCCACCCGGGCCCGTCACTATTTGTTTTTAACCACTTACAGGGAGGATTATCGAAATTACGGGGCAACCTCCGAAGGTCCTTCCCAGTTTTTAAGGGAACTCCCTTCGGAATGCTATGAACTGGCAGATTACGACAGGGAGTTTTGATTAACTTGCCAATTTAAAAAGTATTGGACATATTATAACCTGTTATAGTATAATATTGCTTAATTTTTGTAATATATTTGTAATATAAATGATAACAGACTTAATGACAAAGTTATTAATTAAAGATTATTGTTCAACCGGGGCAAATAAACTATCAGAGGATATTGTAAAGGAAAAGTTTAATGGGACAACAAGATAAATTGGAACTGCTTTACCTTAATGCTCTAAACCGGGTTTCAGTGCTCGGCCCAAAACGGATCAAGATTTTACTTGATTATTTCGGATCTCCTGCCGAAGCCTGGAATGCTTCTTCGCACGAACTAAAAGCTCTTTTTGAACTGCAGAAGTATTTAAATCCTTTTTTAAAGGAAAGAGAAGCGATCGACCCGGAAAAAGAGTGGGAACGTTTAGTGGAGAAAAACCTTTCATGTATTGGATCGGATTGCCCCGGTTATCCCAACTTGTTGAAACAACTTCCTTATCCTCCGCCAATCCTTTATTACAGGGGTAACCTGGATAGACTGGCAAATCCCTCCATTGCCATAGTCGGCAGCCGCCGCGCCACTTTTTACGGTAAGGAAGTAGCCTGTAATTTGGCTGAAGAATTGGCTGATAACGGGGTCAGCATTGTTAGCGGAATGGCTCTTGGTATCGATACAGCAGCTCATATGGGAACATTAAAGAAAGATGGTTATACCGTAGCGGTGCTTGGCTGCGGTCTTGACCATTGCTACCCGTCTGAAAACAGGGAATTGATGGAGCAAATTTCAACGGATGGAGCAGTGGTTAGTGAATTTCCGCTGGATACACCTCCCCTGCCCAGACACTTTCCTCAGCGTAATCGCATAATCAGTGGTATTACCCTGGGGATAGTGGTGGTGGAAGCCACTGCCAAAAGCGGATCGCTAATAACCGCCAATTATGCATTGGAGCAAAACCGGGAAGTTTTTGCCGTCCCGGGTAATATTGGCAGTCCCTACAGCCGGGGTTGCCACCGGTTGATTAAAGAAGGGGCTCACCTGGTCGAGTCAGCAGCAGATATCTTTGCAGAATTATACCTGGGTAATATCTATGAAGAACAGTTAAGCCTTGACCTTGGTTCCAGTCCTGATCTTACAGCTACTGAGCAAAAGCTTCTTAGCCTTCTTTCGTACCAACCTGTTCACGTGGACAATATTATCAGAACAAGTGGGAGTAATGCTGCTGAAGTTATTACAGATCTTTTATCGTTGGAATTGAAAAAGTTGATCCGGCAAACTCCGGGAAAATATTTTTGCCGTATTTGACAGTTATGGTAAAATACCTTTCGGAGAGTTATCTTATATTTCTTATTGATTTGAAGGAGTGTATCATGAATGAACCTGGTGATAGTTGAATCACCAACAAAGGCTCGAACTATAAAAAAATTTTTAAGCAAGAACTATAAGGTTATGGCATCCCAGGGACATTTAATTGATTTGCCGCGAAGCAAAATGGGTGTTGATATCGATGATAATTTTGAAGCTAAATATATTACAATTCGCGGAAAAGGAAAGATATTAAATGAATTAAAGAGTGCGGCAAAAAAAGCCAAAAGAGTTTTTCTGGCTGCCGACCCCGATCGTGAAGGTGAAGCGATCTGCTGGCATATCGGAAGAGCTTTACAGCTTGACCCTGAAAAGCCCTGCCGGGTTGAATTTAACGAAATCACCAGGGATGCTGTCAAGGATGCCTTTAAGAACCCACGCTTAATCGATTACAACCGGGTTGATGCCCAGCAAGCCAGGCGTATACTTGATCGGTTGGTCGGATATTCGATCAGTCCGCTGCTTTGGCGTAAAATCAGAAGCGGTCTGAGTGCCGGAAGGGTGCAGTCTGTAGCTGTGCGTTTGATTTGCGAACGCGAAGAAGAGATCAATAAATTTGAACCTGAAGAATACTGGAGCCTCGATGCCCGGCTTCGCAATGACAGTAAAGGTGCCGGTTTTAAAGCTTCACTGGATCGATATAACCGAAAGAAGATCCATCTGGGTCATAAAAATGATGTCGATGAAGTAATTAACGAAATAAAAAAAGAAAGGTTTATGGTCAATAAAGTAACCCGCAGCCAGCGCAAAAGGCGGCCTTTGCCTCCTTTTACCACCAGCAGCCTGCAGCAGGAAGCGTCAGCCAAGCTTGGATTTACCAGCCGTAAAACCATGAATATAGCTCAACAGCTTTATGAAGGAATCGAGCTTGATTCAAATGAAGCAGTGGGCTTGATTACTTACATTCGAACCGATGCTACCAGAATATCTAACCAGGCCCAGGAAGAAGCCAGGGAAATGATATCTGAAAAGTTCGGTGCAGATTATGTACCGGAAAAATCGCCTGAATATAAATCACGTCGGGGTGCCCAGGAAGCCCACGAAGCGATCAGGCCTACGTCTGTGCTGCGAGAACCTGCAACGATAAAAAAATACCTCGGCCGGGATCAGTACCGCCTTTATCAACTAATCTGGAACCGGATGGTGGCAAGCCAAATGAACCCGGCACAATATGATAAAGTGAGGGTTCATGTTAATGCCGGTGATTATACTTTTAAAGCAACCGGTTCTACGTTGCGGTTTCCGGGATTTTTAGTTATTTACCAGGTGGATGACGGTGAGGAAGAAACAGTGCTGCCCGACATAGAGGAGGGGCAGGAACTTGAACTTCTTGATTTACAGTCGAACCAGCATTTTACCAAACCTCCCCCGCGCTATAATGAAGCCTCCTTAATCAAGACTCTTGAAGAAAAAGGGATCGGCAGGCCCAGCACCTACAGCCCGATTATCGAGACGATTCAAAGTAGAGGTTACGTAAATAAAGAAAACAAGGCTTTTGTGCCGACGGAAATTGGCTTTGTTGTCGTTGAGCTAATGGTTCAATACTTTCCGGAAGTAATTGATATCGATTTTACCGCCAGGTTGGAACAGCAGCTTGATGATATCGAAGAAGGTAAGCAAGAACGATTAAAAGTTTTACATGATTTTTATTACGGTTACTTTAAAGACAGGCTTGCCGAAGCGGATGAAAAAATAGAAAAGGTAGAAATTACACCGGAGGTTAGCGATGAGAACTGCCCCAGGTGCGGCGAACAGCTGATTTATAAGCACGGCAGATTTGGACAGTTTTTAGCCTGTCCCAGTTATCCCGAGTGTAAATATACCAAAAAAGTTGTTAGAGAAACCGGGGTAGCCTGTCCGGTTGATGGGGGTATGATTGTCGAACGGAGGACTAAAAAAGGGCGTTTGTTTTATGGTTGCAACAATTATCCCAACTGCGAGTTTTCGCTTTGGAATAAACCGCTGCCGAAAAGTGTCCGGAATGTGGCTCCGTTTTAAGCGAATACCGTAAAAGTAAAGAAACGCTGGCTCGCTGTTCAAGCAAAGACTGTTCTTATGAAAAAGAGTTGAGCAGAGAAGAAGTTGCTGTAGAAAATTAACCGGGTATACGTTTAAATAGGTGGAATTTTTTTAAAAACATTGCTATTTGCTTGCAACCGGGTTGCAGTTATGTTAGGATAATATAGGTGTTGCGGAATGGACTACAAATATTGGCTGGAAAGGTTTTTAAACAACCTTGATGTGGGGAAAAACGCTTCACCTTTAACCCTGCAGGCTTACAGGTCTGATATTTTGCAGTTTTTAAGCCTGGAAGAGACGACACTCGGCGGGAAACAGGCGCTAGATCACCTTACTTTGAGGAGATACCTGGCCTGGCTGAAAAAGAACAACTTTTCCCGCCGCTCAATAGCGCGCAAATTATCTGCGACGCGTTCTTTTTTGTTTTTTTTAAAAAAAGAAGGCCAGATTAAAGATGGAAGATGGGCTACAGTATCCAGTCCTAAAATGGAAAAAAATCTGCCCCGGTTTCTTTACCAGCATGAAGTAAGTGCTTTGCTGGAAGCTCCGGATAGCAGAACAAACTTAGGTTTTAGGGATAGGGCAATTTTGGAATTGATATACTCTTCCGGGATGCGGGTGAGCGAACTGGTTAGCCTTAAGCTTCAAGCGCTGCAGCTGGGCGAAAGGTTGGCCAGGCTGTCCGGTAAAGGAAAAAAAGAACGGATAGTTCCCGTAGGCAGGGTTGCAGCTGAATTACTGGAAGAATACTTGCAGAAAGTTCGACCGGCCCTGGCAGGAAAAAATAAAGATGGGCATAGCTGGAATGAAGTTTTTTTGAATAAATGGGGAAATCCACTAGGTGACCGGGGTATTCGCTATATCTTCCGGAAGTACATCAGGCAGGTCTCTCATAAAGAGGATATCAGCCCTCACTCACTGCGCCACTCTTTTGCCACCCATTTACTGGAAGGTGGCGCCGATTTAAGGGTGGTCCAGGAATTACTGGGGCATGCCAGCATTTCGAATACCCAGATTTATACACATGTAACCAGGGAAAGGTTAAGCGAAGTTTATCATGCCGCATTTCCCCGAAAATAAGCAGGAAAGAGAAAAATTTATGTTTGATGCAACAACTATTATAGCTGTAAAAGTAGGTGACAGGGTAGCCATTGCCGGGGACGGACAGGTTACCTTTGGCAATAACACGATTATCAAGCACAGCGCAAAGAAAGTGCGTCGCCTTTATGAGGGGAAGGTCCTGGTTGGCTTTGCCGGTGCAGTCGCGGATTCGCTTACCCTCTGTGAAAAGTTTGAGGGTAAATTGGAAAGTTACCAGGGCAATTTGCAGCGAGCGGCAGTAGAGCTGGCCAAAGAGTGGCGGACAGACCGGGTTTTGCGACGGCTGGAAGCGCTCCTGGTAGTCGCCAGCAGCGAGGCTTTGCTTCTTATTTCCGGCACCGGGGAAGTAATTGAGCCGGATGATGGTATAGCTGCAATTGGGTCGGGGGCGCCCTACGCTCAAGCCGCCGCTAAAGCAATGGTTCGCAATGCGGAACTCCCACCCGGGAAAATAGCCGGAGAAGCACTTAAAATTGCTTCTGAAATCTGTGTATACACTAATGAAGCCATAATTGTTGAAGAATTGTAGAAAGGTTTGATTAATAAGCATGGCCAGGGAAGAGCTTACACCCAGAGAAATTGTCAGCGAACTTGATAAATTTATTATCGGGCAAGATGAAGCTAAACGATGCGTAGCCGTAGCCCTCAGAAACCGCTATCGAAGACAGCAGTTGACTGACAACCTGCAAGAAGAAATAATGCCAAAGAATATTATTATGATTGGACCTACAGGGGTGGGCAAAACCGAATTGGCCAGACGCCTGGCAAGGATGGTTAACGCTCCGTTTGTAAAAGTGGAAGCTACTAAATTTACCGAGGTAGGCTATATCGGCCGTGATGTGGAATCGATGATTCGCGACCTGGTGGAGACTTCGGTAAGAATAGTTCAGGGTGAAAGACTCCAGGAAGTGCAGGACAAAGCAGCGCAAAATGCTAATGCGAGACTGGTGGAGCTAATAGCGCCCTTGCCAAAGAAAAAGCGGAGTTCAACTAATCCACTGGGCTTTCTTTTTCAGTCTGCTCCGACCCAGGAAGAAAGCCCTGCCGAAGATGAAAGTTTTTCTGAGAGGATGCAGCGTGCCCGGGAAGAACAACGAAAGGTAAAAGAACGACTTTTGAAAGGCGAACTGGAAGAACAAATGGTAGAAGTGGAAGTAGAAGAACGTAAGCCTCCGATAGGCGAGCTTTTCGGTGGCCAGGGCATGGAAGAAATGGGGATAAACCTGCAGGATGTTTTGGGGAATATTATGCCTCCTAAAAAGAAAAAACGCCGGGTTCCGGTAAAAGAGGCAAGAAAAATAATAGAACAAGAAGAGGCACAACGACTCATAGATATGGATGCAGTGACAAGCGAGGCGCTTAAAAGAGCAGAACAGTTGGGAATAATATTTCTTGACGAAATTGACAAAATTGCCGGTAAAGATTATCATGGATCCGGACCGGATGTTTCCAGGGAAGGGGTCCAAAGAGACATCTTGCCTATCGTAGAAGGATCAACCGTAGTTACAAAATACGGCTCGGTCAAAACCGACCATATTCTATTTATCGCGGCCGGTGCTTTTCATACTACTAAACCTGCGGATTTGATTCCTGAGCTGCAGGGACGGTTTCCGATCCGGGTTGAACTTAACAGTTTAACCGAAGAAAACTTTAAACAGATCTTAACCGAGCCGAGCAATGCTCTCATTAAACAATACAAGGCGTTATTGGAAACGGAAGGGGTGAAATTGACTTTTACCGAAGATGCGATAGAAGAAATCGCTCGGACAGCCGCTCACTTAAACCAGGAGATGGAAAACATAGGAGCACGGCGGCTGCATACAATAATGGAAAAAGTGCTCGAAGATCTTTCTTTCGATTTACCCGATTACGCTGATGAGCGGGAGCTTTTAGTGGATTGTGAATATGTGCAGGGCAAGTTGCACAAAGTGGTTAAGGATAAAGATTTAAGTAAATACATTTTGTAATAATTTAAATAACGAAAGGTGGGTGAAAGACGTGATTTCTTCTCCGTTGTTAGAGAAAACTCGTCGTATTAACAAAATTCTTCAGAAAGCCACGGGACAGCATGTTGACTTTAAGGATGTTGCCGATGTCCTTAAAAATGTTATTCATGCAAATGTTTACATTGCCGATAAAAACGGGGCAATACTTGGATGGTCCCTGGTCGATGAATTTGAATGTGAATTGATGCTTGAAAACGTTTTAAAGGGAGGTATTTTTCCCGAGGATTACAACGAATTTTTGCTGAAAGACGATGAGGCCAGGGTAAATCTTCGTCAGAAAACTAATGATTGTGTCTTTTTAGATACAGAAAAATGCCTTTTTGCCAATAAAATTACTACTGTGATTCCTATTATTGGCGGTGGGGAGAGACTGGGCAGCTTACTGCTTGCGCGATTTAACGAGTTATTTGATGCAGAAGATTTAATTCTTGCCGAAACCGGGGCAACAGTTGTGGGCATGGAAATCCTAAGAGCCAAATCAGCAGAAATTGAAGAAGAAGCTCGGAACAAAGCTGTTGTACAACTTGCAGTGGCAACTTTGTCTTACTCTGAACTGGAAGCGGTTGAGCATATATTTGAAGAGCTCGGCGGTAATGAAGGGCTGCTGGTTGCCAGTAAGATTGCGGACCAGCTGGGAATTACTCGCTCTGTAATCGTAAATGCCCTCCGTAAGTTTGAAAGTGCCGGGGTTATCGAGTCCAGGTCTTTAGGCATGAAAGGAACGTACATCAAGGTATTAAATCCCTTCCTTCTCGATTACCTGGCTAAAAAATCCAAGTCATACTAAGTAATCGTATGTTTGGGTTAATACTTATAGGGTGGCCTTAACCCGGAGTTAGGGCCACTTTTTTATTATTAAAAGTTTAGCTCGTATTTTTTATCTCAATATAAAAAGGATTTCTGCCCTGATTAAGGAAATTATATTTATACACTTTAGGCCATTTATAATACTTAATGCTTATTTTTATTAGTACAGGAGGAAAAAATATGGTTCAAAATAACCAAGATCAACCTTTTGATCAATCAAAATTTAACCGGGATGAGCCTGTTGTCATCAGCGCCCCTGATGATGCGGTAGAAAAAATACCACTGCTTGACCGAATTCGCCAGGCCGCGGAAGGAAATAACACGATTACTTTTGTCGGTTCTGCAGCCGGAGAATCCGGTGATGCTGTAACTTTGACCTGGAGCCAGCTGCACCGTGAAGCCAAAGCCACGGGAGCATCTCTCCAGGCAAAAGGAGTAAAGCCGGGCGATCATATTGCCCTTTTAGGGCCAACCACCCGTGATTTGGTGACAGCAATTCAGGCTGTATGGTTGTGCGGGGCCAGTGTTAGTATGATGCCGATTCCGATGCGCTTTAGTTCTGTAGAAGAGTTTGCCAACCAGACCAGGGCTTTGATGCGCCACGGTGATATAAGCATGCTCCTTATTGATCCCACCCTGGCCGCATACCAGGAACCGCAAGAAGGAGATCCCCCGGTGGTGCTTCTAAGTGATATTACCCCAACCGAAGATGGTCCTTCTGCAGATGACTTGGAAGCAGTCCCTGATGATCCCGAAAGACTGGCTGTATTGCAGTTCACTTCCGGCTCAACCGCAGATCCAAAGGGGGTCATGCTTCCTCACCATGTTTTGAGTGAAAACGTTAATGGAATGCTCAAGGCTGCAGAAATCGAAAAGGATGATATTTTTGTTTCCTGGCTGCCGCTTTACCATGACATGGGCTTAATTGGTTTTTTAACAGTACCTATGGCTGCCGGCTGTTCACTGGTAATTGCTGCTCCCCAGGATTTCCTTGGACGGCCTGCAGATTGGTTGCGCTGGATCAACGAGTACCGGGGAACAGTTACCGCCGGCCCTAATTTTTCCTGGGTGTTGGCGGCCAGGGCCTTAAATCGCTTGACCGATACCGGGGAAATCCTGGATTTGTCACCTCTCCGCATAGCTTTAAACGGAGCAGAACCGGTAGATCCTAAAGTGGTCGAAAACTTAATTGAGTGCGGAAAACCTCATAATTACAAACCGGAAGCAGTATTTTGCGCTTTCGGTATGGCCGAGCTGTCACTGGGCGGAACTTTTCCTCCCCCGATGCGGGGAATGGTTATAGATACTGTTGATCGCGAAGCCCTGGAAACTGAAAAGGTAGCGCGTAAAACCGAACCTGATGAAAAAAATGCCCGGGTGTTTCCCTTGCTCGGCAACCCCATTCCCGGCCTTGCAATGCGGATCCGCAACGTGGAAACCGGTGAAATAAGGGGGCTGCGAGAAGTGGGGGAGCTGGAAATTAAAGGGACTTCAGTAATGGAAGGTTACTATAAGCGGCCCGATTTAAACGCTACACTTTTCAACGATGGCTGGCTGCGCACCGGGGACCTCGCTTATTTAGCCGAAGGCCCTGGGGGCAATCCGCCCGAACTGGTGATTTGCGGTCGAATGAAAGACGTGATCATTGTAGCCGGGAGAAATATATTTCCCGAAGATATAGAGCGCTCGGTAGGGGCGGTTGACGGTGTCCGGGCCGGTAATGTAATTGCCTTTGGTGTTGAAGGAAGTAAGCGCAAGGAAAGTATTGTGGTGGTTGCCGAAGTGCGTTCAGAAGATCCGACTACAGTCAGGCAGGCAATTCGTCAGCAGGTGATCGGATTAATCGGCTATCCTCCACGGGATGTGATGCTGGTTCAACCCGGTACTTTGCCCAAGACGAGTTCCGGTAAATTGCAGCGTTCTCTTTGCTGCAAGCAGTACAAGGGAGAAGAACTGGCCACGGTTGACTGTTAATAATTACCTCTTATTAAAGGTGATTGGTTTGTCAAATCGTTTGGAATATGCTAAATTAATGATAAGTTAAGATGTAGTTGCATAAAATCTAGCAATAAGGAGGAATCAATAGTGAGTCGCGAGGAAAAGAAGAAAAAAGTTATTGGTGTGTTAAACCGGGCAAAATCGATGGAACTGCAGGCTATCCACCAGTATATGCATCAGCATTATCACCTGGATGATAAAGATTATGGTGAACTTGCAGCTAACGTGAAGTTAATCGCCATTGACGAGATGAGGCATGCAGAAGAGTTGGCCGAAAGAATAAAAGAACTGGGTGGAGAACCTACTACCGATTTGGCCGGTCCTGTAGAAAAAGGTCAGGAAGTGGAAGACATATTTTCCTTTGATGCTCAGCAAGAAGAAGATGCTATCGAAGCGTATACCCAGTTTTCCCAGGTTTGCCATGAAAATGGTGATAGTATTTCCATGCGGCTTTTTGAAACCATAATTGAACACGAGCAGGAACACTATAACTACTTTGATGGTGTTGATGAACATATAAAAACTTTGGGATCAAATTACCTGGCAAGAATTGCCGGAACCCCGTCGGACACAGGCCCGGCAAAAGGTTTTTCCTTTAAGGACCCTGTTGAGTAAATAGTTTTATTGATGTTAAGCCGGCAAATGAAAAGAATTATAATAAATAAAGGGTTTTCTGACTAAAGCAGAAAACCCTTTATTTTTTGGTGCCGAAGGTGGGAGTCGAACCCACATGGGCAAAGCCCGCACGATTTTGAGTCGTGTGCGTCTGCCAGTTCCGCCACTTCGGCCTATTGACAATTCAATGTTAGCATAAACAAAGCTTTAAATCAAGAAATTAAGTCCAAGAAATGTATAACATTAAACAGAATATAGATTGCAGGTGAACAGGTTTACATTCCAAAACTAAAAGTTAATATTTTCACAAGGCAGGGAAAGAAATTTTACCATAGAAACTATTAAACGGTAAAAGTATATTTTGCCTGACTATTTTTTAAAAAGAGGTGACCAGTTAATGAGTGAACTGATTAAAGGTGGAGCTTTTTTGCTTGGTCCGGTTGATGAAAACACGATTTTCACACCGGAAGATTTTGACGACATTCATTTGATGATCAAAAAGACCAGCTACGATTTCATGAAAAACCAGGTCGAACCCAAGATCGATCAAATTGAAGCAATGGAAGAGGGTGTTATGACAGGATTGCTGCGTGAAGCCGGCGAGCTGGGGCTTCTTAGCAGTGATATACCTGAAGAGTACGGCGGGGAAGAAGCGGATATGGTGACAACCAACATCATAAAAGAATGTGCCTCATTATGTGGCGGTTCTTTTGCCACGGCATTTGGAGCCCATACCGGAATTGGAACCCTGCCGATTGTGTTTTTTGGTAATGAAGAACAAAAGAAAAAGTACCTGCCGGGTTTGGCAAGTGGTGAAAAGATTGCTTCATATGCTTTGACTGAGCCCGAAGCCGGTTCAGATGCATTAAATTGCAAAACCAAGGCAGTTCTTTCCGATGACGGCAAACATTATATTTTAAACGGTGCCAAACAGTATATAACTAACGCGGCCTGGGCTGATGTGATTGTTACCTATGCCAAGATTGATGGGGAGAGGTTTACTGCTTTTATAGTTGAAGCTGATACCGAAGGGGTTTCAATCGATCCCGAAGAGAAAAAAATGGGGATTAAAGGGTCTTCTACCTGCAGTGTTATTTTGGACAATGCTAAAGTACCGGTTGAAAACATGCTCTGGGAAGAGGGTAAAGGACACCAGGTTGCCTTCAATATCTTAAATATTGGCCGTTTTGCCCTGGGTGCCGGTTGTGTGGGAGGAAGTAAAGCGGTAATGGAATTTGCTTCCGATTATGCCCTGCAAAGGGTCCAGTTCCAGCAGCCTATTGCCCAGTTTAATTTAATTAAAAACAAATTTGCCAATATGGCCATCTTAACCTATTTGATGGAAAGCATGATTTACCGAATTGGTGGTATGATTGATGAAAAGCTTGATGAGGTTAGAGAAGCCGGTTCGGATATGGCTGATATTGCAAGGGCCATTCATGAGTATGCTATTGAATGCTCAATCGCCAAAGTATTCTGTTCTGAAGGGATGGACAAAATAGCTGATGAAGGAGTACAGGTTTTTGGCGGTTATGGATACGGGCAAGAATACCCGGCAGAGCGTTCTTACCGGGACAGCCGGATTAACCGTATTTTTGAAGGAACTAACGAAGTAAACCGGATGTTGATTCCGGGGACCCTTTTACGTAAAGCGATGAAAAATGAACTTCCCTTTATGGAGTCAGTGATGGGATTGGGCGGAACTTTGAGCAAACTAAAAGAAGCAGAGTTGCCCGAAGGAACTCCGGCAAGAGAAGAGTTCTACCTGGAAAACATGAAAACTCTTTTTGTTCTTGCAGCCGGTAATGCCGCTCAAAAATTTGGCGAAGAACTAACAAACGAGCAAGAAATCCTGTCAAGGCTGGCTGATATGGCTATGGAAGTATTTGCAGCAGAGAGTGGGTTGCTGCGAGCTAAAAAGATGATGGCCAAAGGGGAAAATGAAGAATCCAAACTTGCCATGACTATGACCTCGAGCTTTATCCATGAAATGGTTCCTAAAATGGAAGGCTGGGCCAAAGAAGTCATCGCAGGCACTTTTGGGGAAGGTGAAGAAGCATCCAAGGCATATAACGGCATCAGGCGTTTAACTCTGTATGAACCAATCAACACTTATGCGCCGAAACGGGAAATAGCCGATGCAGTTTATGAGTCGAAAAAATATTTCCTTGATCGCATGTAAGAATAATAATTAGTTAAGCCATAGAAAATTATAGTTAAAGAAAAAAGGAGCAGTAATTGATACTGCTCCTTTTTTCAAGGATTTTTAGGCTTGTTTATTTGAGATAAAACTTAGTTAAACTGCTTTTTGAATTTTATTGGCTTTTATACATCGAGAACAAACATTAATTTTACGGGGTGAACCGTTAATCATAACTTTAATCCTTTGGATATTGGGGCGCCACTTTCTCTTGGTTTTAATATTGGAGTGGCTGATTTTATAACCGGTTGTTTTTGCTTTGCCGCATACTTCGCATACTTTAGCCATAATTTTACCTCCAGACACCTGTGTTGACCACGCGTTTAATTTTAGCATACCTCATTTTTTTGCACAAGACTTTTTTTAATGTATAATTATGCAGGGTATGAAAACTAAATAGCGAAAAATAAAAGGTAATGGTAATTAATCATTTACACATAACTATACTAGTAGAAGATGCTACAGGAACCTGGATTAAACCATCAATACTAAAGGAGGAAACATTTTGTCCAAGGCAATATACCCAGGCAGTTTTGATCCGGTGACAAAAGGACATTTAGACATCATTAAAAGAGCCAGTAAAATTTTGGACCATGTAACCGTAGCAGTATTGGAAAACCCAAGAAAGGTGGCAACTTTTGATATAGAACAAAGGGTTGAGATGCTACATCTTGTAACCAAAGATTATTCCAACGTTGAAGTTGATTATTATAAGGGTTTGTTAATCGATTATGCCCAAAACAAAAATATAAGTATAATCGTTAAGGGCCTCAGAGCTATGTCTGATTTTGAATTTGAATTCCAAATGGCCCTGGTTAACCAGAAATTAAATTCTTCCATTGAAACGATGTTTATGATGACCAACAACAAGTATTCTTACTTGAGTTCAAGCATTGTTAAAGAAATTGCCGCACTTGGTGGAGATATAAGCAGCCTGGTTCCACCTGAGGTTTACAATATGATTGTCGAGAAGTATAAATAGCAGTGGTTATATAGCGATAAGTGAGGTAGTTTTTGCTATATGTTCAGGCAAGTATTTTTAGGGAACCTTTTTTTTGCAGCAGCCCCTGGCGAGCCATCTGTTAACCCATGGAGCCTGGCTTTTTTTGGTATTTTAGTTTTAATTGTAGGTGCAGTATCTTTAATATATCCCCAGGTATTTTGGTACCTGCGAATAGGACATAAACTAAAAGGTGTTAATCCGAGCAGGCTGTACTTGCTCACGCTGCGTTTTGGAGGTATTTTAACTATTGCTGTAGGCATAATCATTATTTATTATGCCTGGATTATGTTTTAGCTACCCGCTATAAAGAATTTAGACAGGAACCTTGAACTGTAAAGCCAATTTTGGGCTGTTGAATAAATTGCCAGTAAAAATGCTTGTCTGAGCCGTAGATGGAGAATGCCTATGGTAGCCAAAGTATAATATTGAAGGTGAGCTGTCAGCACCACCTTTGATGAGCTGTTACCGGCCTATAATGCAGCTCTGACAGGCAAGCATTATTACTGCAGAATAAGCCTGGACGGTCCCAAAATATAAGGTATTTTAAATAAATCTTGAAAGAAGGGAAACAGTGATTTTTAAAAGGTTCCTCAAAACTTTTATCATAGCATTTATCATTGCTTTCTTAGGCTTTTTTATCGAAATAGATTATTACGTTATGAGGCCAAGCAGGGCCGTAGATCTGACTGAAATTATAAAAGTGGAAAATGCCGAGGAGCAGGAACGTGGCCTTACATATCTTTTAACGGTTACTCAGCAAAGGGCAAGTCTTTTTTTTGCAGCTTATGGTTATCTCCATCCCCACATGGATCTTAATCCAAGGGAAAGAGTTATACCCCGTGATATGGATGAAGAGGAGTACAGGGAACTGCTTGCCGAGCACATGGAAGAAAGCAAACATATTGCCCAGGTCGTAGCATTACGAAAGGCGGGATATGAAGTTGAAATAGAAAGTGACGGGGTTGAGGTGGTTGATTTTGTGGAAGATGCACCAGCTTTAGAGTATCTAGAAATCGGCGATATTATTAACCGGGCCAATGGTAAAGAAGTACACCTGGCTTCAGAATTACCCGTTATTGTTCAGGATCGCGAAATCGGTGCAGAGGTGCCGATGGAAATAACCAGGGAGGAACAAAATTTCAAAGTTTCAATTCCCACGGTCCCTCATCCTGATGATGAGAACCTGCCTTCCATCGGGGTATATATCCGGACCCTGACCTGGGAACCGATTCTGCCGGTCGAAATTACCATGGATACCGGAAATATCGGAGGCCCCTCTGCGGGGTTGATGTTTACCCTGGAAATTTTGAACCAGTTAACTCCGGATGATTTGACCGCCGGTAAAAACGTCGCCGGAACCGGAAAGATTGATCTGGATGAGAAAATAGGGACTATTGGTGGGGT
>SL_8KL_010_SEDDRAFT_10001448_pt1 | contig 20568 bp, 19 predicted proteins | sample SodLakKL_010_SED_4_FD_11160 | JGI IMG/M metagenome (IMG submission 11160)
TCCTAAGGTAAATGATGAACAAAGACTCTCCTATCCAGGTAAGAGAGCTGACCAAAACATTCAAATCTCGTTATTCCACAGTTAAGGCAGTAGACCGAATAAGTTTTAAGGTCGAAAAAGGAGATGTTTTCGCTTTCGTTGGACCCAATGGGGCTGGAAAGACAACAACCATCAAGATGCTATCAGGAATAATTCGACCTACTTCGGGCACAGCTGAGATAATGGGGTATGACATACTAAAAAAAACGATGAAGGCTAAGGAAAAAATTGGAGTGATGCCCGAAGAATCGGGATTGTACGACGATATGACCGGAAGGGAGCATCTGAAATTTTATGCCGGGTTTTACAACGGGGGTGATTTCAAAGAAAATATAGAAAGGGTTATCGAGAAAGTGGGGATGATAGATTATGCCGACAGAAAGGTAGGTGGTTACTCGCATGGTATGAAAAAGAGGCTGTCTTTAGGACAAGCCTTGGTGCATGATCCTGAGATATTGATATTAGATGAACCTACAAACGGACTCGATCCAAAAGGGACGAGATTCTTTAAAGATCTGATAAAAGATTTGAATGAAAGCGGTAAGACGATATTCATCTCATCCCACGTGCTCCCAGAACTGCAGGAACTCTGCAATAGAGTGGCTATAATCAAAAATGGAAATCTACTCAGAGTAGATAGTATAGGCGAACTCAGCCAGGAGCTTATAAAGGGGAGAAAATTCGTTACTATCAAGGTGGAGGCCTCTGCAATAAACCAGGAAGTTGTAGAATCGGCAAGAAATGTAGATGGGGTTGAAAAGGTCGAGCCCGTAAAAAGAGGTATAAAGGTCTTGGCCGAGAATGAAGGACTATCTTCAAGGATCAACAAGATCCTCGTCGAAAATGACGTAGATGTCGACTCTATTCAGACTGAGAAACCAGATCTTGAAGGTATCTTTTTGGATGTGATAGAGGATAAAGATGAAAAAAATTTTGCTGATAAGTAAGAAGGACTTCAAATCTAATCTTTTAAGCACCAGGTTGCTCATTACGATACTGGTGTTCACGGCCATAGTTATAGGTGGGGCTTACGGCATCGGTCAGTTGTACGCTACTCCAGAAGAGTATGAAACTAGATATGGGCTTTGGATGCATCCCTCAGATTTGGAGGGTGACGAGATCGCTAATGATATGACATTGTATGTTTCCAATGTTTATGGAGAACCTATAGAAGGAAAAAGGGTCGCGATGATTGATGGGTTAGAGTATGATAGAAGCCCGGGACTTAAAGCTGAACCAGCAGAGATAGAAGAGACCGATGAGATGGGAAAAGTAAATTTTAGAAATGTTACGGATTATGGAGACTTGGAGGTAAATACAGAAGAAGGGTATTATGAATTTGAATTGGACCTACGATTTAGATTGATTGACGAGGAAAAGAAAGAGGCGGGAGAAGAAAATATCTATGTAACCGACGACGCTTCTAGAAGATCGTATTCTATTCTTACTGGTCAGATGAGAGAAGATCTGGCACAAAACGAAAGGATAGATAAATCGGAGATATCACTCAGAGACTCCAATGACGCTTTGGACTATGGCAATATGGAGCTATGGTCTGAGGAGGGCAGAGTCATCTGGCATGCAGCTAAACCTGACGGTACTCCCGATACTGAAGCAAAATTGTATGTAGGAGATACCGAGATATCGGCTGATGAATACGGATATCTTTATCACGAACACGATGAGACCGGAACATTCGAGATAAAAGCGACGACAGATCATGGGTACGATCTTCGAATAGAGTATGAATTTAGGGAAGGAGATCCGGATCCTGTAGATATAGGTCCGGCCTCCGTTATCGAAGACATGAATTCTTTATTCCTTCCGATGATAGTACCTATTGTCAGTATCGCTATCGCCTATGACAGCGTCACTAAAGAAAAGGAGAGCAACTCACTATTTTACCTCCTTTCGCGGCCGATAGAGAGATGGAAGATAGCTGTTGGAAAATTGCTTGGATCTCTTGCCGCAATAGCTATTCCCATGACGCTGGTAAATATAGCCTCTATATTATACATACGCTCGATAACTGAAGGAGATATGTCGTTTTATCTGTTGATGGGCTTTATAGGCGGAACTTTAGGATTGATGGCCATCTACTTGATAATACAGATGATTATCTCTGCAATGTCTAAATCAACAGGTACAGCTATTTTAGGAGGCGTAGGGGTTTGGGTGATTTTCAGCGTGCTTTCCGAGACCATCAATCAGATTTTAGGAAGTTTGATGGGGTTGAATGTACACGGTCAAACATATCAGATAGTCATGGATAGGATATCTCTTCTCAATCCTTCCATGGTATACATGCACACTTCAAATCTTCTGGTATCAAGCGATTACTCGTTAGATCTAATAGGCATAACTGAAGGGAGTGTTTATCTGGCGTTCATACTCTGGATTATAGTTCCTCTTTTCGTTCTTCTCTGGATATTTCAGAAAAAAATATGATGTGTGGTTATAGATGAAGAAGATCTTGCTGATAGGTAAAAAAGACTTCAGATCTAATCTACTGAGTTCAAGGATGTTCATAATAATATTAGTTTTCGCTTTGATAGTGATAGGAGGAGCTTATGGAGTAGGGCATACTTACGAACCACAGGATGGTGACGAAGATCAATATGGTCTGTGGGTGCACACATCAATTTTAGATGAGGACGGTATTGCCAACGATGTGACGGTTTATCTCTCAGATGAATGGGGGAGACCTAGAGAGGGTGAAGAGATCGCCCTTTTAGATACGCTTGAAGAAGATGATTCTCCCCCTCATCTTATGGAACCGATCATGACAAAAGAAACCGATGATATGGGAAAGGTTCATTTCAATAATGTAACCGAGTTTGGTAATCTTACAGAATATCCTGAATTGGATCATTATGAATTCGAATTGGAGCTACAATTTAGAGTCATTGATGAAGAGAGAGTCAAAGCCGGGATGGACGAGATATACATGAGAGAGGTGATGAGAGAATACTCCGTGGACTTATCAAAGACGTTGGAAGAGAACGAAACAGTCGATAAAGATGAGATATCTTTGAAAGTTGAAGAAGAAGATGGAGAATATCTGATGAAAGATTCCATAGATGAAAATAGACGTCTATGGTCGAGTGAAGGTAAACGAGTTTTATTTCACGCGGCAAAACCCGATGGTATGCCGGACTCTGAAGCTGAATTATATTTAAACCAAACCAAAGTTGCAGGTGCGGACGAGTACGGATATATATTATACGAACATGACGAAGTCGGATCAATCTTTGGGGAAGTCCGTTCTGAATATGGTGAAGATCAATCAACATTATTTCGATTTGAAGAGCCAGATCCTGCACCTATAGAAAGAGGAGCTAATTTTGTATTATATGAGATGAATTCTTTATACTTACCTATGATCATACCCATCTTTAGTATCGTCATCGCTTATGACAGTGTCTCTAAAGAAAAGGTGACCAACTCTCTTTTCTATCTACTTTCCCGACCTGTGGAGAGATGGAAGATAGCTGTGGGAAAATTGGTCGGCTCTCTAGCCGCTATCGCTCTGCCGATGACGATAGTCAATGTTTTAGCTATAACCGTGATAAGCATAATAACGCCCGGCACTGTTTCTTTATACGTGGGATCAGCCTTCCTGCTCGGAACTTTGGGTCTTATGGTCATCTACTTGATCATACAGATGATGATTTCCACTATATCTAATTCGACTGGAACCGCGATACTGGGAGGTTTTGGAGTGTGGATCTTATTCAATGTGGTATATGAAATAGTCAATTTCATCTCCGGATCGTTGTTCGGTATAAATGAAGGTGGCAGAGCTTACACCGAGATGGTGAATAGACTATCGCTATTCAACCCTTCTAGAGTTTACACACATTCGACCAATCTCATCCTTTCAGAGGCATACGGAGATACTTTGATCGGCATCTCTGAATATTTGGTGTTTGGAGTATTTATTTTATGGATGATCCTGCCTTTGATAGCTATGCTTTTGATATTCAAATACAAGGTCTGATGTGTATATGCCTTGAAATGTCAAATAAAAGGAAAGATCGATCTTGAGAAATCAATTCTTTATCAAAATTTTTTATAATTTTTCTTTTAAAGATATTCTTTCTCTAAATTCCATTTTTCGATCTCTTCCTGTAGCGGTGATTCGTACCCTCCTATCTTGCTCTGCTTCCATCCGAATCTGTTCTTCAGTTCTGCCAAAAATTCAGCGTATTTGAAAGGAGCGATCACAGTATCTATCACAGGTACTCCAAGCTTTTCCTGCAGTTCCTTGTAAAAACCAAATTGTCTAGTACATCCCAATATGATCACTTCTGCATTGTCTTCTTCCACCGCTTTTCTAGCTTCTTCAGTTATTATCTTCGCAGTTTTTTCCTCATCTTCGTGAAAATCTAGTACTCCTAGACCAACGCTTCTAAAAGAGGCCAAGCGGTCTTTGTAGCCGTACTTTATAACATTATTTTCCATCTGTGGTATCCATTTCTTCCTTCCAACTATGATCGAAAATTTGTGTCCGTAAGTTGCTGCGATATTCATGCTAGATTCAGCAGGTCCAACCACGACCATGTTTTTAGAGACTTCTCGGGCTGTATCAAGAGCTGGATCGTAGAAGCAGCCTATCACTGAGGCATCGTAGCCGTCCCTATCGGCTTCCTTTACCTTTTTTGCTAGAGCCGGTATAACTACATCCTCATAGAAGTGATATTCTAGATGGTGAGGCCCTTTCTTTTCCCGCTCCAAATAGACTTTCTCTACTTCAGTATCATTTCTTTTACAATCATTTAGAACCCCCATCAGATCTTTATCAGATTCCCCATCGGCAGGAGGATGTGCGATTATCCATAGAATCTTTTTATTCACGATGGTCACCTTTTACCCCTATTGCATATCATTTTTATTTGCGCAAATGACCTTACGTTTACAATCTTTTGAAAATAAAGGATAAGTGAAGACCGGCCTTAAAGCCGATCTCTATTTCAAATTGTTCAGTCCTAACTTTTTTCAAAGATACTGCTCTTCCAAATTCCAAGCATCTATCTCTTCCTGCGGCGGTGACTCGTAACCTCCTATCTTGCTCTGTTTCCATCCAAACCTGTTCTTCAATTCTGCCAAGAATTCGGCATACTTGAACGGTCCGACTACAGAATCTATGACAGGCACGCCGATCTCTTCCTGCAATTCTTTGTAGAAACCGAACTGTATGGTACAGCCGAGTATGATAACTTCTGCATTGTCTTCTTCCACCGCCTTTCTAGCTTCTTCAGTTATTATTTTAGCGGTTTTTTCCTCATCCTCGTGGAATTCCAACACACCTAATCCAACGCTTCTAAAAGATGCTAGGCGGTCTTTGTAGCCGTACTTTATAACATTATTTTCCATCTGAGGTATCCATTTCTTCCTTCCAACTATGATCGAAAATTTGTGTCCATATGTAACCGCTATATTCATGCCTGATTCGGCGGGAGCGGCGACGATCATATCATCGGCTATCTCTCTAGCAGTATCTAGACCGGGATCGTAGAAACAGCCTATCACTGAAGCGTCGAATCCTTTTTCCTCCGCATCTTTTATTTTTTTCAGAGTAGGGACTAAAACCAGATCTTCGTAATAATGGTACTCCACATGTTTAGGTCCGTCTTTGTCTTCAAGAGAAGTAACTTCGACCTCGGTGTTTTCATGTTTACATTCGTTCAATAAATCCTCTATCGGTTCATTGAATTCATCTCCACCCACTGGATTTATCCATAAAATCTTTTTCTCCATAGAATTTTCCTCCTATACCATATAAGTTATACTGAAGATGGATATATATCATTTATGGTTAGTATATTTTAATAAACTATCATTCAAATTTAACGAATTAATTTATAGAAATCGTAGATCCAATCGTATTAAGAATTTTCAGAAAATTGTAAGGTACGAGGTTGGCACGATAACAAATTTTACTCTCACCTGATCAACTTTTATATTTTTATAATAAAATTTAACATTAGTATGTAAAAATTATGCTTTCAACCCCCAATTTATATATATCTTAGATACCATAACAAAAATAGAGTTGAAAGTTACCTTCAACTCTGTTTAGATAGGAGTGTGTATGGATGAGTATTAAAGGAAAATATAGAATAGGTATCGATGTGGGTGGAACATTCACAGACGGTGTTCTAGTACTAGAAGAAGAAGTCGTTGCAAAAACCAAAGATAGAACCACAAGTGATGTGACTACAGGAACGATAAACGTGATAGATAATCTTTTGAATAAGAGTGATGTGGATCCCACCTCGATAGGTATGATCACATTGAGTACGACTCATACCACCAATGCGATAATAGAAAGAAAAGGTCTAGACAAAGTAGGGATCTTACGACTAGCTTTACCTACTGGTTCTGCCATACCGCCGTTGACAGGGTGGCCCGAGGACCTTAAAGAAGCACTCGGTGGAAAAGAGAACGTCGAGATGGTTCCTGGAGGATACAACTATGATGGCGAACCTATATCGGAACTAGACGAAAGCTTGATCAGAGAAAAAGTGAATAAGATGGCTGATTCAGTGGATACTTTTGCGATAACCGGTGTGTTTTCTCCTGTTCGACCCGATCAAGAGAAGAGAGTTGCTGAGATAATAAGAGAAGAGATAGACGAAAATATACCGATAACACTTTCAGGAGAGATATCTACTATTTCACTACTAGAGAGAGAAAATTCCGCCATTTTGAACGCTTCTGTTATCTCGGTGATGAATCGTGCCATCAATGCTATAGAAGATGCTATGGATAGTAGAGATATAGATGCAGAGCTTTTCATCATGCAGAACGACGGCAGCGTGATAAAAGGAGATCAAGCTACTAATTATCCTATTTTTACTTTAGCTAGTGGTCCAGCGGCAAGTATTAGAGGCGCTGTATTCCTGACCAATATCACAGATGGAGCTTTAGTCGATGTTGGAGGTACCTCTACTGATGTAGGATATATGGTAGATGGATTCCCTAGAGAATCGATGATGACTGTCGAGATCGGTGGCGTAAAAACGAACATTCGAGCACCTGATCTGACATCTATACCGCTTGGAGGCGGTACTATTATAGAGACCGACGGTGAAGACGTAAAGAAACTTGGACCTGAAAGCGTCGCCCTTGATCTTCAACGACTAGCTAAATCATATGGCGGTCCTATGACCACCGTGCACGATATCGCTGTTGCTAAAGGGAGATTGGATGAGGATCTTTCCATCTTCAGCACACCTTATGCTACAGACCCGGAAAAAGCTAAGAATATCCCCTCTAAGATCGTAGATGAGGCTTGGAAATTGATCAAAAAGAGAGTAGAGAAAACCATCGATGAGATGAAAACAGATCCGGAAGATATTCCAGCCATATTGGTGGGTGGTGGGTCTACCGTTGTACCTAAGGAATTTAAAGGTACCACGAAAGTTCACGAATCCGAACATTCGGAGGTCGCTGGAGCATTAGGAGCTACGTTAGCTGAGATCGCCGCATACGCCGAGAACGTGGTCGATCTTGAAAAACGGGACAGACAAGAGGCCATAGACGAAACCATCGAGATGGCTAAAAACAACGTAGAAAAGAACGGTGGAGACCCTGAAGCAGCAGACGTTTTAGACATCCAAGAGGTACCTTTCTCATATATGCCTGGTGAGAGAGAAAAGATCCGAGTGAAAGTAAAATCCAAATTTAAAGGACTATGAGTGAGAGGTGGATGATATGACAAAAAAAGATATGAAAAATGATCCGTACGAGATAATAGATGAATGGGGAGTTTCCGAATCCGACTATCAAGTAATCGATGAGAAAGCGATTGAAAGGATAACTTTAGGCGCTAATATTTTAGCTACTGGTGGCGGCGGAGATCCAGAGATTGGTTTAAAATGGGCCAAGAACGTTCTCGAAGAAGGTAAAGACATAGTTATGGTCCAACCAGAAGCTGTTCCCGATGATGTACAACTGGCATGTGCCGCTACGTTAGGTGCGCCGGTTGTCTTGACTGAAAAGCCACCTGCTAAAGAGAATACTAGACTCATATTTGAAAAGATGGAGGATTACCTAGAAAGACCGATAGATGCTACGTTCCCCATAGAATGTGGTGGAGTCAATTCCCCGATAGGTTATGCGGTCGGAGGCGATTTTGGTCTTCCTGTTATAGATGTTGACGGCATGAACAGAGCTTTTCCAGAACTTCAGATGACAACTTTTGCTACGCAGGGTGTGCCAGCAACGCCTGTAGTGACCATTGACGATCATCACCATTGCTGCATAGTTGATATGGGCGAAAAGAATAAAGTCGCAGAGGACATAGTAAGGAACATCGCAATGAAATATGGGGGTATATCCTGGATCGGTTGCTACCCGATGAAGGGTAAAGAATTGAAGGAAACAGGTGTTCTTCATTCACAAAGTCTAGCCTGGAATCTGGGAAAGACCGTGATGGAAGCCCGAAAAGAACATGAAGACCCGATAGAGAGCATACTTGAATTCTTGGAAGAAGATAGAGGTATTCCTGGAGCCCATATATTCACCGGTAAAGTAATGGACATCAACCGTGAATTTGGTTCAGAGACAACCCATGGATTCTCTATGGGAAGAGTAACACTAGAAGGTATTGAGGAATACGAAGGTCAGGAAGCACATTTAGAGTTCCAGAACGAGTGGTTGGTCGCTAAGATAGACGATGAGGTAAAATGTTTACCTCCCGACATGATCGCTCTTCTAGATCCAGAAACGGGCGAACCGATAAGGACCGATCTGATCAGGTACGGCTACAGGGTAAAGATGATCGTCATGCCAGCACATGAGAACATGCGGACCCCTGAAGGGATAGAGACCTTCGGTCCTAGATATTTTGGATTTGATGAGGATTATACCCCTGTAGAAAAATTGCTGGGGGTAGATAATGATGAGTGAGATCGATATCGAAGGATTAGATGAAGACGCTTTAGAAATACTGAAGATCATAGATGAAGAACCAAGGATATCTAGAGACGAGCTCGTAAAAAAGTTAGAGCTGAGCGAAGATGAATTCAAGGTAAAGATAGACAGTTTAACGGAAGATGACATCGTCATAAGGATGACGATGACTGCAAATTCTTCCATGGAATCGAGAGTCCCTAAAAAGGTCTTCATGTTGAATCCTGAGAAAAAATCCGAAGTGCAGGAGTTTCTAAAATGAGTAAAACCACTGATGGCTTCGATCATCCCGGTAGAGTTCAGACTCTAAGAGAGAAAATGGATGCAAAGGAGATCGACCTTACAGTACTTTATGAAAGAGCTAATGTCAGATATTTTGCAGGATGGAGACAGAACACAACTAGTTTCTCTATTCTTTTTATTACTCAAGATGACTTGATTTATTTTGTACCCCAACTTGACAAAAATGCGGTAGATAAAGAATGTTGGATACCTTCCTCCCAGACCTACGTAATACCGGAAAACCCTGCAAAAAAATTCAAAGATCTGATCGACGGTAAAAATCGAACTATCGAAAATATTGGTATCGAATCCGAAACAATACTCAACTCTCGATTGAAAAATATCGAGAAGAACTTCGATTGTGAAATCTCCGATGTTCAACCTCTAATAAATTCCATGAGGATTAGGAAGACAAAAGAGGAACAGAAGAATATCAGAGAAGGAGCTTTGGCATTGAGTGAAGTGATTAGCGAGATAGTAGATTTGGCCGAAGAAGGTATGAAAGAAAAAGAGCTCACCGCTGAAGCTAAAAAGTTGATGGACGTAGCAGGAGGAGAAACTTACTCGTTTGAACCCTTCGCGATGTCTGGAGAAAACTCATGGTTACCACACAGGACATCTACAGAAAAAAGAATACGGAAAGGAGAATTCATCCTGATAGATATGGGGCTGATATGGAATGGTTATGCGACTGACATAACTAGAACTTTTATATTGGGTGAAGCTGACGATGATCAAGAAGATTTTTTCGATGTCGCTTATGAAGCTCAAAAGGAAGCAAAAAAGATGGTCAAACCTGGTGTGAAAGCGAAAAAAGTTCACGAAAGGGCCGAAAAAATCTTTGAAGAGTATGGATTGTCGGAATATTTTCCACATCTCACGGGGCATGGTATAGGACTTGAAACTCATGAAGGTCCCATTTTGGATGAAAACCAGAACGTCGAATTGAAATCGGGAATGGTAGTAACAGTAGAACCGGGTATTTACAAAAAGGGGATCGGTGGCGCCAGAGTTGAAGACATGCTCCTAGTCACGGAAGATGGTCACGAAGAGCTTACTACCGCAGAGCGGAAATTGGTTTGAAAAACCCTCGAGGTGAATCAGATGAAAGAAGATTTAATGAAAGTGATAAAAAGAAGGAGAAGTATTAGAGATTATAAAGACAAAGAGATCTCTGAAGAAAGCATCAAGACGCTTTTAGAAGCGGCAAGATGGGCACCTAGTGGAAGCAATATACAGGCTTGGAGAATATACGTCGTAAGAGGAGAGAAGTTAGAATCGATAAAGAAATTTTCACCTGGACTCCTTTCGAATCCACCGGTCATATTCGTTTTATGCGCTGATGTTGAAGAGGCGGAGGATAAAGGAGGAAAACTCTCTAAGGATGTTCTTACAAAGATGGATATCGCTATAGCTGCTCAAAACATTTGTCTCCAAGCCGCTTCAATGGATCTTGGTACCTGCTATATCGGTTCCTTCAACAAGAAAGCTACAAAAGAGATACTTGAACTTCCAGATCATCATGTCCCCGAGTTGATACTGACTATTGGTAAACCGAAAAAAATACCAGATCCTCCGAAAAGAAAGAGTTTAGATGAATTAACTAGGTGGGTGGAATGATGAGTGAAGAAGATGATAGTGAAAAACCGATCTTCTTCGATCTATTTTGCTACATGTCTTCTTCAGCTAGTGGATTAGTGGACGAGCCTAAACTCTACGGACCTCTGAGACTTCTTGAAACCATGGAGAGGATAATAGATGTGTTGGAAGATAACGAAATGTCTAATGAATTCTACAGCGAGTTGAAGAAAGAGATAAAGGAAAACAAGTACACCGTTATGCAGGACGAAGAAAAGTTTATCGAGTCTTTAGACGAAATAGTGAAGATGTTGGCAAAGAAAGAAAAAGAGTTTTTAGACGATCGATAGACAAAAACCGTTAATAATTTTTCTTTTTTAGTTCTACCCACTTCTCATCTCGATACCTTTCACATCATATTCGAACTCTCTTTCCTCTTGCTCAACTTCTTCGACATCGTATTCCACATCATCTACACCATGTACCAGATGGCATGCAACAAAATGATCATCTTGTACTTCGACCAGTTTAGGCTCTTTTTCTATACACCTTTCTTCTTTAAAGGGACATCTAGTGTGGAATTTGCATCCGGAAGGGAGGTCCATAGCACTCGGTATTTCGCCTCGAGCTTTAAGGTCCGGTTTTAACTTTTCTTCTTCCTCCGTAGTAGTTGGAAATGAACCTAACAATACTTTAGTGTAAGGATGTAGAGGTGTTTCGAAAAATACTTGGGAGTCTGCGACCTCAAAAAATCTTCCTAAGTACATGATAGCTACTCTATCGGCGATATTTCTCATCAATCCGAGATCGTGAGTGATGAAAAGATATGACATGTTGTATTCATCCTGAAGATCGATCAAAATGTTCATTATCTTTGCCTGTATCGACACATCTAAAGCAGATGTTGGTTCGTCTAAAACAACAAAAGATGGATCTGTCGCGATTGCCCTGGCGATGGCCACAGCTTGCTTTTCTCCCTGTCCTAGATCGTTGGGTCTCCTATACATGAATCTTTCAGGGTCTAAATCTACTGTTTCAAGGAGTTGGTAGACCTCCTTAGCCATCTCCTTTTTCCCGTCCACCATATCATGTATTCTTAGAGGAAGGCCGACAATGTCTAAAACTGTTTTTGTCGGATTCAATGATCCACCAGGATCTTGAAATACCATGTTCATATCTCTTTTTATTGCCTTTGAACGTTTGGCGCTTGGAGTAGATATATCATGTTCTCGAAATGATATCTCACCTTCGGTAGGAGGATGTATACCCATGAGTACCTTTCCGGTGGTACTTTTGCCGGATCCGGATTCACCTACAAGACCGAACACTTCATTTTCTTTGATAGTGAATGTGATATCGTCTATCGCTTTTACCGTACCTGCCTCCATCTCAAAGTATTTTTTGAGATTTTTTACTTCGATCAAATTTTCAGCCATTTTTACTGCCTCCAACAAGCTACGTAATGATCTTTTTCGATTTCGACCATCTCCGGTTTCGCGGTTTTACACTCTTCAGATTGGTTTGGACATCTTGGATGGAATCTACAGCCGGAGGGAGGTTCGATATAATCAGGTGTTTGGCCTGCTATACCTTCTGAGAAACCTCCTCCAGTGAGTTTAGGAGTGGATTCTATCAGTCCTCTAGTGTATGGGTGGATAGGATTATTAAATATCTTCTCGGTTATGGCCGTCTCGACGACCGTACCACCATAAAAGACATAGATTCTATCTACGAACTTTTTGACCAATCCTAGCGCCTGTGAAACCAATATAGCAGAGAAATTCATTTCATCAAGTATTCTTCCAATCAAACGTAGTACCTGATTCTGTATTGTGACATCCAGATTAGTCGTAGGCTCATCAGCTATCAACAGAGCTTTTGGAGCAGCTAAACTCATAGCGATACAGACCCTCTGTCTCATACCACCGCTCAACTGAAAAGGATAGCTGTCATAGACTCGTTCAGGATCGGCTAATGCAACCGAATTGAACAATTTGATCGTTTCCTCTTTGAAATCTAAATCTTCGCCATCTTCTCGAGAATATTTCAAGATGTCTTTCATCTGAGTTTTCACTTTGAATAATGGATTTAACGAAGCTGTAGGATCCTGTGGTATCATACTCACGTATCTTCTTCTCAATTTGACAAGGTCCTTTTTATTCATCTTTAAAACATCGTTTCCTCTAAAGTTCACTTCGCCGCTCTTTATAACCGCATTGTCTGCCAGGATCTGGTTTATTGTTTTCATAGTAGTCGTTTTTCCACACCCAGATTCGCCTATAACTCCTACAGTTTCATTTCTATTCACTTCTAGATTTAGATCATAGAGAACGCTAGTTACACCTCTGTAGGTTTTATATCCTACGTTGAGATCTTTTATATCCAATAATTTTTCGGGCATCAGGATCCACCCCCTGACTCTTCAAACGCATCTTGTATACCGTCGCCAAGCAGGTTAAAGCCCAGTATTATGAAAGAAATAGCCATCGCCGGAAAGATACTCACCCACCACTGATGTGCTAGATAATCACTACCGCCTGCTACCATGGTACCGAGATCAGGTGTAGGTGGCTGAGCACCAAGCCCAACAAAACTGAGCGATGCACCGATGATTATTACCCATCCAGCATCTAGAGTCATCTTCGTGAGTATAGGACCAGTACAGTTCGGCAGTAGTTCTGAGAACATTATGTGGAGCTTACTATCACCCATTATCTCTGCGGACTTAACGAACTCCTCATTAACGAGAGAGGATACGTTGTTGTAAGCTATCCGAGCATACCACGGCCACCACATCAAAGATATCGCCATCATAGCATAGAAAGGTTCGGGTTCTAGCATAGCCGTGATACTCAAAGCGAGTACTAAAGGTGGAACCGCGATAAAAATGTCAGATATTCTCATGAGTAAAGTATCGACCCAAGTATCTTTATGGTATCCTGCTACAAGACCTACCACAACTCCGCTAGGTACAACTAACGAAAGAACGACGAAGGCCATCCTGATCGAGTATCTAAATCCGAGTATAGTTCTTGTCAACACGTCTCTCCCGTAGTTATCAGTCCCTAAAGGATAACTCCAATTTGTAAAGGGTTCTATAAATCTGTCAGGATAGTTCCGAAAATGACCACCGTGTTCTGGGTAGGGAACAATGTATTCCCCGAAGACGGCTAAAAATATCGATATGATCGTTATAGCTAAGCCAACAAGTGATAAGGGATTTCTTGAAAATCTATACCATCTTCTTTTCAGAGCGTCCTTCCATGGGGATTCTTCTCTCTCTTCAAAAATTTCTTCTACTTTTTCTTCTACTTTCTCTTCGTCTTCTTCGAAACCTTCTTTATCTTCATTGTGTTCTTCAGCCATATTTATCAGCTCCCCGAGTATCTTATCCTAGGATCGATATATGCTACAAGTGTATCTACAACAATGTTGATTATAGCAAACATTATGCCGATTATCATAACGGTAGCCACAATTGTGTTAAGATCACTTGAGAGCATTGCATTGATCGCATGCCTGGAAAAACCAGGCCATCTAAAAACCATTTCAACTAAAAATGCGTTTCCAAGCATCATAGCTATCTGCATACCTAAAACAGTGACACCTGGTATGATAGACGGCCTCAACAGATATTTGAATCTGATCGTTCGTTCGGGCAGACCAAAACCTCTCGCCATTGAGATGTACTCTTTTTGATTGATGGTAATCATCCCAGACCTTATCATCCTAGCTACCTGGGCCATACCTGGTATGGCTAATGCGACAGCCGGTAACGTAGCATGATGAACGAAATTTATAAAGGTATTAATATGACCATCTAGGAGCGCATCTAATCCCAAAAAGCCGGTTCTCTCTGTAGGTACTGGGAAACCTCGCGTTAGGGCGCCGGTGCCGGGAAACAATCCAAGTCGATGAGCGAGTACGAGTTGAAAAATGAGAGCGAAGACGAAAGCTGGTATGGAGACGCCTATGTAGGAAAATATTCTGGTTATGTGATCCTGCCACTTATTTATATTCGAACCTGCAAATATCCCCAAAAGGAATGAACCGACAATCTGTATGAGCGATGCATAGAAGATCAATTCTAATGTTCTTGGAAGATATCTCTTAACATCTGTTGTAACACTTCTTCTAGTCACGATAGAAAATCCTAGTTCGCCCTGAAAGACCCTTCTCAACCAAATAAAGTATTGAGTGTAGATCGGTCTATCTAATGCTAGACTCCTTTGTAATTCTTCAACCACACTTTCTGGAGTTCGAGGATCGACCATCATCCTGATAGGATCTCCAGGTATGATCCTTCCAAAGTAAAAGATGAACATCGACAATCCAATTAATGAGATTACAGCCCAAAATAGTCTTTTTCCGATATATTTTTTCATATCCATTGAACTCAACTCCTGATATTAAATAAAGAAATAATTAAGTCTTAGTTGAAGGTTTTCCCTCCAACTAAGTTTTTGGGGTCTGGTTTTGTTTTCACCGTTCATCATGTGGAAGCACTTCTATCATTCTCGCATCTATATTATATCCTATGGTAGGTACCGCGTACTCTTCGGGATTTTCAGCATGTGGCCATGTCACGTAGTCTTGATACGCATGCCTTGAAAACTGAGTGTGCAAGAACAGAGAAGGATACATCTCCATGATATCTTCTTGTATCTGCTCATACAAGGCAAATCTTTCATCAATGTCTGGTTCAGCGAGAGCTTCATCGATCAATTGATCTAAATCGTCGTCTAACAACCATTCATTCTGCTGCCAAGTGTTAGCGGTCCTAGAATGGTATCTAGCTTCCAAAAGACTACCTGCTTCGGGGTATTGAGCTGTGACCCACACCATCGCGATGTGAGGTGAGTCTTCTTTATCGTACATCGCATCGATAAGAGCTCCCCATTCATATCTGTTCGATTCACCTACTAGACCGATATCTTCTAGATCACCGGCCAACATTCCAGCCACGTGCTCTGTCGCTGGAACAGCTCCTGTCCAACTGATCTCGATCGCATAATCGTCAGGATTTTCTACTATGTCCGGATAGTATTCGGAGTCCTCTAGGTGCTCTTGAGCTTTCTCAACATTTTGTCGGGGCATATCCATCTCTAGAGCGCCGCCGAGTATCGATGGAACGATACCTTCTGGTAGCTCACTTTCAGGGAATATATCGTCTATCTGTGATTCATAATCGAATGCATAGGCCAAAGCTTTCCTCACATGGATACAGTCGAGCGGTTCTTTTTGGGTGTGCATCATACCGTAGAAAGCTCCACCAGAGAAATAAGCTCCAGTTTTTGCGTCATGGTCTTCAGCTATCTCAGTTACCGTTCCATATTCGAGCCATTCAGAAGTTATCTTCAGTGTCTCATCACCGAACATACTTCTTTCTGGTCCAGGGTCCCCGAGAGCGTACATCCTGAACTCGTCTGCGGCATTATCTGCCATCGGTCCCCAATAATCTTCGAATCTTTCTCCGTAGAAATGATCTGTAACATCTGCCTCGTATACCTCGTAAGGTCCAGTACCTGCGCTGTTTTCTAGTAGGTAATCTCTACCGAGGTCGTTGCCCCATGGTTCATATATGAGGTCCGCATCCTCTCTCGCATTATCCAGTACCTCTTCTTCGTCCACGATGTAAAGCCTTGACAACGATGGTAGGAAAACACCATGTGGTTCCTCAAGCACGAACTCTATAGTGTAGTCATCTACGACTTCTGATTCTTCCAAATCAACGAAATCAGCGAAAAGGAATGCAAAACCTTCACCTATCGTCGTCAGTCTTTCCATCGAGAACATAACGTCTTCAGCTGTCATTTCGTTTCCGCTGTGGAAGGTCACGTCATCTCTCAATTCGAAGGTATATACTGTACCGTCTTCTGATATCTCCCAGTCTTCTGCAATCCAGGGATCAACGCCCTCTTGAGTTGGGAATACGAGAGGGTCGTAGAAGTTCGTGTATGCGGTAGAACTGGATGCATCAGTTCCTAAAGCCGGATCTAGTTCGGTGGGCCAAGCGAAGCCCGCACTTAAAAAAGTTGCTGGATCTTCTTCTTCTTCTGGATCAACGCAGCCTGAAAGAGCAACACCAGAAAAGACCAGGATCCCAAACACCAATACGGCGATATGTTTTTTGTTTAACATTTTATCTTTTTCCTTTTGTTTTTAGTTTTCCTCAGTCATTTATAATAGCAAATTCCTATTTATAATTTTCCTCATTACTGGTTAAAATTAAACGTTCACTCCATCAAATTCAAAAAAAGTTTGCATTAAGGCTAGAAATTTAAAAGCAAACAATCCCCTTAATTCGCTAGACTCGCTAATCTATTTAGTATAATAATTTTTAAATATTAATAGCTTATATATTTATTAAATGCCGTTTTTCATTTTATTCAGTTTTTATCACAGAGAAAATTTAAAAATTAAAAAACGAGAGTGTGTTTTTATTTAGCATGATTAAATATATAATATGAGTATAAAGATTTAAATTTTTCATTTATTCTTTAAAATATGATCATAGGTATAATTTATATGCTAGGAATTATACCAAAATCATAAATATTCAAAAAGATTACTAGCCCCGATTAGTTCCTACTTTAAAAAGGAAAAGTGTTATCATGGCAAAAATATATGAATATGAGTTAGGAAAGGCTGCTGGAAAATTAGTCAAAGATTCTTTAGATCTGAAGAAAAATGAAACATTCGTTATCACAGCCGATACTGAAAGTAATGAAAGAGTTGTAAATGCAACGGCTAGAAAAGCTTTCGAAGTTGGTGCAAAACCCATGGTTTTATGGTTACCTTCTCCTTTGGGAGTGGGTAAAGATGCGGACCCGATGTTGCCCGTTGATGCATTGACTGCTCTTTTGAACGAGGCTGATGCTTGGGTTGAGTTCAACAACGAGTGGCTTTTGTATTCTACTCCTTTCGAAAGAGCTATGGAAGAAAACGAAGAACTCAGATACCTTTGTTTGGTAGGACTAGATGAAAATATGATGGTTAGAACGATAGGAAGAGTAGATCGAGAAGAATTAGAGAAATTTATGAAGAAAGTGGCTGAAATGACCAAAAATGCTGATCATATGAAAATTACAACTCCTGCAGGAACAGAACTTGAATTTGATAATCATCCTGAGCATCCGATAGGTTGTTCCGCAGGTGACGCGAGCACCCCAGGAATGAATTTTCTTTCTGGTCAGATAGGATGGGCTCCCGATCTTGAAAGCATAGAAGGAAAATTGGTATTCGATGGTTCGGTCGAGCCGCCTGTAGGTTTGCTCGATGAACCTATAGAAATGGAGATTGAAAAGGGCAAAGTAGTGAATATAGAAGGAGGTAGAGAAGCAGAGGAATTCCGAAGATGGCTGGAGAGTTTCGATGACGAAAATATGTTCAGATTGGCACATGTTTGCTACGGTTTTAATCCTGGTGCAAAATTGTCCGGAAATATTTTAGAAGACGAGAGAGTTTGGGGCTGTACTGAATGGGGCCTAGGATATCGTGCTCCTCCAGAGGAGATTGACGCCCCTTCCCATACAGACGGTATTTGCTTGAACTCGACTGTTTGGCTGGATGGTGAAAAACTACTAGAAAAAGGTTCTATCGTTCATCCTGAATTGGAAGAATACAAAGAAAAATTGGAAAGATAAAAAGAGGAAAAATCAACTCTACCAGTAATTTTGTTTGGTTATGATAGGAACAAATCGACGAGTAAATAAAGATTTAAATAACTGCGTTCTCAATATGACCTAGAATATAATGGCACCCTCGAGAGAAGATTGGTTTTTTGAGCCTCTAGCTAGGAAACTTCGAAGTTTGGAAAAAGAGTATAACTCATTCAGCATATATCTTCTTTTCACATATCTTTTTTCTCTTCCCTTGATATTCGTGCTCTTGTATGTCGACCCATGTCTATTTAATTTGTTGATTTCTGGCTTCGCCCTTCTGATACCTTACAAACTTTTTGAAGTGAAGGATTTCAAAACTCTAGCCGTCGTCGGGATCATAGTTCTGATTCTATTGGGGATAACTTTTACTGTCTACCAGGTAGAAGGAGTATATATAGGCCGAGATCCCGATGATTTATCTTCCCAGCATCTTTCTCAGGGGCTGATAGATAGGGTTGATGGTGAGGTAAATGAAGAATTTACATTTACGGTCATAGTGACGAATGAAGCATACGAGGATCTTATCCAAGACGATAATTACACGGTCAGGGTAACCCTTACCCGGTATATAGAAGAGGGAGAAGAAGCTATAGATCACGAGATGAATTATCAGGAAGAAGTCGACGATATGGGGAGAAAATTTTTCATCGAAATCAGTGATTTAGAGGAAGCCTTGTATGAACACCACTTTACATTGCATGTAGAACAGGACAACGATGATCACGTGGAGGAAACTAACAGAGGATTTGGTCCGTTTACTGTTGGTAGATCAGCTCTTTATCAGACAATAATGATTCAACAAACAACTTCGACACTGATAATATTCATTATATTTCTAGGAGTCTTATGGTGGAGGAAGGAAATGCTGAAAAAAGCAAAAAAAAGATCAAAGAAAAAAAACAAGATGGAAGAACCAAAAGGGAAAATAAAAAAATCGGATGATTAATAGTCAAATAGTCAATTATTCAATAGCGGAAAAAAATATAACTTTTGATGATATCTTAAGACAAAAATGTTCATATCTATTGTAGATTTAATAGGTGCAATACTAGCACTGTTAGGTGCCCTTGTAGTTGCCTCTCAAAGTATATTAGTTAGAAAATCCACCATAGACGGTTCTACAAAAAAACTGGTTGGTACGGTTCTAACAGTAAATGTTATCATCTGGTCGATCGTATCTTTATTGGTATATTATCCGGATTTTGAAGTAAATCTCACGTCTCTTACTTCTTTCGCATTATCAGGTTTTTTTGGATTTTTCTTAGGCTATCGTTTGATGTTTTTGTCTATTCAAAGGATCGGTGCCTCAAGGACTATGCCTCTTATAAGGACTCAAATAATCATAGCCCTCATTTTATCGATATTCTTTTTAGGGGAATCTTTGTCATTATATCATCTGATCGGTGTAGTGATGATATTGTTTGGAACCGGATTGGTTTCAAAAGAGATAGCAAATGATAAAGAGTCGATCTTCTTAGACAGGAAGTTAGGACTCATCGATCTATCTCTGCCTTTGATAGGGGGTCTTTCATGGGGTCTTAACTGGTTCTTTACAAGACGAGGTCTCATGGAAGGAACTCCTGTGATGTTGGGACTCGCTATCAGCTCACTTGGAGGATTTATTGGTTTTATCGTATTAGAAGGAATATTTCAGAAAAGATTTTCTTTCAAAAAAATAAAATCACCAACTCTCCCCTGGTATATCTTGATCGGTTTCGTTTGTGCGATGGCATTTCTCTTAAATTTTTCCGCATTGTCGATCTCAAGAGTAGTAGTTGTGAATCCGATATGGCAGATTTCCCCTTTATTCGTTCTAATTCTCTCTTATCTCTTCCTTCCAAAATTGGAAAAAATCTCTCCAAAACTTATCATCGGTTCGATGGTTATCGTTTTTGGTACTGTAGCGGTAATATTGTTTATGTGATCTTTTCTTCCGTTAATGATTTTTAAGAACATATTAAAAATTCCAGTAGGTCTGGAGAACCAAAAACTTTAATAGATTTCCTAAATAAGAATAGTATCTCCTCATCCTTTCACTTATCTAATATGGAAAATATTGATAAACTTTAATAACTTTCAAGTAAAA
>SL_8KL_010_SEDDRAFT_10001450_pt1 | contig 20554 bp, 20 predicted proteins | sample SodLakKL_010_SED_4_FD_11160 | JGI IMG/M metagenome (IMG submission 11160)
CGAAGAGCTGCTTGATACCCTCTACAATGTAACCGGATATGTTCCAGCCGGATCGGAAAGATATGAAGTAGTGCGGAGAACCTTCCACGAAATGCAGGAATATGTAGATTTTTAAACAGAGCCTCGCTTAATACAGCAATTAAACAGAGTTTCGATAAGGACAGCAATTAATTTAAGTTGCTGCAGTTTTTAGACAGCAGGCAATCTCATTTTCAAATAACAATCTTTGCAGTAAATATAGCAGCAGTTAATAATGACAGTAAGTTTTAGGGAGATAGCTTAACTGCTATCTCCCTAAAATATTATCTGTTTATTATGTGCAGAGGGAGTGATGGTCATTATAGAATGTCAAGGATTGAGCGTAACCTATCCAGGTGGCGTTCAGGCTCTTAAAGATGTGGATCTCAAAATTGATGATGGAGAATTTGTTATAGTGGTTGGCCTAAGTGGGGCCGGAAAATCTACTCTGCTGAGAACGATTAACCGGCTGGTTGATCCCACCGGAGGCAGAATAAAGGTTGATGGCAGAGTAATTAACGAACTCTCAAAAAAGGAATTAAAAGAATATCGCAGCCAGGTGGGAATGATCTTTCAAAATTTCAATCTGGTTAAACGCTCCAGTGTGCTGCGCAATGTGCTGGCGGGGAGATTACGGGGTGTTCCAACCTGGAGAACCCTGCTGGGTTTATTTCCCAAAGAAGATGTGGCAGAAGCACTTTCCTGTCTGGAGCGGGTAGGTATAAAAGAAAAAGCTAAATCCCGGGCTGATGAGCTTTCCGGGGGCCAGCAGCAGAGAGTTGGCATAGCCAGAGCCCTGGCTCAGGATCCCAAAATACTGCTGGCCGATGAACCAGTGGCTTCTCTGGATCCTCCAACCTCGCATGCGGTTATGAAAGATCTTAAAAGAATTAATGAGGAAGACGGCATAACTACTATTGTTAATCTGCACTTTATCGATCTGGCAAAAGAATACGGGGAAAAAATTATTGGCCTACGCGAAGGAAAACTGGTCTATGAGGGGCTGGCGGATGAAATAACCGAAGAGGAATTTGAAGAAATTTACGGTCGCTCGATCACAGCCGAGGATCAGCTGGGAGCAGGTGGTGGAGCCAATGTCTGAGGCAACTTCGTCAAAAAAACCTTCCCGTCTGGTTTTGATAATGGGAAAAATCAAAGGCATTATAGTAATTGCCCTGATAGCAGCTGTCTATATCTGGAGCGCCCGGGGAGTGGGCTTCAGCCTCTTTGAAATCATTTTTGAACTTCCCAGTTTCTTTAATCTGCTCTGGGATATGGTGCCCCCAAACTGGGCCTATTTTGTCAGGCTGATAGGTCCGCTGCTGGAAACCTTCCAGACCGCTATTACCGGAACAATTCTGGGAACACTTCTGGCCATTCCCCTGATACTGCTGGCTGCTAACAATGTTAATCGCAATAAGCCTCTCTACTATGTTTCCAAGGGTTTTATGAACCTGGCCCGGACCATCGACCCCATGCTCTATGCCGCCATTCTGGTTGCCGGGGTTGGCCTGGGAGCCTTTGCCGGCATGCTGGCACTGACCTTTTTCTCCATGGCCATTAATGCCAAACTGACCAGCGAAAGTCTGGAGGCCATCGATAATGGTCCTCTGGAAGCCCTGGAAGCCTGTGGAGGAAACAAGCTTGAGATGATAAAATATGCCGTTGCTCCTCAAATTATGCCTACCTTTGCCAGTTATACTCTTTTTGTCTTTGAAATCAACATTCGAGCCTCGACAGTGCTGGGGCTGGTAGGAGCAGGCGGTATCGGGGTTAATCTCAACACCTCACTTAATCTTTTCCGCTATCCCAATGCAGCTATGGTTCTCCTCACCACCTTTGTGATAGTGGTTCTGATTGATCAGCTGAGCAATGTTTTGAGGGAGGAATTAGTTTGAAAAAGCCAAATCTATCACTGCGGCAGTATGAAAAAAAATCAATTATCTGGTATATTGGCTATCTAATAACCCTGGCCCTATTTATCTGGGCTATAATCGGCATGAATATCAATATCGACAGAGTCAGACAGGGGATTCCGGCCATGGGAAGAATTCTGGCTTTGATGTTTCCGCCGGATACCGCCCGTCTGGAATCAGCAGTTTTTGGCATGATTGAGACAATTCAAATTGCAGTCATCGGAACCACCATGGCTGCCATATTTTCTATTCCAATATCTTTTCTGGCTGCCAGAAATTTAGGCCTGCCCCGTTCTGTTCCTGCCGGCAGCAAGCAGGTTTTAAATGCCATCCGGACCTTTCCTTCTTTAATATTTGGAATATTTTTTGTAGCCTCCTATGGTCCCGGACCGCTGGCAGGAGTCATGGCTCTGGGCATCAACTCCATTGGCATGCTGGGCAAGCTGAACTCGGAAATTGTGGAATCGATTGACAGAGGTCCGATTGAGGCTCTGGATGCTACCGGAGCTAACGGAGCTGAGATGTTTTTGTACGCTGTTATACCCCAGGTGCTGCCTGAATTTATCGGCACCACCCTCTACCGGTTTGAGCTGAATCTGCGTCAGGCCAGCGTGCTGGGTCTCGTCGGCGCCGGCGGTATTGGCGTCACCCTGATGCAGGCCCTGCAGTTCCGCCGCTGGGCGATTGTCGGCATGACCATGATTGTCATTATTGTGGTGGTAACTATTATTGATTACAGCAGTGCCTATGTGAGGAATAAGATTATTTAAAAAATCTAAAGATCTAAAAAGCTTAAATTAAAAAAGCTCAAACTGGAAAAGGGGATTAACTGTTTACCTGGAAATGCTGTCAAGATACAGCTTGGGAAGGGAGTCCGGCCTATGGACAATGATTTTCAAGCAGAACTGGAACTGGCCTGTTCAGCAGTCAAGGAGGCCGGCCGCAAGGTAATGGAAAAATTTGGCCAAAGGCCCCGCAGCTGGCAGAAATCTCCCGGTGATTTTGTCAGTGCTGTTGACCTGGACTCAGAAAAAACGATAGCTGAAGCTATTGAGGAGCGCTGGCCTGAAGATGGGATAATGTCTGAAGAAGATGTCAATTTTGGCCTGGAAGGGGAGAGGTTCTGGATTATTGATCCCCTGGATGGAACCATGAACTTTCTCAGGGAAATGCCCTTTTTCTCTCTTTCCCTGGCCCTTTATACCAGAAATGAGGTGGTGACCGGGGTGGTGTATGACCCCTTTCATGAGGAGCTCTTTTCAGCTCGAAAGGGGGGAGGGGCATACTTAAATGGCAGAGAAATCAGCACCGGTACTGTGAGTGAACTGGCGGAGTGCTGTATAACCACAGAATATATCGGTTATCTGGACTCTGCCAAAAAGAGCCGGGTGCTGGGTCGGCTGGGTGAAAATTTTGGTAATATCAGAATGCCCGGCTCTCAGGCTCTGGGGCTGGCCTACACCGCCATGGGCAGATTTGACCTTTCCTATCTGCCCACTTCCAATGCCTGGGACATGGCAGCCGGTTCCCTGCTAATTACTGAAGCGGGAGGCGAGGTCTGGGCTCCCGGTGGTTATTCCTGCCTGAAAAGCGGTGAGATAACCGCCGGCAGCAGTAAGCTTGTCAGACAATTTGTGGAAGAGGTTCTGGAAGATGAATACAGGAGCTGATTATTAACGTGCAGCCAAAAAACCAAAATTCACAGACTGCTCTGCAGCAGGAACTATCGTTAGAATTAAAGGAGATAGAGGTCTTTGTTTTTGATCTGGATGGCACACTCTATGAAGATACCGGACATTTTGATTATTATGCTGACTGTCTGGCTGAGGAACTGGATGACCGCAGCAAAGAGAAATTTTTTAAAGATCTTAAGGCCAGCCGAAGGGGAGAGCATGTGCTCCAGCTGGGAAGGGTCTATGATCGAGAGAAGGATTTGATTCTGGAAATAACCCCTGCAGGAGAGGTGAAAAAGGCCTGGAACTGGCAGGGAGAGGCATTAAGCAGCTCAGTGCTAGCAGAGCATTATCCTGAGCCGGTAAACTGCAATATGCATGATATGATTTATCTGGGAGATGGCTGGTGGCCGCCAGCAGCCTGTGCCTATCATTATGGTGCAGTATCAACCGAGAGGTGCTATCAGCAGACGAAGGACTGGCTGGCAGAAAATGACGATTTTTTAACCCCTCTGCCGGGCCTTGAATCCACCCTGTCTCAGCTGGCAGAGGTGAGAGAACTGATCCTGGCCACCAACAGCGAGGCCCAAGATACAGATCGGCTCCTGGATCTCCTGAATCTCCAGGGGATTTTTACCGAAAGATACACTTCCTGCAATAAACCTGCTGATTCCCGCCAGCTTTTCCAGAAAATTATTGCTAAATATGAGATCAGCCCTGAGGAGATGCTTTCCATTGGAGATAACTATTTAAATGATATTGCTCCCGCCCGGGAACTGGGCTGCCAGACTGTATTGCTCGATCCCCGGGAGGTTTTTGCCGATCGAGAAAATACAGGCCCGGTGGTTAGCAGTATTCTGGAGCTTTTGCCCGATTTCCAGACTTTGATACTTTGAGCTGATGTTGTTATTTCGGAGGAGGTAGAGGGTGAAGGTTTTAATTTTTGGAGGAACAGGTTTTGTAGGAAGAAACCTGATAGAAGAATTAGAGGATAATCAGTATCAGGTTTTCGTTGTGACCAGGAACCGAGAAAAATATCTTGAGAGTCTGGCAAATAAAGTTCAATTACTAGAATGGGATACTTTTTCTTCTCTCTCTTCCATTGATAAGCTGCCGGAAATGGATATTGTGATTAATTTAGCTGGAGAATCACTCGCCGAGAAACGCTGGACCAGCTCTGTTAAAGAGGAGATCAAAGACAGCAGGGTTAGAACTAACAGAGCAATTGTTACCGCCATAAACAACTCTGTCATCGAGCCAGAGCTATTAATCAGTGCTTCTGCAGTTGATTATTATGGACCCCGTCAGGATGAGAAGATAACTGAGAAGGAAAAAGCGGGAGATAGCTTTTTAGCTCGGGTATGCAGGGCCTGGGAAGAGGAAGCATATAAAGTGCAAAATGAATCCACAAGAGTCGTTACTACAAGATTTGGGGTAGTGTTGGGGGAAGAGGGCGCCCTACAGAGAATGGTACTGCCCTTTAAATTATATGTGGGTGGACCTGTGGGCAGGGGAGAGCAGTGGCTCTCCTGGATCCACATTCAAGATTTAGTGAAAATGATAAGGTTTATAATGGAAAATCAGGATTTAACTGGCCCGGTAAATGCTGTATCCCCTGATCCGGTAAGAATGAAAGATTTTAGCAAAACACTGGGGAATGTCCTGAATAAACCATCCTGGTTACCAGTTCCTGAATTTATGTTAAAAATTGTTCTGGGGCAGATGTCAGAAGTGCTGTTACAGGGGCAGCGGGTTTATCCTGAAAAAATTTCCCATACTGAATTTGAATTTAACTTTCCTGAAGTAAAATCTGCCCTGGAGGATGTTTTAGCAGGTTGAAATAGGGGATAATAGATGATTTTTTGCCAGGATAATCACTGTTTTTCCTTGATCACTTCTCTATCTTTCTCTAATCTGAGATAGCGCTGTTTCATCCGGCAAATTTGTGATATAATAGAACTGTATTCTGGCGGACATAGCTCAGGGGTAGAGCATCAGCTTCCCAAGCTGAGGGTCGCGGGTTCAAATCCCGTTGTCCGCTCCATTTTTTTCTTCAGATTTGCAAGTGAATAAAAAAGGAATATTACACTTTCCCGAGCCGGTGTAGCTCAATTGGCAGAGCAGCTGAATCGTAATCAGCAGGTTGTCCGTTCGAGTCGGATCACCGGCTCCATTTTATTTTTGAGTATTGGTTATTATCCCGGGGATATCAAGGAAACAGGAGCCTTAAAATCAAGTTAAATCAGCGAGAAAATTTACTCTAGACCTCGTTTCTGAACAACTGATTATTAAGGTAATTTTACCCTAATCAGTTGTGCTATAGCGAGATAATTTGTGAGTCGATATTTTCATTTGCCACCTCAAAAAGCTTCAAAGAGGTGGTGTTTTTAATGGGAAAGAGAATATTTACACAGTTGTTATAAATACTGTTTCAGTATATGTGATTAGAGCTAAAAAACAGGGGAGATAGAAGGGCAATTATGCCTATTAGTCATGTCCATAAAAGCTTGTAAATTCCTCGACCACAATATAAAACCTATGCCACAGAGCTCTATTTAGCTGCCCTGTCCTGGTTTAAAAAGTCATAGTAATCATCAAGAATCCAGAGAAAGCCTGATCTCTTGAATCTTTGGCAAAAAGTTTGGGCAAAAGTTCTGATTTTAGTGTAATATGATATAGAGGCATCTGTTCATCACCTCGATTTTAGTATTGGTTGGACACTTATATTATAACCGAGGAGTGAACATTTGGCTCGCACTTTTTTTTACACCATTATATGGACTTAATCTAATTAAAAGAAGGTATAATTAACAATTTCTAGAATTAAATTAATAAGCAAAATAGTTAGATTAAACATTTTTTTATAATTTATAGTGGGAAAATAGTGAAAATTTAAAATTATAAGGAGTGGTAAAATGAGATTGGAAGAAATAGTAACTAAAATGTCAAAACTTTATCTTGGCCGTTTAATTGATAGCTTTTTAAAAGATGTAACGAAAGATTCTGAGGATAAAATGAGAGAACTGCTACTAAAAAATAAAGGTGAGTTTGCAAACCATGATAGAATAGAAAATAAACTAAATTTTATTGATGAAGATAGAAATACAGCTTTATTAAATGATCTAATTTTAAATGTTCTATTAGATGAAAACAATTATATGTTAGAGGAAAAAGAATTAATTGAAAAAATAAAGCAAAAAGAAAAACAAATAGTAGAAGAAAGCGAAAAAAAGGATTCTTTAAAATATAGTGATCCTAAAGCTCTTAAGATTTATGAAAGGGTTTTAAAAGCTGCCTGGAAATGGCAGGATAGTATAAGCCCCCATGAACAAAACATATTGGATGTGTTAAAAGAGGAACTTGATTTATCTGTTTACGAACATCGCATTTTAGAGAGCAAATTAGGTTACTTTCCTCAACCTTAATAAAATTCATGGCATTAAAAAAATTAAAAACTCTTTAAAAAATCTTCAATACCGAGGATTAGTAGCAAGAATTAGAGATGATGAATGCTATTATGTTATTCCTCAAGAAATTGCTGAGAAGATGAGAGAAATATTAGGAATTGAGCTGAGGAAAGATGCCTATGTACTTTTACTTAAAAAGCTGAAGAAAAAGCAATTGAAAGAAATACTAAGAGAAAATAGGCTGCCTGTTTATGGGAAAAAAGAAGAAGTTTATAAAAGGATATTACAGGCCCGAATTAAGCCTTCAACAGCATTAGAATCCTTAACAAATGATGAGTTAGCTGACATTTTACGGACTTTGGAGGATGTAAAAATCAGCGGAACAAAAAATGAAAAAATTGCAAACATAATTGATTTTTATAATAAACTTGTTACCTATTCTATAGAAACAGGAGATAGAAGAGAGCAATATTATAATTATATTGTTGAACTTGCACAAAGAGATTACGATCAGTTAAGAGGAAATAATATTATTGATAAAGATATAGAAATTGAAAAATATTTTGAAGAAGCAACAGAATTTTTATTTGAAACCTTGCTAGGACATGAACCACAAACAATGAGTGGATCAAACAACCCGGATGGTCGTCTTATTTTTAATAATGATGAAGTTATTTTATGGGATAACAAAAGCTGTGAGGGTGATTATAAATTTCCAGAAGAGCATTATATGCAATTTATGAGGTATATAAATAATGAGAATAAAAGGGTTAATTTATTCTTGATAATAACCCCATCTTTTTCGCCAGATTGTATTAAAAAAGCTCCAAAACTAAAAGCAGAATCTAAAAAAGATACAGACATAGGATTAATTACAGCTGAAGAAATTCAATTTGTTGCAGAAAATTGGCGGGATTATTGTTCAGAAGAAAAATCAGAATTTAGTCTTCAGGTTTTTAATTATACGGGCAGATTAACAAAAGATAGATTAAAACAGAGAATGGAGTGGGCTATTAAATAAAAGAACATAAAAAACTTAGTTAGAGTTATTGGATATTTTGTTTGCTTAAATATATGTGATTTGTGCTAATATATTTTGCTGGTTTACAACATGTTTTCTGTCACGACTTTTGCAAAAATTAGTAAAGTTCCTACCAGGCCCTTGCCATGAGCACATTAGGAATACCCTGAATGATATACTTAGTTATATAACGAAGGAGAATGGTAAAATCTAAAACACTTAATCAAGATAATATCGTGTTCATAATTTTTTTAAGGAGGATATAATGAAGTCAATTATTAATTATATTCCCAAAAATGCTGAAATAGGTGTTGGTCTTAATATATTAAAGGAAGAACATCATTTGTTTTATTTGCCAGGAGATCGACATGACCTATCTCCTGATGAATCGTTTTATGCTGGTATAGGTGGTCATATGGAAGAAAATGAATCATTATTAGATTGTGCTCAAAGAGAAGCAAATGAAGAGATTGGAGTTTCAGTAAAAGTAATGTCCTCTTTAAAAACATATTATTTGCCTCATAATAAATCAGAAATTATTAAAGAGATTGAGATAAATGATAATCCTCAACCATATGCTCTTTATGAGATGATTTATCCAGAAGGAACATCCCATCAGGGAAATGTTTATTATATTATTATCTATAAAGCAGAATTAATAAAAAGACCGAAGCGCTTTAAAAAAGATGAGGTTATAGCAATAATTGGATTAACAAAAGAACAAGTAAGGAAAAGTCTTCAGAGAAAACCTACAATACAAAAGCTCATTGATGAAGGAGCATTGTTTATTGGAAATAAAAATGAAGTTCAATTAAATGTCAAAGTATATCCTATCGGAACGGCAAAAGCTATAGCTAAAATTATTGTTAACGACATGGATTAAAAGTCAAGCCCATAAAAGTGTGTAAATTCCTCGACCACAATATCAAACCTATGCCACAGAGCTGTTATCATCTGCCCTGTCCTGGTTTAAAAAGTCATAGTAATCATCAAGATTTTGAGAAAGCCTGCTCTCTTGAACCTTTGATAAAAAAGTTAGTGCAAAAATTCTAATTTTGGTGTAATATGATATAGAGCCATCTGTTCATCGCCTCGATTTTAGTATTGGTTGGACACTTATATTATAACCGAAGGGTGAACATTTGGCTCGCACTTTTTTTACACCATTATCTGAACTTAAAAAAAACTGAGTTTAATCCATATAAAAACTTATTATAAATTAAAAGAGGGATATTAAATGAAGAAAGTACAGGAACATTATAATCAGTCTGCTGAAAAGGAATGGGAGAGGCTTGAGAGGCACAGAGTTGAGTTTGATATAACCTGTCGTTATCTAGAAATATATCTTCAGGATGCTCAAAAGGTTCTTGATCTGGGAGGCGGCCCCGGGCGTTATAGCCTGTGGCTGGCAGAAAAGGGCCATGAGGTTACTTTAGTTGATCTTTCGGAAGTAAATGTTAAGTTGGCCAGAGAAAAGGCAAAAGAGAGGGGAGTTGAGTTAAATGCAGCCCTGCAGGGTAATGCCCTGGAATTAAGTGAGGTTGTTGAGGAAAAAGATTTTGATGTAATTTTAAATATGGGGCCCATGTATCACCTGCTGGAAGAAAGTAATAGATATAGTGTAATGGAGCAGTGTATGGAAAAGTTAAAAGAAGGTGGGATACTGGTAGTAGCATTTATTTCTGCCTATGCTCCCCTTGTTTATCTCCTTAAAAAAGCTCCTGAGAAAATAATTGAATGCCGGGAAAGATACTTAGACTTTTTAGTAGACGGGAAAAGCAGATTAAATCCGGATGAAGAAAGCTTTACTGATGCTTATTTTTATTATCCCGGGGAAGCTAAAGAATTCATGGCTGAATTTAACCTGGAAGAACCAGTCAAATCATGGCAATTTAAAGATAATAAAGTTAAGAGAGTTGGGTTGGTCTGTGGTTGGTGGGGCCTTAACCTCCCAGGTGAAGGAAGCTGCAGATAAAGAATGTGATGTTTATATAACCGGGGAAAGAACTCTATACACGATTGAATATGCTAAATATGCTAAAATCAACTTAATAATAGGCAGTCATACTTTTCTGGAAGTATTTGGAGTTGAAAGTCTTGCCAGAAAGATAAAAGACAGAAATGATAGAATTAATATTTACAGGTTGAAGGAAGAACATTTAGAGGTGTGATTACAAATTTTTGTTTAAGTTAACTAAGAAAAATTCAAATATATATAAGAAAATTAAGAAATTTTATGTTATAATATTATTAAGAAGAATGAGATGATTTATTTGAACAATATTTTTGATAAAAAACCCTGCAAATTTAGCAAGAATTGAAAGGCCTGCTAAAATGAAAGAAACAGGTGTTAAAACCTACATTTAATTTGTCCGGTTATGCCCTATATTACTGAAATTGACTCGATAATGGATATGATTGCCTCCTGTTCTGACACTGTCTGGGTAGATTACTGGCAAATGCATTATAGAAAACAGAAGACAGGAAACGCTAAAGTTGAGTTGATGAGCTGACATTGAACAGCTGAATACAATCAGAAAATTTAATTATTTTAATTGATAGCTCATTTTATAAGCAGGATTCTCTGCTCTTTCCTTGAAGTTTAATATATATAATATTGGTGATAAAATATCGAAGATAAAATAATTGATAAAGCAGTTCTTTAAAATAATTTGACAGCAACATTTTTCCTGGCAGACGACTGCTCCAGCTATTTTGTTTTTGTCCACCAGCTGATACTCCAGGTGAATTAATCTGGCAATTTTTTAACAGGGGGTATAAAACATGGAGGGGTATCTTCGTTTCATTTTTATTGCCTTGATTATTTTTGTTCTGACCTTTGTGGTGGTGGCAGCTGGAATTGCCCTGCTTTTTTCCGGACAGACTCAGATATGGTCTAATGTTCTCTCCTTGACTCATAATTATCGACCCCTGCTGATCTTCTGGTTTTCCTTATTTTTTGTTGTTGTCTTTGTTATCATGTTCTTGTTTTCCTTTTTTTATGACCGCATGGGTTAAGAGTCAGCCTTAATTAAATAAATTCGCGAGGGAAACCGGTTTGATAATGGAAAACCAGTCTCCCTCGCGAATATCACTGAGCTAAACCAGACATCAAACAGTTTTACTGGATCATATAAAACAGGTTTTTACAGCAGATTTTTCAGGGCTTCTTCGATCTCTTCAATTGAGAGATCATCTCCGCTGAGATGCTCGGCCTTCTCTCCATCCTGATAGAAGATAATCGAGGGCAGGCCCATCACCTGCTGCCTCATAGCCAGCCGCCTGTTACCCTTGAGATTGAGTGCGCCGAACTTTGCCTGGCCGTCATACTCTTCTGCCAGTTTTTCAATCTCCGGCTTTAACTCCAGGCAGGGCTCGCATTTTTCGCTCCAGAAATCTACCACCGTCAGGCCCTTGCTTTCCAGCACTTCCTCTTCGAAATTATCTCCATTTAATTCTAGCATATGCATACCCCCATTCTGTTCTTTCCTGCATCTTTTACCATTACCATAATATGAGTGACAGCAGCCTATCAGCACCTGCAGTCTGGCTGTCTGAGATTTCTTCCAGCTTCAGCAGCTCCAGGCAGCTGATATCTACCACTTAAAGACTGTCTGCTCCACGATATCTGTGGAAAGTGCTTCCAGGGATTTTTCAACTATCTTCCTTCTCAGCCTTTTCTCTTCCTTCTTTGAAACCTTTGGATTTCCCAGAGGATAGGGTATTGCCTTTCCTGGTACAATCCTATTAGCACCGACTGTTTTGGAAATTGGCAGGATTGATGCTACGTGGACGACAGGCAGGCCAGCTTTTTCAATCTCTTTAGTCATCGTTGCACCGCAACGAGTATCGGTACCTCAGGTAGAGGTCAGGATTACGGCCTGAACTCCGTCCCTGGCCAGTTCTTCTCCTATCGCCTTGCCAAAGGCCTTGGCATTGGCAACCGAGGTGCCATTGCCAACGGTGGCATAATAGTATTCATGCAGTTTTCCGATTTTACCTTCCTTCTCCAGGTCGCGCATAACATCGACCGGCAGCACCCTGTCAGGATCTTGATTAGCATAGACGGGGTCATATCCACCATGGGCGGTTTCGAATTCTTCATCGGTTAGATCCTGAACACCATTTAGCTTGTATTTGCCAAATTTTGAAGCACTGGAGGCTTCAATTTTATCCGGATTCCCCTTGGGCACTATTCCTCCGGTGGTGACAACTGCTACCAGGGAGTCAGCCAGATTCTCTACAGCGGGTTTAGGCTCCACTCGATCAAAGCTGGGCATCGGATATTCGGTCTCAAATTCTTTACCCTTAATTTTCTTGACCAGCATATCGACCGCCCGGCGGGCGCCCCTTTCTTCCCGGAAGTAATTTTTTCTAATACCACGGGGCAGGTATCCGGACTCCTCAGGTGCTCCCGGTTTCCCATCCGTTTCGATATAATGGTTGATGAAATCAACAATATCAGCAATTCCCTGGCGCATGCTGCCTACTGAGTCGCCGGTTTCAATGAAATATCCAAACTTTTTATACATTTCATATCCTGGATTTTCGGGATAGATACCGCCTACAAAGGGGAGGTTGAGCTCATCGGCTATCTCTGCCACACCTCCACAGGCCATTCCATAGCGGCCGGCATTAAAGGCAGGGCCCGCAACTATCAGGTCAACTTCATCTTCCTGCAAAAATTCTTTTATTTTTTCTCTTGCCTCTGCCTTGTTTTCGTTAAAATAGTCGTCACCGGTTATGATAGTTTTGACTATCTCAGCCCTGTCTCCCAGAGCATTATTTAATGCCACTCCGGGACCAACGGCCTCCTTCTTTTGCTGGGGAGGGAGATCTGCTTGATCTTCGTCCCCTACCTGACCAAAAAACTGATTCAAATAGTGGACAATTTTGAATTCAGCCATAGTATGCTCCTCCTCAAAATAAGATTGAGTTTTACGGGTAAAAACTTAATACCCTTTGGCGCTCAATTTAGTATAGCCCATCTGATCAGTAGAGCCTGTTATTGCCTGNAGTTCAACTCTGATGCTGCCATCTTCCTGGAGGCTGCCTTCAAAACCTCCGGCGATATTGTCGGCATATCTGTCATGGCCGATAACCCGCTCCATAGCCGGCAGCTCAATGACTTCATTGGCATTACCCGAGGTGACAACTGCATCAGCTTCAACAGCTGCGTCTGCCAGTGACTGGGAAGACCCGTCTCTTCCGGCATACTCATCGGTTATCAGAACAGTTTTGATACCCTTTTGCTCCAGTTTCTTGCAGTTCAGGATTAGATCTGTATCGGGATTGCCAAAGCCCTCCTCGTTGATGATGACTGCGTCAAGCCCAAGGCTCTCAGCCATTTCAGCCACCATGGTGGATGAGCGCTCCTTATCTCCCAGGGTAACGTTTTCGTTGGTAATAATTGTTGCCACGAAGTTGTAGTCCTGGCCGTCACGCTGATAAAGCTCCTCGATTACAGGATTATTCTGGTGTAGATAGGTCGAATTTTTGTCACAGGCAGAAACACAGTTGCCGCTGACAATTGCTCCATCCATAACCTTGGCGGGGGAAATTAAGGTGGGTAAAATTTCCTTGGCATCCACGCCGTAAACATAGGTGTCGTGGAGAAGTCCCTGGCTCTGCAGCATATAAATATAACCTACCAGCGGCAGGTCATTATTTTCATTCCTGGCCTGAGCAATCGATTTAAAATCAAAGCTCTCAGTTTTATCCGGTTCAACATCCAGACCGATCTCGGCAATATAATNAGCAGCTTTCAGGCCGAGAATTCGCAAAATCTCTTCATGGATGTGTTCTTCAGTACCCTCTTCTACCTCACAGGTGAGGACAACATTAATGGTTTGTGAAAAGGGAGTATAGTCAGCTCCAGGACCGCTCATATCGATTATGCCTTCCTGAAAACCGACAACATTTCCTGTGGTGACCACCGCTGTACCGCTAAAGACTCTGGTTTTTCCAGCACCGGCCTGACTTTCCTTTCCAATGAAGCCAGGAAACATACCATTTTTGTCAACCTTGATCCGGGGCTCGACAACATCTTTAACAGGCATTATTCTCACCTTTTCACCGGGATGAACAATCTCTGCTTCCAGGCTGGTAATTCTGTGGTCATGCCTGATATTCTCTAAGAGGTCTTCTTTATCAATTGTCAGCACCCCGTCAGCAAAAGAATTTTCCTGGCCAAAGACCACCCTATCCACTTCAATTCTTTCCAGATCCAGCTTCAATTTTCTCACCCCTTACTGCATTATTTTTCTTAAAACTATGCTTTTCCGGGAGTACATTTGTGATCAGCTCGAGATCAATCCTGCTAAAATCCTCAGCCAGCTTCATCTGATCTGCCTGTCTTTTCAACACATCCTGTTTTCTGCCAAAAATTCGATATTTTTCCAGAGCATTTTCCATGATCTTCAGCGAGCTGAAGTCCAGCTCTTCACCGCTTTTCAGTCCAATTGATCGATAGGGATTCTGCCAGGGTTTTAAGCTGCCGGCCAGGGGATGGGAGACCAGTTTTGCTCCCTGATGTACCAGGTCGCGGGAGCGCTGAAGCACCTGCTGTAAGCTTGCCATCCTTTCTATCCGAAAATCTCTATTTTCGACAGCCTGCAGCCTGGGATTGTTGGTTACTATAATTAATTCCTTCCATTATTATCACCTTTCAAAATAAAATATTGAAAACCCTGGCAGTCAGGATGTTTATCTTAATCCCTGGTTAGATAATCATTCCTGCTTGATCTTTTCTCTGAATCTTCTAACTTCCTTGCTTATGGCCTCAACATCAAGAGAAATTTCCATTAATGATACTTCATCTTCAAACACCTGGGGATCAGCAGCTTCCTTGACTTCAGGTTCCAGAACATGATATACCGGGAGTCCTAACTGGACTCCAGCCAGTGGACCGGAAAAAGCAGGGTCACCTATGGTGACTGTTTCAGCAAAGATGCCGGCACTCTCAGCATCGGGAGTGCCCAGAACCACCATAAGATCTTCTGTGCCATGCTCATCAACAGTCTTCTTGATGAGCCCCTGATCTTCCATATCCACGGCGCCTGCTGATGTTCAGACGAAGCACTGAGTCAGGGATAGAATAGACTTTCCCCCGGCAGATTCGATTATCTTTTCAATGGCAGGGCCGGGAATTCCATCTCTTTCACCAATACACATTACCTTTTTACCTTCAAACATTTGCAGATTCACCTCCAGTAATTATTGCAGGTTTTTACTGTTCTTTTTTAGAACTCTTTTTGGTTAAAGTAAGTCGGGTTATTGCGTGCTGTTTGAGTTTTCTTCAAGGATAAAGGACATACCATCAGAGGTTTTGGTCATTTTGGCCAGAAACAGACTTCCCTTTCCCAGGAATAGTGTTCTTGTCATTTCACCCTTGAGAATTCTCTCCCTGGCAAATCCCAGAAAGGGAAGAGCAGAGGCAATATGTCCCTGAGTCGGAGAAAATCCGGGCATACCATATTTCTTTTCAAACTCATCCAGCTCATCAACCTCCAGCAGTCCGTGTTTGACAGCAAAGCTTCCAATCAGGCGGTAATTATTATGAGGGACATTGCCGCTTCCAGCGGGCACGGTAATCTCCGGATTATGCAGCTCTGAAGAATATTTATCGACATCAAAGATTGTTAGCCCGTTATTTTGCAGAGGCTTGTCAACCAGAGCAGAGAGGATTGCCTGCTGGGATGAAGCCATCTTGACATCATGTTTTCCGATTGTGTCGAGCCTGATCTGGGGGTTTACCTGATCATCTTTACTGAAAAGCACTGCGGTTCCGGCCAGCACATCTTCCATTATCGGCATGTCATTTTCCAGATGCCCCTGCATCTTCATCCCCAGCTTGGCCATCGATGCTCCTCCCACCAGAACTATGTGGTCAAAGACACCGGAATCTATCAGACTGGCTGCAATTACAGAAGCGTGCATCGGGGCATTGCAGAAAGCCTTGACATCGGCCCCGGTGCTGTTTTCCAGTCCACCCATCTCAGCTATGGCTTTGGCCAGGTTGCCGGCTCCCCGCTGATAGCGATCGCCTACTCCCTCCTCACCGCAGTTAATGACAAAGGCGATATCCTCTTCTTTCTGATCGATATTTTCCAGCAAACTTTTCACCGCTAAAAAACCTGTAGTTTTAACAGAAAGATTTTCCAGCAAAATATCGGCTGTCAAATTTTTATCTTCATCATGACCGTCTCTGATACAGCCTATTAGATCTCCCTTAAGATAAAGCTCCAGAGCACCCTGAGAGATGAAATTTTTAATCTGGTCTTCGGAATCACCCTCTCCCAGACTCTCAAGATCTTCAGGTTCCACCAGGGAATGATCTGAGAGGGCAGCTCTAATCTTTTCCGTGGCTTCTTTGGTGTAGTGGATTAAATCAAACTGGTCAGCAATTTTTAGCCAGCCGTAAAATTCTTCTTCGGGAAAAATTTCACCCCATTTTCCTTTGCGGGGAGAATTCTGCAGGGCATTTTCATACCAGGGTTGTTCCATTTCCCAGAGTTCCTCTGGTTCTCGATTGCCAAGGAAAACCTGATGAGGAGGATAATCCTTTGCTGCTGTGAAATCACGGAGACTGGACTGGATTTTTTCCAGCAGCTCGGGATCTTTGGGAATTTCACGTCTGGGCTTTGAGCCGTACTGTACCAGATCTGGGGCATGTGCTAAAATGTAGGAGGCCCCCTGTACCACAGGATAACCCATTTTTAATCACCTCTATTTCATATTTTCTTAGCCTCTTCGCTGTTTTCTGTGGGTTTCCTCATAAATGACAAATAAAAGGCTCAAATATTACCTTCTAAACTTATCTTCTCAGTTGATTTTTTCAGCCTTTATCAAAAGACTTGCCATATTTTGGCTGAATTTTTAACACATTATTTTACAATTTTTCAGTTTCTGATTTTGATTATCTTCAATTTTCTTAAATGTAATATGTCAGTCGGTTGATTTCGTTATTATTAAATTACAGCTGATATACCTAATAAAATTACAGCTGATATATTTAAATCGGCCGGGATTCCCTGCTGTGATTGGCCGAAGAGACCGAAAAAATTGAGAGAAAAAACTGCTGATAGGGAATATTCAGAATTTAATTGGCCGGCAAAATATTTGAGTATAATATTTCAGAATAATATTTAGGTATAAAATTAATGCAGCTTTTTTATTAATAATCAGTTAGCAGCAGATAATTCCAGATAAACTTTGCTAGATGATATTATTACTCTGATTTTATCATGGTAAAATCTGGCAGATAGAGCAAAACATATTACTATTTATGTTAAATATAACAAAACCAATGGGAATATGTTGTATAACAATTTACAATTTTAGAAGTGGTTTGGGTAGTTTACTGATATCTTCGGGCGGGAGAGGATGAGAAAAATTTGTTTGAAGCAGCTGGTTATCCAGCTAACCTGATTCAGGGTCCAGGAAAAAATTTTCTGATAACCAAAAAATGAATAATCAAGAACTGAAAAAACAGCCGGCAGCAATTTATTCTTTGTAAAAGCAGGAACTTTCTCTGATTTATTGAAGAAATTAAAGTAAGTTAAGGTTATTGGTTAAGCTTATTTGCTAAACTATAAGTTAAAAAAGCAAAAAGTTAAAAGAAGTTAAATAAATTGATTTAATTAACAGCTTTTCCTGTTTTTTTACTTACAGCATCACAGGACAGCAGAGCGGTAAATATATAATTATTTGATTATATAGGGGAGGGATATTCTGTGCAGAAAGAAATTAAAGAGATCGAAGCTTTTATTCTGGAAAAAATGAAAAGTTCCCGCCTGCCAGCCCTGAGCCTTGGAATTATGAAGGATGGTGATGTTATTTACCAGCGGGGTTTTGGCCGCCGGGACCTGGATAAGGGAAAGCCAGCCACTCCGGCTACTCTCTACGGGATAGGCAGCATTACCAAATCCTTTACCTGCCTGGCCCTGATGCAGCTTGAGGAAGAGGGTAAACTGATACTGACTGATCCGGTAAGTGATTATCTCGATTTCGACCTGAAACCGAATGGCAGTACAGTCGAAATCCAGCATCTGATGTCTCACACCAGCGGTATTCCCGCCCTGGCCTATGCAGAGGCTGCTATTTTAAATTCTGTCGGAGAGGAGGTTGAAGATGTTCCGATTGGCGATGTCGAGGATATGCTGACCTTTATCGCTGAAAGTCGGGACTGGCTGGAGAGCGAACCTGGCAGGCGCTGGTTTTATTTAAATGAAGGTTATGTTCTGCTTGGGGGTATAATTGCCAGAATTAGCGGCATGTCCTACCAGGAATATCTTAAGGAAAATATATTTTCACCTCTGAAGATGGACCGTACCTTTTTCTCTCAGGACAGGATTGAAGCCGATAAAGATGCCGCCACTCCCTATCTGGTGGCTGAGGAAAGGGTTCCTCAAAGCTATCTCTATGGAAGCATCACCAGTGATGGGGGAATTATCAGCAATGTGGAGGATATGCTGAAATATCTGAGGCTCTTTTTAGTCAAGGAGGATAAGGGCATTATTACTCCAGATTCTCTGACCGAGATGATGAAGCCCAGAATTGATACCCCCTCCCTTCAGCTATATCGGGAAATTGAAGGTCAGAAAAGCATAAAAGCTGATTATTCCCTGGATAATCACCCCGTCAGTTATGGTCTGGGGTTAAGTATTGAAGAGGATTTTCTGGGATACAGAAAAATTGGTCACGGCGGCAGTGTTCTGGTTGCCACCGCTCAGCTAAATTTTATTCCTGAAGAGGGTCTGGGTCTGGTGCTGCTCGCTAACGGCAGCGGTTATCCTCTTAGCCAGCTTTCCAGCTATATCCTGGCACTGCTGCTTGAGGAAGATCCTGATCGGCTGGATTTCAGGCAGGGCGAAACCAGGCTGGATGAGCTTACAGGAATTTACCAGGCCTATCAGGGCAATTACAGTTTAGAAATTTCCCGGCAGGGCGATTTATTGAAGCTTAAAAATGTCAGCAGTTCTTTAGGTGATGAAGAGATTTTAATTCCGAACCGCCTGGCAGAGGAGAGAATAGAGCTTTTTGCCCTCCGGGGAGGAAAGAGGCTGCCTGTTGAGTTTTATTTTCAGAAAGGCGAAACAGTTTTGCTTTACGGGCGCTATAAGCTTAAAAAGGTATCGGAGTTAGTCGACTGACAGTACCAGCTGAACTATCATATATTTACTGGAAAGAGGGAGGTTTTTACCGTGTATACCCGGGTTACACTCTGTGATCTGCCAACTCCACTGCAGTATCTCAAGAATATTTCAGATTTATATCATAACAAAATTTACATTAAAAGAGATGATATAGCAGGCCCCGAACCGGGAGGGAATAAGGCCCGCAAGCTGGAGTATATCTTTGGGGAGGCTAAAAAAGAGGGAGCCCGCCATTTAATTACCTGCGGCAGCACCTTTTCCAATCACTGCCGGCTGACCGCCATGGCAGCCCTGCAGCAGGGCCTGGACTGCACACTGGTGCTCAATAAAGAAGATGAATCCCGGAAAATTGAAAATCGGGGTAATTATTTCCTTTATAATCTGCTGGATGTTAATCTGGAGATTGTCAGCCGATCCGAGCGGGAATCCAGAATGCAGCAGGTTTATCAGGAGTTAGACAACAGAGGAGAGAATCCCTATCTGATTCAGGGTGGGGGCTATGGCAGAGCCGGACTTCACGGTTATGTAGAGGCTGCTGCCGAGATCAAACACCAGGTTCAGCTGCCGGAGGGGAGGTTTGATTTTGTTTTTCTGGCTACAGGAACAGGAACCACGCAGGCCGGCCTGCTTATCGGCAATTATCTCCATCGCTGCGCTGAAGCGGTAATCGGCATTAGTGTGGAGCCCTCCCGTCAGCAGGGAGAGCGGGTAATTAAAGAATGCCTGAAAGATTACTGTCAGCATCATGATCTTCCTGCAGAATTAATCTATCAGGATCTGATTTTGCTGGATGATTACCTTGGAGCAGGTTATGGCATAATAGAGGAAAATCTGATTGATACAATCTCCCGGGTGGCAAAAGAAGAAGCCATTCTGCTCGATCCTGTTTATACAGCCAAAGCCTTTCGGGGTATGGTGAAATTCCTGGAAGAAAATCAGATCCGCAATAAAAAAGTACTATTTTTGCATACTGGAGGGCTGCCGATTCTCTTCAGCAATAGTGAACACTGGGAAGTTAATTAGCCTTTTGCTGGAGGGTTAGAACCCGGGCAGGTAAGGGGTGGGCAACAAATGTGAAAAATTTAATTAAAAATCCTGTTTTGCTGTTGATTTTTTCCGGCCGATTATGTTAAAATAAGTTCAAATGCCGAGATAATCATGATTAAAAGATAAATATCACAAAAAATACCAGATATTAGAAGCTGCACGGCCTATTTAACGGCAACAACTTGTGAAATATCTTACTTTAATTGTGAAAAAAATATTTAGCTTTGACAAACAGTGATTATTTGATATAATAATCAGTGGGATTGTGCATTATGCTGGTGAAGATGGCTGACTTAATTTTTTAACAATTACAAAT
>SL_8KL_010_SEDDRAFT_10001452_pt1 | contig 20534 bp, 20 predicted proteins | sample SodLakKL_010_SED_4_FD_11160 | JGI IMG/M metagenome (IMG submission 11160)
CGCCTATTTTTCCGATATCGCCTTAATCGAAATCTACTCCGTGATCGGAGGTCTGACCCTGATGTTTGCAGGCCCCTTTTTACAGGTATTGGGCTCCATCTTCTTTGAAAATGTGCAGCTGGATTCCGCCTTTGCCGATGTGGGTCTCTTAAACCATCTGGTGCTGTTTCTCACAAGTACACTGTATCTTCTGATCTTCGGGACCCTGGCCTATGCCTTCGGAATTTTCCGGATGCGGTTTAAAGCCCGGTTTATCCTGGGATCCATAGGAACCGTGGTGCTTCTCATCCTGGCCAGTATCTTTGCAGCCCGGATCGGCACACCGACCCTGAGCTTCGACCCTGAATCCCTGATCGGATTTTATTATTACGAACAGCGGCCCCTGATGTGGCTTTTGAAAGTGATCTTCACCGTGGCAGGCCTGTACGGCATCAGCTACCTGGGAATCCGGAATCTGGAGGTGAATGACTAATGGTTGCATTTTCTTTTTTCTTTCTTATTATCAATCTGATCATCATCGTTGCCCTGTTTAAGCTGATCAGCCGCTTTATCCGGCCCAGGTTTTCCAGGGGAGTGGCCTTCAAGGTGTTTCTTGCCTACTCCGTGGTGCTTCTGCTTTCACCCTTGATCGTTGCCTTTGCCCTGGATCTCAGCCCGGATCCCGATGAGGTGGTGGAGGCTCCCGAATTTTACTACGGCCGGGTGCTGGAGGATTATGAAAACCGAACCCTGGAAGGCCTGAAGGAGGATGAGTACCTTCTTCTCACTGATGAAACCCTGATTCCCGCTGATGTCATGGAGTTTTCCGATGAACAGCCTCTCAGGATCTCCACCCGGCATCAGCAGAATGACTATGCCTTTCATGTGATTGTGGAGGTCACCGACCAGGTGGAGGACATTGTGGTGACCCAGTTCCATCAACGGGCAACCCTGAATGACGTGGAAATCACCGATCAGATGGTCCCCTGGAGATGGACTGTGACGGGAAACCGGCTTCAGGCGGAAATTCCCCAGACGGAGATCAACATGTATGTAGTCTTCCCGGTCCGTCATTATTTCCACTTTGACAGGGGACACACCTTCCGGGGTAATCAATTCCATACGATGTTTCCCGATATCGGATCCATTCAGTGGATTCAAATCCCCGGGGACCTCTCCTTCGAATACTCGGGAGATCCGGAGTTTTTCAAACTGATCGAAAGGAGATGATAAAACATGGGCGGTATTCTCTTTCTGAACATCTTCCTGTTTCCCCTGGCCCTGATTGTTCCGGCAGTGATTCTCTACTTTGTGATCAAGCTGGCCGTCAAGAACGGGATCAGGGAGCTGAAAAACGAGGGCGATTTGTGAAGAATATACTGATGTGAGTATTGAAACTCCTGCGGGGTATATATAAAACTCATACAGTAAAATCAACACTCTGAAGTGTGACAAACTTAGAAATGACGATCTCAAAGGAAAGGAATGAGTCGCCATGTTAAAGGCAGCAGCAGTGTTTTTCGTGATCACCGTTATTACAGCGGTTCTCGGCTTTGAAGATCTTGCAGGGATGTCCATCGGAATCGCCCGCATCCTCTTTTTCGTCTTCCTTGCACTTTTTGTCCTGAGTTTTATGGCGGGAATGATGCATAAAGCTCGATTCTAAGTGTTGAAATCCATTGAACTCACAAAACAAAAAAAGCCCACGATGTAAAGTCGTGAGCTTTTTGCGATTTTCAGATGTTTCTTTCGGTGTTTATTGTAATTTCTTCGCAATCTTTGCAATGTATTCTCCCTGGTATCGGGCTCCATCCAGCTCATTTTCTGAAGGCATTCGGGATCCGTCGGGTGAAGCAATGGTGGACGCCCCATAGGGTGAGCAGCCTGTGATTTCATCAATTTTGCTTTGTCCCTCAAAGGTGTAGGGCAGGCCTGCAATGATCATCCCTTGATGGAGCATGGTGGTGTGAGTGCTGAGGATTGTGGATTCCTGTCCTCCATGCTGAGTATTGCTGCTGGTAAAGACACCTCCCACTTTCCCCACAAGGTCACCTTCCGCCCATAGTCCCCCGGTGGAATCCAGGAACTGGCGCATCTGACCGATCATATTTCCGAACCGTGTGGGGGTTCCGAAGATGATCCCGTCGGCATTCTTTAAATCCTCGGGAGTGACAACAGGCAAGGTTTTTATCGACTGTTGAGCCTCCGTTGCTCCCATTTTATCAATCACTTCATCGGGAAGGGTCTCAGGAACCCGCATGATCACAGCTTCTGCTCCATCCACCTTTTCCACACCTTCCTTTACGGCCTGGGCCATTTTATAGATGTGTCCGTACAGAGAGTAAATCGGTATAACGATTTTCATTATGCATCCTCCTTTGTTGTAGTGGTTCCGGTTAACTTTCATCATGTATAGTTAGATACCCGAAAGTTGAACTACTCTTTCGGTGGACTTTCAGGACCTTCCGGTTCTTCTACGATTCCCGGTTCCTCCTCAGTGCTGGTTTTTACGGTGCTCTCTTTTGTCACTGTTCGGTTTCCGGTTCCCTCTGTCCGTTCTGAAGTTACACCGGTTCGTTCCGATGCGGCATATTCTTCCCTTCGCACCGTTCTCTTTGCAAAAAGAGACTGAATCAGCCAGGATGCTATGAACAGAACCACTAAGGCAATAATCGTTGCCGGTTCAAACACTCCCGGACCCATCTCGCTTTCAGCAAAAATTCCGCTGAAAAGTCCCACATAGGGTTCTGTACCGCTATAGATGAGATTGACAAATGCATTGTCCGGATTTGCTCCGAACAGTAAAAAAACAAACCGGAAAACCAGAATGAACCCCGCTAATGAAAGCAGAATATTGACAATCCTCCTCAGTGTATCCGTCGGTGCTTCCGTTTCCTTTACTTCTCTTTTATGTTGCGTATTTTTCATTGAACAATCCTCCCTTTTCTCAAAAAACCTATTCCCTTGATATGAACAATACCCTTCGTACAAACAATTTTCTTCTTATGCCTGCCCCTTTCAGCTGAGAAAATTTTACTTTTCCTGCTACTGTCTATATGCCCAATAATACCCACTTTTAAACATCTATGAGACCCCTTGGAAATGGCGGGGATGCATACTGGAAAAAAACAGAGAATCCCTCCTCCAAACAGAAAAAGAGGGCAGCAGCCTATGTCGGCCGTCGCCCTCTTTTAAATCTTCTCATACAGCGGTGCATCAATTCATGGATTTTACATTGATCATACTTTCCTCTTTACTCCGCCATCTCCAGTGCGATCTTCATCATGCTGGTAAAGGCGTTTTGCCGCTCCTCGGAGGTGGTTGCCTCCTGGGTGGCCAGATTATCGGAGACGGTTAACAGACATGCCGCCTTCTTTCCCGTAACCTTTGCGTTATGGAACAGGGCAAAGGCTTCCATCTCCACGGCAAAACAGCCGTGTTTCGCATGGATGATTTCATACTCTTTGAAATTCTCCCGGTAAAACACATCGGAGGAATGGATCCGCTCCTGATGCATGGGAATTTCAAGCTCCTTTGCATAGTCCATGAGCCGTTGATTCAGCTCCGGATCTCCTTTGATAAGGGGTTTGTCATAGCCGCTTTGCACCTTGGCAAAGCTGGACTCGCTCCATACATCCTCGGCAAGGATGACATCATAGAGCTTCGCCTCGGGAGTATAGCCTCCGCAGGATCCGATCCGGATAATGTTTTCCACATCGTAGAACTTGTAAAGCTCATAGGAATAAATCCCGATGCTGGGCATTCCCATTCCACTGGCCATCACGGAGATTTTTCTCCCTTTGTAGGTTCCAGTGTATCCAAGGCAGTTTCTGACTGCATTGAACTGCTTGACGTCCTCCAAAAAGGTGTCGGCAATAAATTTCGCCCTCAGTGGATCTCCGGGCATAAGGACGGTTTTTGCAATCGCGTCCTTTGATTTCGCTTCAATATGCGGTGTCGGTATCATCATACCCCTCCTCTATTTTTTCTGCTCTCCTATCAATATATCCTGTTTTTCCCCTGTTCGTCAAGTTTAGAGGTCCTTCATGATGACTACCTGATTCAAAAATACATCCACCAGTACGGGATCAAACTGAGTGCCGCTGTGACGCTCAAGTTCCTTCACGGCAACTTCCTTCGACATGGCTTGCCGGTAAGGCCGGTCAGCCGTCATGGCTTCATAGGCATCAGCCACGGAAATAATCCGTGAGAAAAGGGGAATCTCTTCTCCCCTGGTTCCGTTGGGATAGCCGGTGCCGTCAAATTTTTCGTGATGTGTCAGGGCGTAGACTCCAAGATCCGAGAATTCATCAGCAGCCCGGAGAATCTGATATCCCGCCTGGGTATGCCCTTTAATGATCTCGTATTCCTCAGCATTCAATTTCCCGGGCTTCCCCAGAATTTTATCGGGAATGGAGATTTTTCCGATATCATGAAGCATTCCCGCCAGGGTCAGCTCCTGGAGATCATCGTCGTTGAGGTTTAAGGCTCTTCCAATTTCAAGACAGATTTCGCTTACCCGCTGACTGTGAAGCTTCTCATCGCTATATTTATCCGTCAGGGTTTGTAGAATTCCCCGAATGGCATTATTCATGACACTGCTTCCATCCAATACTTTTCGCTTGTACATCTGGCTTTCCGCTTCCTTGTAGATTTCTTCCATCGATGTCTCCATGGTGTCCTTTATCCCATATCCCACTGCAATGGACAGCTGAATGTTCTGATATTTCAGATTTGCAATTTTCTCCTGAATCAGAGACTTGATCTCTTCCAGCTTGCTTTGATCCTTCCCTCTGGTAATCAAGGCAAACTCGTCTCCACCGATCCGGGCCAGTACTCCCTGACCGTGGCATACAGTCTTCAGCTCTTCTGAAATCATCTTTAAAACCTCATCTCCCGCCTGGTTTCCGAAGGCATCGTTGATCAGCTTCAGACCGTTGAGATCCGACATCAGAAAGCCGATAGGGAGATTCTCCTCATAATCGATCTGCTGAAGATATTCAGTACTGTAACGGCGGTTAAAGAGTCCCGTTAAATGATCGTGATAACTGGTATATTCCAGCTCCGCTTCTTTTTTCTTCTTTTCGGTGATGTCCATATGGGTTCCCATCAACTGATCCGCTTTTCCATCGGGGGTTCTGGAAACCACTTTGCCGTAGCTGTTGACCCAGACCCAGTGCCCCTCCTTATGACGCATACGGAAGTTCACATCATAATAGGTGCTGTCACCTTCCAGGGTACCCACCATTTCCTTGTCCAAGCGCAGGCGATCCTCTTCGTGGGTCAGGGTTTGCCAGGTATTGCTGCTGATGGGCTCAAGCTCCTCCCGGGTATATCCCAGTATTTTCGCCCACCGTTCGTTCACACTCATCTCTCCCGTTTGGGCGTTCCACTCCCAGGTTCCGGCACCCGTGGCCTCCAGGATGTTCTCCATCTTCTCCGTCCGCTGCCGGATGATCCGGTTCAGCCTTTGGGTTCGAACAAAAGCGCTGATAAAGATGACCAGAAGAAGGAGAAGGATCAGAGTAATCCCTGCAAAAACCAAAAAATCATCCCCGGTGAGATCCACAAGGAAATACGACCTGCTGAGAGCGAAGGCTTGTTCCGTGATGATCACGATAAAAAGGATGATGGCGCCGATTGATGAAATACTCTTCCACTTCTGCATGACATTCCCTCCAAGAGTCGATAAACGCTAAAAATAAGGCTTCACGTCGATTGATCGGTTTGTATATTTCAATACGTTAATCTCATTATACTCCATTCGACATAAATAGACAATGACAGCGGGGGCGAAACGGACTGCGCTTTTTGACTTTTTATCAGTTTTTAAGGAAATTATCTGAAAGTAAAAAAGGAAAACAGAAAAGCAGCACCACTGTGGGCACTGCCTTTCTTAGGAGTTATTCAATCAACTCAATGAAGAGTTGTTTGCCTTTCATTCGGTGTACTTTAGTACACTCCGCGGCTGAGTCCGTTCATGACAGCAGAGAATACCTTATTTGCACGGATGGTGGCTCCTGTTGATACATCAACGTCCTCGATAAAGTCTCCCGGACTGTGAAGATCATAGATGGTTTCCAGTGCTTGTCCGTCCAGGTAGTCCAAGATCTGTACATGCTGCTCCCAAATTCCGTAGAGGGCATCATCTTCTTCCAAATCCCGATAATCGGTTCCGCCATAATAAAGATGTCTGAAGCTCAGGTCGTAAATCACTCCGTCTTCCACGTAGAACTGAACTGCTACCTGCTGTACTCCTCCGTCTCCGAAGGTTCCACGGTATCGTCCGTCTTCAATATCCTCAAGAAGGTCTGCAGTATATCCGTTGGCAGGAGAGTAAATACCCCGGTTTAAACCGTCTCTGATTGCTGAGTAGACTTTGTTGGCCCGCAGGGTTGCTCCTGTGAATCCGTCCACATCCTCTACGAAATCTCCGGGATTGTGAAGCTCAGCAATGGTGTTTAAGGCCTTTCCTTCAAGATATTCTGCGATCTGCTCGTGCTGCTCTACGATTCCGTAAAGAGCATCTCCCTCTTCCAGATCACCATAATCGGTTCCGCCGTAATACAGGTGTCTGAATCTCACGTCAAGGATGTTTCCGTCTTCCACTTTAAATTGAATGCTGACCTGTTGATCTCCGCTGTCTCCGTACACTCCGCGATAGGTCCCGTCCTGATAGTCAGGAAGATCTAAAGTATAGTCTCCGTCAGGGCTGTACAGTCCCCGGTTTAATCCGTCCACCATAGCGGAAAGGATCTTGTTTCCACGGAGGGTTGCTCCCGATGCAACGTCCACGTCATCCACAAATTCTCCGGGATCCCGAAGGTCTGTGATGGCTGATACGGGTTTACCTTCAAAATACTCTGCGATCTGCAGGTGCTGCTCCATGATTCCGTATAGGGGGTCTCCTTCTTCCAGGTCACCATAATCGGTTCCGCCGTAATACAGGTGTCGGAATCGAACATCCGTCAGGTTTCCGTCCTCGACTTTAAACTGAATGGATACCTGCTGGTCTCCGCTGTCCTCGAAAATTCCACGATAGGTTCCGTCGGGATAGTCCGCCTCGACAACCTCATCGATGTCCTCGTCCTCATCTTCCTCTTCGCCGTTTTCATCCACGACGTCTTCGCCGTTTTCCGCTTCGTCGTCGGCTTCTGCTTCCTCACCGCCACATCCCATAATGACAAGACTCATGGTCAGTAAAAGTACCAGTAATACAATCCATTGCTTTTTCATGTGCTTTCATCTCCTTTTCGCTGCATTTTCTCTCATATCCTGCATAGTTTGTGAATTGCCAAACATAGTGAAGCAATCCATCTCTGTTATCAGTATATGATTTTCTGTGCATAAAAAGAAGGTTGTTATCTGTCCTTTTCAAGGGACATTTGTCCCTGTTCGCCTCCTCTCCCCGTGTCCCTAGCCTCCTGTCCGCTGATGATAATAATTGGAGGCCTCGGTACGGTTGTCCACCCCGATTTTCCGAAACAGCCGGGAGCTGTAATTTCTGACGGTCTTTTCCGCAAGATCCAGGGTCCTTGCAATCTCCTTGTTGGTTTTTCCCCTGGCGATCTCTTCAAGAAGGGCCTCTTCTGCGGGGCTCAGCTCCTTAAAGCGCCTCTTTGAAGGCTCCCGGATGGAGGTAAAGAGGGATTCGGTCATGGCGGGATCCAGGGCCTTTTTCCCCCGGAAAGTCTCCTTAATGCCGGTGATCAGTTTTTCCCGCTCAATGTCCTTTAAAAGATATCCGTCAGCACCGGCCCGGATGGCCTCCACCAGAAGCTCATCATTGAGATAGGCGGTAAGAACCAGAACCTTTACCTGAGGCCATCGGGTTTTCAGGGTTTTACACAGGGTCACTCCGTGGATATAGGGCAGCTCCATATCCAGAAGGACCATATTGGGCTTTGCCGACTCCATAAGCTCCTCAAGATTCCGTCCGTCCTTGGCCTCTCCCACCACGGTGATCTCCCCGTCAGTTTCCAGGACCATGGAAAGACCCTGGCGGACCACATCGTGGTCCTCGATAATCAGCAGTTCGATGAAATTAGTATTTTCCATGAATTTCCCCTCCCCATTGCAGGTCCAGACGGACCCTGGTTCCCGACGGCCTGGACTTGACATCCAGATTGCCGCCGATCTCAAGAGCCCGTTCCTTCATGATCTCAAGACCCAGCTTTTGAGGATTTTTACTGTCCCTTTCCTCCATCAAAGGATGCTTCCTCTCATACCTTTCCGGGTCAAATCCGGTGCCGTTGTCTTCAATCTCCATGGTCAGCCGGTCATATTCTCCCGTAAGGCGAACCAGGATTTTTGTTGCGCCGCTGTGCTTTGCCGCATTGGTGACCGCCTCCTGGAGGATATAATAGATCTGGGTGGCGGACTCCTTGGAGATTTTTCCGAGATGCAGGGTGGGCACCCGGTTTTCAAAGATCAGTTCGATCTCCTCATCCTTTTCCACCGACCGGATCACGTCCTTTACCAGGCCTTCCAGATCCTTGGAGTGGTAGTCCTTGATCATGGTATTGGAAATGATGTTTCTCGCTTCCCTGATTCCCTCCTGAAGATCCTTATTGGCATCCAGCAGGACCTCCCGGTTTTCCTTCCCGAGAAAGGCCTCGATTTTGAGCCCCGCCCCGTACATTTTCTGAATGATGCGGTCGTGAATCTCCCGGTTCATCTTCTCCCTCTCCACCTCCACGGCACGATCCTTCATCATCCGGTCGATCAGAGCCTTTTTCTCTCCTTCAAACACTTTGGAGATCTGCACCACAAAATAGGTCAGTAGAATTCCCAATACAATTTTCAATATCTGGATGGGAACTCCCGTGTAATCATAGAAAATCCGATTGTTAATGATACTGGCAGGAAAAAAGTCCATTTTCCGGACAAAGATTCCATCCAGCAGTCCGTAAACGAACAGAGATGCCCCCAATCCGTAGTACCAGCGGTGAAGATGTCCGTAGTTCATGCGCTGAATCTTTTTCCCGCTGATAAACAGTGCAATGGAGCCAATGACCCCTGCAGGAAAGCACATGAGATAGCGCTTGATAATGACTCCCATAACGCGGTTTTCCTCCAGATAGCCGATGCCTTCGGTAAAATAAAGGAAACCGAAGCGGAAAAACCAGGCAGCCAGAAGAATCATGGGGATCTTTTCCACCATGCTCCGGAAGGTGTTTCTTCCCGGCCGGTCCAGTGTGCTTCCCGGAAGGGCCAGGAGGGCAAAGCGGAGGAGAAAATAAAAGGACACCGCCTTCATGATTCCCTTCAACGTAAAAATCACGGGGTTCAGATCCTCATAAATCCCCGCGATCTGGGCCATAGTAAGCCACTCGGACAACCCGTGGGTAATTCCGAAAAGACCCACCAGGGGAAGTATTTTCAGAAGGGGGAATCCACTCAGCTCCTGGTTTCTCTGCTGGAGAATCACCACTCCCATTAAAATATAGAAAAATCCGTATAACAGATAGAGAAGAAAGGTTACTTGTGTAGTCATTATTTTCATTCCTTTGTTTACAGAATAAGTGAAAACCGCAACAGTGTTTGGGGCTTCTCTTTTTTTAAGTTTACCATATTTTTCACGATAACGAAGAAATTAATTTTTCAAAAAACCATTTGCATTTTTTTCATTCCTGTTGTATGATAGAAAAATCATTTAAGAAAAGACAGAATTGACCCACAACTGAATCGAATTTTGCTACGCCTTATCAAGAGCGGTGGAGGGACTGGCCCTACGAAGCCCGGCAACCAGGAAGAAATTCCAAGGTGCTAATTCCAGCAGACGAGATGTCTGGAAGATAAGTGTTGTGTTGTAGATGAACCCTATAGCCGCACTTATTGAAGTGCGGCTTTTATCTTTCCCTTTTTTTCTGATCACCGGAAGGTGCCAAAGACCGCAGGAATCATTCAAGCAAAGGAGGAATGAATGGGATAGCGGGGACACTTGAGAGAATGCATTATGCATGACTGTATCGTTTCAGTACTATGGAATATGAAACATGAAAAAATCAGGAAAAGAGGGATGTCATCATGAAGGAAAATGAAAAACGCTTGGAATACAAAGAATTATCACAGGAAACCCTGTGTGTGCAGGCAGGCTATCAGCCGAAAAACGGGGAACCGAGAATCATGCCCATCGTTCAATCCACCACCTATAAATATGACGATGCGGAGGAAGTGGCAAAGCTCTTTGATCTGGAAGCGGAAGGACATATGTACTCCCGGATCAGCAATCCCACCGTAGCGGCACTGGAGGAGAAAATCGCCACCCTGGAAGGAGGTGTGGCAGCCCTTGGAACCTCATCGGGGCAGTCCGCAACTCTTCTCTCGATTCTCACCATCTGCAATGCGGGAGAGCATCTCGTTGCCCTCTCAAATATCTACGGAGGCACCTTCACCCTGTTCACCTCCACCCTGAAGAAGATGGGGATCGACGTGACCTTTGTGGATCACCGTGCCACCCCTGAGGAAATCGGTGACGCCATCAAAGAGAATACCAAGCTGATTTTCGGAGAGACCATCGGAAATCCCGGTGTGGATGTATTGGATATTGAGCTGGTGGCAAAGGTTGCTCACGATCACGGAATTCCCCTGGTGGTGGATAACACCTTTGCCACCCCTTATCTCTGCCGTCCCGTTGAGTTCGGTGCCGATATCGTGACCCACTCCGCCACCAAATACCTGGATGGCCACGCCACCAGCGTTGGAGGCGTCATCGTGGACAGCGGAAAATTCGACTGGGAGAAAAGCGGAAAATTCCCCCACCTGTCCGAGCCGGATCCCAGCTATCACGGTCTCAGCTATACGAAGCAGTTTAAGGAGGCGGCCTTTATCACCAAGGCCCGGGTGGCATTTTTAAGAGACATGGGAAACACCATGAGCCCCTTTAACGCTTTTCTTACCAATCTCGGGGTGGAGACCCTGGCCCTTCGGATGGAGCGCCACAGTGAAAACGCATTGAGGATTGCCAAGTTTTTAGAGGCACATCCCGGTGTGAGCTGGGTGAAATATCCTCTTCTTGAGAGCAGCGACTCCTGCTCTCTGGCGAAGAAATACCTGCCCCGAGGAGGAAGCGGAATTATCTCCTTCGGTCTTCGGGCCAATACGCTGCAAAAGGCCGGAAAGGCTGAAGCCTCTGCGGATGCAGAAATCGCCGCCTTCAATTTTGGCGAGCACGGGGCTGCCGAGCTCGGAAAGAGATTTATCAACTCCCTGAAGCTTGCAAGCCTGGTGGTCCATGTGGGGGATCTTCGCACCCATGTCCTCCATCCGGCCAGCATGACCCACCGTCAGCTCTCGGAAGAGGATCAGATCAAGGCGGGAATCCGGCCTGAGATGGTGCGCCTCTCTGTGGGGATTGAAAAGGCCGAGGACATTATTGCTGACCTGGAGCAGGCTTTAGCGCAAGCCCTGGATGCTGCCGCCTCATGTGAAACTCCTGACGCCGGTACATCAGCGGACTCTGGGAGGAATGCCTCATCAGCGGATAACGGGAAAGGACGGTGATCACCATGCCGGTAATTATTCCGGAATGTCTGCCCGCAAAGGCGGTCCTGACCCGGGAGCACATCTTTGTCATGAGCCGGGGACGGGCGGAAACCCAGGACATCCGCCCCTTAAAAGTGGCCATCGTCAACCTGATGCCCACCAAAATCGAAACGGAAACCCAGCTTCTTCGCATGCTTTCCAATACGCCCCTTCAGGTGGAGGTGGATCTTGTGAAAACCTCCTCCTACGAAAGCAGAAATACGGGAAGGGAGCATCTTAAGAAGTTCTATACCACCTTTGATGCAATCAAGGCCAATTATTACGACGCAATGATCGTCACCGGCGCCCCGGTGGAGCGGTTGGAGTTCACCGAGGTGGTTTACTGGGATGAACTGAAGAGCATCCTTGATTTTGCCGAGGATCATGTGTACTCCACCATGTTTATCTGCTGGGCGGCCCAGGCGGCGCTGTATCATTACTACGGTGTGCAGAAGGTTCCTCTCCTGAAAAAGCTCACGGGGGTCTTTGACTATGACGTGATTGAGGAATCTCCCCTGACCCGTGGCTTTGATTCCACCTTTTCAGCCCCCCACTCCCGCTATACAACCTGCCGGGAGGAGGATCTGAAAAAGGTCCGGGATCTAGTGGTTCTGGCAAACTCCAGGGAGACGGGGGTTCATCTGGCAGCAGCAGAGAACCACCGGAAAATCTTCATCTTCGGCCACAGTGAGTATGATGCAGGAACCCTTGATCAGGAGTACCGACGGGATCTTCAAAAAGAGGCCGAGCCTCCCCTGCCCCGGAACTATTACGTTGACAACGATCCGGAAAAGGGCACTCTGGTCCGCTGGAAGGCTCATGGCAACCTGCTGTTCAGCAACTGGCTCAACTACTGCGTCTATCAGGAGACCCCCTATGAGATCGGCAAGATCGGAGAGCTTGGAAAACACTCAGAGAAAAAATGACGTAACGAAAAAAAAGATTGACAATTTCGAAAGATCTGTTTATAATCAGTAACAATACAATCATCAACGAAGAATCACTGACCGAAGTCAATGTTCAGAATCAATCAAGGATCAGAAAAATCTGTTTGAAGGGAGAAAAAATCATGATCAGCGTTTACACAACCACCACTATGACGACGACGATGCCTACAATGGAAACCATGTGCACAACGGCGACCATGACGACGAACTTCAAACAACTTCAATGATCTTGATTGCAAAGAAACCGGGTTTCTTGTGGGCGATCAGGAATCGCTCATAGTGGAATCTTTTCTTTGAATAATTTAATGAGTCTGTATCGATGGGAAAAAGGAAATCCAAGGGATGAATGGACCCTTTCCTTCATCATTCCCCTTTCGGGAATCATCGGCGACGGACCCCTGATTAAATGAATTTGAAAGATGCTGTGAGCCTGCAGCATCTTTTTTTATTGATCAAAATTGAGAAAGGAAGTGATCCCATGTTCAGTCCTGTGGTTGCAAAATTTGGCGGAACCTCCCTGGCGGAGGGAAATCAATTTCAAAAAGTACAATCCATCGTCTCCTCCGGAAAAAACCGGAGCTGTATCGTAGTCTCGGCACCGGGGAAGCGGTTTGAAGGAGATCAGAAGGTCACGGATCTTCTCGGTGAGATTCATCGGCTGAAGGAGTCGGGAGAATGCCATGACGGTCTTCTCTCTCTCATCCGGAAACGGTATGAGGAAATCTGCTCCCGGTTGAAGCTGTCCACGGATTTCTGCAAAGAGATTCAAAGCGTCTGCAGGGAGATCAATGCCTCCTCCCATCGGGATTTTATCCTGAGCAGGGGAGAATATTTAAACGCACTGATTATGGCAAAATCCCTGGGGTATACCATGGTTGATGCAAAGGATGTGGTTTTCTTTCAGGAAAACGGGGAGCTTGATGAAAGGAAAACCCATGAGGCCATCGGTAAACGGCTGAAAAGGCAGGAAAAAGTCATCGTTCCGGGGTTTTACGGCTCGGATTCCCGGGGGGGCGTTAAAACCTTTGCCCGGGGAGGTTCGGATATTTCAGGGGCGCTGATCGCCAAAGGCATTGGTGCGGGCCTTTATGAAAACTGGACCGACGTCTCCGGGGTCATGACCGCCGACCCGAGGATCGAACAGTCGGCACGGACCATCCCCTCCCTCACTTACAAGGAATTGCTGAGGGTGTCCCGGGGCGGGGCTCAGGTGTATCATCCCGATGCCATTCCTCCCGTGGAGTGTGTAAGGATTCCGATTCAAATCAGAAATACCAATAAACCCGAGGATTCGGGCACGATCATAAAAGGAGATGAGGAAAATGGAGAAGATTAAGATTGCATTACTGGGACTTGGAACTGTAGGAAGCGGTGTGAAGGCCATCCTTGAGGAAAAAGAGGAGGTTCTTCGGGAGAGGCTGTATGGGGAAACCGGACGGAATCTCTCCTTCGAGATCGTAAAGATTCTGATCAGGAACCCGGAGAAGTATGGGCATGTGGATTCTTCCCTTCTGACAACGGATTATCAGGAGATTTTAGAGGATGACAGCATTCAGGTGGTGGTGGAGGCCATCGGAGGAGAGAATCCTGCAACAGACTATATGCTAAGGGCCATGGAGCGGAAAAAACATGTGGTCAGCGCCAACAAGCTTGCCATTGCCAAATCCGGAGGATCCCTGGAAAAGGCTTCGAAGGAAAACCATGTTGCGTTTTTCTATGAAGCGGCGGTTGCGGGAACGATACCGATTCTCCGCTCCATCAACGACTCCCTTGTAGCCAATGAGATCACCAGGATCTCGGGAATTATCAATGGAACCACCAACTATATCCTCAGTAAAATGACCAATGAGAAAAGCAGCTATCATGACGCACTGAAAAAAGCCCAGGAGCTTGGATTTGCAGAGCCGGATCCCGCTTCCGACGTGAATGGCAGCGATGCCCAGTATAAAATCGCAATCCTCTCCCGCTTGGCCTTCGGTGAGTGGCCGGATCTCGACTCCATCCCCCGTCAGGGAATCACTGAAGTGACACCGGAGCAGATTGAGGATGCAAGAAGCAGGGGCAAGGTGATTAAGTTCCTGGCCCGGTGGGAAAAAGCGGATGGAAAAATCATCGCCTCGGTCTCTCCGGGAGAAATTGACCGTCATCATCCCCTGGCCCATGTGGAAGGCGCTATGAATGCGGTCTATCTTCACTGCGACAATGCCGGAGAGCTGCTGTTTCAAGGTGCCGGTGCGGGATCACGGCCTACGGGCAGTGCGGTGATCAGTGATCTTTTCGCCATTGCGGGAAAGCTTTAGGCTTTCTCTTTCCTGCACTGAGGCCGCGGGCTCTCCTTTTTATACGCAAACGTGGAAAGAACGCTCCTTCCCCCCCCGAAAAGAGCGTTCTTCAAAAGGCGGGTTTACGGTACCCTGCAGCCCTGAATTTCATTAGAATCTAAGCGAAACTAATCCAGTCCTTTGTGAAGCTGCTTCACCAGTGTATTGACCACTTTCTTCGGCAGCCATTTATTTGAGGCCTGCTCCGCAATGCTTAATCGATCGTACACCGTATTGATCTCATGAATCTTGTCATCCTTAAATTTATAGGAACACATGGATAGGAATTTTGCATTTTCCCCTTGCATGTTCCCGGAGATTTCATGCTCGTAGATCCCCCGGTCTCCCTGAACCATTGCTTGCACCCCAACATCCTGAAACTTCAGATTTTTCGTGGTGCTGTGGAACCAGTCCAGATACCGATTCAGTTCATCCCGACCACAGAATCGTCCGAAGGGGGTATTCCAACAGAAATCATCAGTCACGATGGACATGAACTTTTCTCTGTCTTCATCTTCCAGAGACTTTACAAAATCATGCATCAATGCAATCCGTTTTTCATCAGCCATATTTTTCACCTCCTTTTTCATGTGATGGTTATTCTTCAGGGCTACGTCGTCGGCACCCAGTGCCAAGCCTCATTCTTTTCTTTAATGGTTCCCAGTCCGGGAAAGGGCAGGTGGAAACCGTGGGTCAAGGAATTTTCCTTCTCTGCCCGCTGCAAAAGATCCCTTCGGGTCTTTTTCATCAGTTCATGGTCAATGTCCACGGCCGTACACCATTCGGGATGTTCCATATGGATAGGATGGATGAAAAGATCGGAGAAGGAGTATAAACTCTCACCCTCGGATTCAATGCGGAGGATCATATGACCCGGAGTATGTCCCACTGATTTTATCAGATGAATGCCCGGGAGAATCTCCTTATCGCCGTCAATCAGCTCAATCTGCCCCTTGATAGGCAGCAAATTCATCTTTGCAATTTCCAGGACCGCCTTTTGAAATTCTGGATGAAAACCCCTTTTTTCCATCTCGCACTTCCCTTGATCAGTACACCAGAAATTCCATTCATCCTCAAACATATGATAGCGGGCATTGGAGAAAACCGATTGTCCATCGGGTTTTGTATTTCCTCCCAGATGGTCCGGATGGCCATGGGTCAAAATCACATGATCAATGGCCTCAGGGAAGATGTCAATCTCCTCCAGATTTTGAACCAGCATCCCTCCATCCTCCGATAAACCTTCCCCGCATCCTGTATCCACCAGAATCAAATCTTCTCCGGTATCAATCAGAAGAGGGGTGTAGGTGTTCTTAAACTCCTTCCATTCCTCAGGGTTCAGCTGATACCGTTGAAGGGCGTGATGGAGCTGTTCCTTGTCTGCCATTGGAAACAGAAGCGCCGCAGGATTATGATACGTATTGGTTCCGTCACTGACTGCATAGCATTTAAACTTTCCTACAGTAAATGGGTGGTAAGATTTCATGATTTTTTTCCTCCTTTTGATCCATATTTCACTTAAAGACGGTCAAAGCCCACAAAAAAACCGGCCTGTTCGGCCGGTTACGCTACTCACTATTCATCGCCGGAAGCGTCCATCTTTGGCAATGAAATCCTCGTGTCCGTTGAAGTTGTCCACCAGGTGATTCATTTAATTCATCAATTTGTCCAATCATTTATATATACCTCGTATGTCAGGTGATTAACAACTATTTTCTCTTTTTGTCAAAGTATTTTCATAGATGGTTTGTAGTCCATGATAAAAGGGCGCTGCATTGAGGATGACTCCCTTATGTTTTTCTCCCTCCACGTGACAGGTTTTGATCTTGGGAAAACGGTGTTTGTACTCCTTCAGATCCGTCTCCCAGATCTCGTCCTTTGTACCGATCACCTGATAGATAGGAAGATTCAATGTGAGATCCTCTGAGACCCCGCTGTTTTTCTGATCCAGAGTGGAGGCGTTTTGAAACATCAGGCTCTCCATCTGGTCAGGATCGGTTTTTTTCATGGCATCCACAAAATATTTGGTCAGGGCTCTGCTGCTTCCCAGATCATAAACCCCTTCAAAATCAGGATATTCCATGGGGAGCTTTCCGAGATTTTTCTTATAGAAGCTCTTTGTGATTTTTTCCAGCAATCCATGTCGATACAGAAATCCCTGAATCCCCTTTACCTCTTTTAAGGAGGGGGAAGAGGCCATGAGAATCACCTCATCGATGCGGCTATCCATGCCCGCAAGCTCCAAAGCAATGGGGCCTCCATAGGAAATTCCGATGACGGTAATTTTTTCATTGATCTTCAATACATCGAGTAAACCTTTCATGTCCGATGCATGATCCCTTAGTGTCAGCTTTTTCGTTAAAGGTGTACTGAGTCCCTCTCCCCGGCGATCGGGAAGGATCACTCTGCCGAAAAGATTCTGCTCGATCAACCATTTACCGGGTCGAAGAAGCATTGTGTGATTTCCACCGGATCCTCCTCCATGAATATAGAGTGCGGTTTTTTCTTTCTTTTCAGATCGACTGCCCCTTTTTCCCGTGACGATCCGGGTATACAGCTGAACCCCTTCTTCTACCTCATAATGCTTCAACTCTTCGATAAATTTCACTGCTCCGCTCAGTTTTAAACTCACCTTACATCCTCCTTCAGTTTTTTCTTTCATTATACCCCTATCCCCTGATTTCAAGCACCGTCCCGGGACTGATCATGAACCATCCTGAAGGCGGTTTGGAGGTAATCGCCGTTGTCTCTCACGATTCAGCAGATACACAGAAAACAGCACCATCGCAATTCCTAGAAGCTTCAGAACGTTGAGCTCCTCGGAGAAAATGAGATAAGACCCCAGTACCGATACAGGCACTTCAATGGTGGTGATAATCGCCGCCTTGGAGGATTCGATCTTATAGGAGAGGCCGGTGGTGAAAAATCCATAGGCAAGGGCTGTGGGCACAAGGCCCATGAGAATCAGATTCAGCCATAACAAAGGATCGAAGCTTAATCGGAAAGCAGCGGTGAGATCGGAAAAGGTCAGAGAAAAGAGAAATCCGAAGCCGAAGGAATAGGTCAGAATCGTCAGCTGCTTGTAGCGAACCAGCAGGTGCCTGCTGAAGAGATTCGTGATGGCAAAAACCAGCCCCATGGCAAGACCATAGACAATCCCGATCGAATCATAGGCCAGCTCGTCCAATTGTCCTCCGGTCACTGTCAAAGTCACTCCACTCACTGCAACGATTGTGGAGATTACTTTTATCCGGGTAAAAGGCTCCCGGAAAAGAAGCCTGGAGATGATCAGCACATAAAAGGGTGCCGTATACAAAAGAGCAACCGTGGTTGCGATCGTGGTCTTTTCCATCGTAAGATTCATTAAAAGATTATACACACTGAAACAGACCACTCCCAGTATGAGTACAAGAAAGAGTCCTTTTCTGTCGATTTTCAATGCACCGGGGTCGTTTTTCCGGGTGTAGGCAAACATAAAAATAAAACCGATCAGAAGCTTCCATGACACGATTTCCTGAGGGGAAAGCCCGCCGTCCAGAACAAACTGTATGTACAAAAACCCTGTGCCCCATAATAACCCGGCCAAGGTGACAAAGAGAAATCCTTTCGTTTTGTCAGTCATACTCATGGCGGTCCTCTCCTTTTACATGTCTTATACACAAATCGATGACTCCACTACGATAATTCTATCCTACGATTCTATTGATGAACTGTCAAATGTTTCTGAAAAAAGACCCTTCCTGCTGTTTCAGCGGAAGAGCCTTCCTCTTTATCGTTTAAGACTTTCGATCCCCTTACTCTCTCTCAACATACATACAATAATCCATAATCACGTTCCCCTTCTCATCGGGTTCAGTAAACCGTGGTGTATGATATCTCTCGAAAATCCAGTAGTCCTCCAGTGGCTTCATCCCTTTATCCCTCAGCTTCTCCATGCACTGCCGGTGAACATCCTCTCCGTGAAGGTCCGGGGCTTCAAAGGTATCCTCTCCGTATACCCAGCAGGTTCCAAGATCACCCTTTGGAAGATCAATCTGTTGAAAGCCTTCAGGAGCGTCGGTCTCTAAAGGAAAAAACATCCCGATCCAATAGGTGAACTTCCCTTCATGACACCGACCGCCGATCATGGCCTTCTCGAAGCCCTCTAATGGCTTCATGCCTTGAAACTTCCCGAAGAGCTTCTTTTTAATCCATTCATCCCAGAGCCATGGGAATCCTCCCTTTTCTCTGATTTCATCCTCGGAGTAGGGAATACCGATTAATCGAAGCGCCGGCATCTCCTCACGATAAACTTTTTTGATTTTCATCGGTTTTCATCCTCTTCCCGTTTTTCAACTTCTCACTATCCAATTTGATTCTTCAATGTTCCGATCTTCTCAATCGTTAACTCGATTTGATCTCCACGCTTTAAGTACTTCGGCGGATTAAAGCCTTTTCCAACTCCTCCGGGAGTTCCTGTGGCGATGATGTCCCCCGCTTTAAGGGTGATCCCCTGAGAAAAATCACTGATCACATAGGAAAGATCGAAAATGAAATTCCTTGTATTGGAGCTTTGTCGAACCTCTCCGTTCACTTCACAGGAGAGATCCAGCTCCACGGGAACTATCACCGCATCCCGATAAAGAATTGCAGGACCCATCGTCGTAAAGGTATCGAGGCTCTTTCCTCTTACAAACTGCTGATGGAGGCTTTGAAGATCCCGGGCGGTGACATCGTTCATGATGCTGTAGCCGAAGATGTGTTCATAGGCCTTTTCCCGGGGAATATTGCGTCCCCCTTTACCGATGATTGCCACTAATTCCACCTCGTAATCCACTTCCCTGGTGATGCCCTCATGAAGCTCCACCATATCTCCCGGTCCGACAATTTCCAATGCCATCTTTCCGAAATAAACGGGCACCTTGGGGATCGGCCGGGGTTTTCCCTTGGCGTCCTTCAGCTCCTCCACATGATCCCTGTAGTTCATGCCAAGACAAATAATGTTTCGAAGGGGCTTCGGGATTGGAGCGATGAGCTTCACCTGATCCATTGGCACGGGAATGTTTTCAGGGTCAACAATGAAACGGCGGATCTCTCCGATAGAATTTTCATCCTCCCTTTGGATATACTCCAGCAAACTTTGCGGTGCTTTGTCTCCAAGAATCTCCCTTAAGAGATATACTCCCGTCTCATCAGGATTCAAAACTCCCGGCAGTTCCTCTCTTTGATGAATCACTGTTACAAATTTCATCTTCCATTCAGCTCCTTTTCTCATTATGCTGTCATTTCACTCAGATGGTCCCTGTCAGATGACTTATTCATCCAGATAGACACAGTAATCTAAAATCACGTTTCCCTTCTTATCACATTCCGTAAACCGGGTACTATGGTACCGCTCGAAACACCAGCCCTTCTCCGTCGGAGCCATTCCTTCTTCCTTTAAGAGCCTGATGCACTGGCTGTGAACCTCCGGTCCATAGAGTTCACCGGTGCTTTCTTTTCCGTAAATCCAGCAGGTTCCAAGATCCCCTTTGGGTATATCCGCATACTCCATTCCCTCGGGCACCTCGGTTTCCGGCGGAAAGAACATCCCGATCCAGTACTCGAAGTCTTCGTCGCAGCGCATGCAGCCGATCATCACCTCTTCGTAGCCCGGCAGGGATTTCATCCCGACAAATTGATTTGCCGTGTTGTTATCAAACCATTCCTTCCACTTGTGGGCATAGCCCCCTTCGTCCTTCCGGTCGGCATCGGTATAGCGTTTTCCGATTAAACGCAGGGC
>SL_8KL_010_SEDDRAFT_10001453_pt1 | contig 20533 bp, 17 predicted proteins | sample SodLakKL_010_SED_4_FD_11160 | JGI IMG/M metagenome (IMG submission 11160)
CATAGGCAACGACGCCTTCCAGGAAGTGGATATTGTAGGGATTACAAGACCCTGTACCAAGCACAATTACCTGATAAAGGACGTCAGGGAGCTGGCCCATTCCATAAAGGAGGCCTTTTACATCGCTTCCACGGGAAGGCCGGGGCCGGTGCTTGTGGATCTTCCCAAGGACGTGATGCAGGCCAGGACTGAATTTGAATATCCCAAGACCATCAGTCTGCGCAGCTATAACCCAAATTACATCCCCAACAGAAAACAGGTCAAAAAGGCGGCAAATCTTCTGGCCAAGGCTGAGCGCCCCCTGATCTATTCCGGAGGAGGAGTGATCTCTTCCGAGGCCGGAGAGATACTTACCAGGCTGGCCCGCAGGTTTTCCCTGCCGGTGACCTCCACCATGATGGGTCTGGGAGCCTTTCCCGGAAACGATCCCCTCTGGCTTGGAATGCTGGGCATGCATGGTACATATGCCGCAAATATGGCTGTCAACAACGCGGATGTCTTGCTTTCAGTGGGTGCCAGGTTCGACGACCGGGTGACCGGCAAGGTGAATACTTTCGCCCCCAGGGCCAAGATAATCCATATAGATATTGACCCTACTTCCATTCGCAAGAACGTCAATGTGCACATCCCCATAGTTTCCGACTGCCTAAACGCCCTCAAGACCCTGGATGAGGAAATGGGGGAGATAGAAAGTGTGCAATGGGAAGAGAAGCATGGAGACTGGGTTAAGACAGTAAAAGGCTGGTGCCGGGAGCAGCCTCTCAAGTACGAAACCGGCCAGTCGGGCAAGATCAAGCCTCAATATGTCCTGGAAAAAGTCTATGAGCTGACCAGAGGCGAGGCCATTATTACTACGGAAGTAGGTCAGAACCAGATGTGGGCGGCCCAGTTCTACAAGTATCATAAACCCAGAACCTGGCTCAGTTCCGGCGGTCTGGGCACCATGGGGTATGGTTTTCCGGCGGCCATTGGAGCACAGGTAGCCAACCCGGATAAGCTGGTTATAGACATCGCCGGAGACGGCTCAATCCAGATGAATATCCAGGAGATGGCCACAGCAGTATGCTACAATCTTCCGGTGAAGATAATTATCCTGAACAACAGTTACCTGGGCATGGTCAGGCAGTGGCAGGAGCTTTTCTATAACAAGAACTACTGTGCCACCTGCCTGGATACTGCCCCGGACTTTGTCAAGCTGGCCGAGGCATACGGCGCTGAAGGCCATCAGGTGGACAAAAGCGAAGATGTTGTTCCTGTATTGAAAAAGGTCTTTGCCTCACCCAAGACCTGCATCGTGGATATCCGCGTAGAGCCCGAGGAAAACGTTTATCCCATGGTCCCTGCCGGGGCCTCATTAACCGAAATGCTACTGGTCTAGGAGGCTGGCAATGAGACACGTTTTATCAGTACTTGTGGAAAACGAACCCGGAGTGCTCTCCAGGGTAGCCGGTCTTTTCAGCGGCCGCGGCTTTAATATCGATACCCTGAATGTCGGTCCCACCCTGGAAAAAGGGGTTTCACTGATGACCATCAGCACCCATGGTGATGAACAGATTATCGAACAGATAATCAAGCAGCTTAGAAAACTCATCACAGTTATCAAGGTAGTGGACCTCTCGGATACCAGGGCTGTGGAAAGGGAAATGGTGCTCATCAAGGTCCATGCCTCTGAAAACAGCAGGGCCGAGATATTGCGCATTGTGGATATATTCAGGTGCAAGGTGGTGGATGTAAGTACGGATGAGCTAACCCTTGAAGTAACCGGGGATCAGGGCAAAATAAACGCCATAGTCAACATGCTGCAGCGTTTCGGCATCAAGGAATTCGCCAGGACAGGCACTGTGGCCATGAAGCGGAGCATGCAGCTATAGACTCGGTAAGTTCCGGATTTATACAGGTCAGTTGTTAATATTCCTGGAGCCTGCCTGCAGCAGAACCAGGTTTTCCAAAATGTACGTCAAAGCAGATTAAGGAGCAATAATGAAGGTTTACTATGAAAACGATGCGGATCTTTCAATTTTAAAAGACAAGACCATTGCTGTTATCGGATACGGCAGCCAGGGGCATGCCCATGCCCAGAATCTGCGGGACTCCGGCCTGAACGTGGTCATCGGCCAGAGACCTGGAGGGGCCAATTACAACCTGGCCAGAGAGCATGGATTTGAACCTGTATCCGCGGCAGAGGCAGCCAGACAGGCTGATCTTATTCAGATACTGGTGCAGGATCAGTATCAGCCCGGTGTCTTTTACAATGATGTTTTGCCGCATCTTGATTCCAGCAAGACCATGGTTTTCAGTCATGGCTTTAACGTGCATTACAACCAGATAGTACCTCCAAAGGATGTGGACGTGGTCATGATAGCTCCCAAGGGACCCGGCCATCTGGTTAGAAGGGAATACGCACGGGGCGGAAGCGTTCCGGCTCTGGCCGCTGTTTACCATGACCACTCAGGGCAGGCCTGGGACAAGGCCCTGGCGTACGCCAAGGGAATAGGAGCTACCAGGTCCGGGGTGATCCAGACAACCTTCTCTGAAGAGACCGAGACCGATCTTTTTGGAGAGCAGGCAGTGCTCTGCGGTGGAGTAAGCGCCCTTATCCGGGCTGGTTACGAGACCCTGGTGGAGGCCGGGTATCAGCCCGAGGTGGCCTATTTTGAATGCATGCACGAACTGAAGCTCATAGTGGACCTCTTGTACGAGGGTGGATTTACCCGGATGCACTATTCCATCAGCGATACCGCTGAATACGGAGACTACTCCCGTGGTGAAAGGATAGTGGGGAAGCAGGCCAAGGAGGAGATGCGCAAGGTACTGGGCGAGGTTCAGGACGGAAGTTTCGCCAGGGAATGGATCCTGGAGAATAAGGCAGGACTGCCGGCTTTTTACGCCCAGCGCAGAAAATATCACAACCATCAGATCGAGGAAGTGGGCGAAAGGCTCAGGAAAATGATGGCGTGGCTCAACAAGTAAAAAATTCAGGTTAAAAATCAGCCCCGCACTTATTTTTGTACAGACTGAAAAGGAGGACTGCAGGTTTCTCAGGCTGGAAGCCATGCGGCATACGGAAGTACTGTCTGACGGATGTCCTGTACAAAAATAAGTGCGGGGTTGCCTGTATCCAGATATTGTCTCATGGTAATGGACCTTACAGTATATTTTTAATCTTTATCATGTAAAAATATTTTTTTCAGTCCTGATCTTCATTGTCAAGCAAGCAGATGCAACATAAACCCCCCACTGAATATGCCCTGGAAATAGGAAATACGTCTGCCGCTATGCATACCTGTTGAATGCCGGAGTAATCAGCTGCGGCCTTATGCGGCAAGCTTCGCATCACCGTAAAGTTTTTTCTTGATTACCTGGTCCAAGGGATTTAGTTTTTCCAGGCCATAAAAATTTTAAATTCTTCGCTCCTCGGCTTCATTATGAGTGATCTTCTTTCTCTAATAGGCAATACTCCACTGGTGGAAATCAAGGCCCTGTCTTCTAATCCCCGAGTCAAAATCCTGGCCAAGCTGGAAATGTCCAATCCGGGGGGCTCGGTCAAGGACAGGGTGGCCCTGGCCATGATCGAAAGGGCCGAGAAACAAGAAGGCCTGGGCCCGGGCAAAACAGTTATAGAGGCTACTTCCGGCAATACCGGCATCGGTCTGGCCATGGTATGCGCCCTTAAAAAATACCCCATCAAGCTGATCATGCCAGCTTCCGCTTCGGAAGAACGTAAAATGATCATGCGCGCTTACGGTGCGGAGATAGTTTTAACCCCGGGGCATCTGAGCACTGACGGAGCCATAGAAGAAGCCTACCGTCTGGCCAGGGAATTTCCGGACAAGTATGTCCTTATGGATCAATTTAACAATCCCGCCAGCATAGAAGCCCATTACCAGAACACAGGACCCGAAATATGGCAGCAGACAGGGGGTGGTGTGACCCACGTAGCCGCCTGCCTGGGTACAACCGGCACTATAATGGGCATCACCAAAAGAATGCGCCGGCTCAACCCTGAAGTGCGCTGCATAGGCATTGAGCCCTATGCCGGACATAAGATTCAGGGGCTGAAAAACATGCAGGAATCCTATCCACCGGGCATATACAGTAAAAAGGCCCTGGACCGGGTGATTCACGTTAAAGACGAGGATGCCTGGGCCATGTGCCGTGAACTGGCCCGCAAGGAGGGCATCTTTGTGGGCATGAGTTCAGGTGCGGCCATGGCCGGGGTACAGCAGCTGGCGGGAGAGATGAAGGAGGGAGTGCTGGTGACCATCTTCCCCGACGGGGGGGAAAGATATCTGAGCACAACTTTGTACAGCATTCCTGAGCTGGACGGGGTCAAGATCTACGATCTGCAGAAAAGGAAAAAGTCTGTTCTGCAGTGTTCCGGAAAGAAGCCGGGGATTTTTACTCCAGGCCCAAGGACAGACTTTTTCCAGGACCCGGACTTCTGGAGGAGGGCTGTATTTCTGGATGTGCTTTGCCAAAGGCTTGCTCAAAAGGGGCATGAACCCAATCCTGTTGCAGCAGTGGCTGATTTTGATGATCGCACCCTGGAGTGCATGCGGGGCAAGTGCATGCAAAGAGAGGATTTCAGTCGTGAGACTCTGGATTCTATTCAGGATCTGGCCGGCAGGATAAAGTTAAACCGAAGCTTTAACTTTTTGCAGGCTACAGGCTCTCTGGATACAGCTATTGAGATGTGCAACAGACTGCTGTCCAGGGGACTGGCCTACGAAAAGCTGCGCTGCGTGTACTTTGACGTTGGCCGGGACAAGGAGTACGGCCTGCTGGCAGGCATTGACCCGGAAAAAATTATTTCCGGCAAAACAGTGGACCTGGAAGATTATGTAAAGGACAGCCCTCGGGACTTCACTTTGCTCAAAAGGGCCAGCCTCAAAGATCTCAAAGAAGAAAACATACTCAAGACCAGGTGGGGGAATGTCCGGCCTTCCTGGTACCTGCAGATGGCCGCTGTCGCGGCGGAGCATGCCGGTCACCTGGACCTGGTTATGGCCGGGGAGGCGCATCTTTTTCCACATCTGGACAACTTATTAAGCATATGGAAGGGAGCCTCCAGTCTAAGACCCCAGTGCTGGAGCCTGGCCTTGCCGGTTCATCATCAGGAAAAGGGAGCGCTGCTGCCGGGAATACATGAAATGGCCCGTGAAATGGGAGGTTTTCATCCCTTGAGAATGTGGCTTATGTCGGTATCCTATCACAGGCCGCTTATATACTCCCCCAGGAACCTGGAGATGTGGATAAAAAACTGGAACCGGCTGCAGGAGCTTTCTGGCCGGCTCAAACTCTGTGCGCGGGGTATCCGTCCCGACAGGGAAACCGGTTCGGAAGTGGAAAAACAGTGCCGGGAACTGGAACCAGCGCTTTCCGGCTGCCTGGATGATGATCTGGCCCTTTATAAATTCTGGCCACAACTGTTTGATTTCTGCAGAAGGATGCAGAAACACCTGGATGAGGAATTGATGAATGCCCGGGATGCCGGATCTTGCCTGCATTATTTGCAAGAGCTTGATGCCGTACTCAAAATTATTGACTGGCAGTCTTTGCCCCTTGCCGATAATGAGTATCCCCCGGAGATCGGTGAGTTGCTTAAGGCAAGGTCCAAGGCCAAGGAAACAAGGGATTTTGCTGCAGCGGATGATTTGCGGGACAGGGCTTTGACTTTGGGGTTCAGGCTTGTGGACACCAGGTCCGGGACCCGGGTTTATCCTGCTGGAAGTAAAGAGAATTGGGAGGAAAAATGATTGAAAAACACTGGATAGCCGTTGGGGACATTCATGAGAATGTGGATAATCTGCAAAGGATCCGTAAAATATCCAAGGCCAGAGGAATCCTGGTTTCCGGAGATTTGACCAACGCAGGGGGCAGATCCACGGCCAGGGTGCTTCTGGATGAAATCAGGAAGGTAAACCCCAACGTCTATGCCCAGATAGGCAACATGGATACCAGGGAGGTAGGCAGGTTCCTGGAGGAATCCGGGGTGAATGTGCACAACAGGATGATTCTTCTTGAAGACGACGTTTACCTGCTTGGCCTTGGATATTCCACACCCACGCCGTTTAATACCCCTTCCGAGGTAAACGATGAACAGCTTGAAGAGTGGCTGGCCCCTCACCGGGAAAAGGCTTCCAGGGTAAAGCATCTCATATTTATGACCCATACCCCGCCTTACGGCACCAAGACGGATATGCTCAATTCAGGGGCTAACGTGGGCAGCCGGGCGGTCAGAGAATTCATAGAAGAGGTTCAGCCGGAAGTCTGCATCACCGGACATGTCCACGAGGCCAATATCGAGGATTACGTTGGGGGCACGAAGGTTATAAACCCGGGCACCCTGAGCGGCGGCGGATACGTGTGGATAAAGTACGATGGTGTAGGGCTGGACGCTCATCTGAAGCAAGTCTGATTCTGATGCTGATATCTTCCTGGAATGTAAACGGCTTCAGGGCGGTGACGGGAAAGGGCTTCTGGGACTGGTTCCGGGACAGGGAACCAGATGTTTTGTGCCTTCAGGAGACCAAGGCACACCCGGAGCAGCTTCCCCAAAAGGACAAAAACGTCCCCGGATTCAATATCTACTGGAATCCGGCCAGGACCAAAAAAGGCTATTCCGGGACAGCCTGCTTTTACAGGCTTGAACCGCTGCACATAAGCACCGGTCTGCCTGAGGAGCATCTAAACGGTGAGGGAAGGATGATCCTCATGGAGTATGAATCTTTCTACCTCTTTAATGTCTATTTTCCCAACGGCCAGATGAGTGATGAGAGGCTCAGGTTCAAGCTTGAATATTATGACCGCTTCCTGGAATACGCTCAGGAGCTGCGGCAAAAAAAGCCCATTGTGGTCTGCGGGGATTTCAATACCGCCCACAAGGATATTGATCTCAAAAACCCCCGTGCCAATGAGGACAGATCCGGATTCTTGCCGGTGGAAAGACAGTGGATGGATAAGTTCATAGGCCACGGGTATGTGGACACCTTCAGGCTGTTCAACCAGGAAGGGGGAAACTATACTTGGTGGACATACCGTTTCGGGGCCAGGTCCAGAAATGCCGGCTGGCGTATAGACTACTTTTTCGTATCTCAAGAATTGCGGGACCATGTGCAAAACGCCTGGATAGAACCGGGGGTCATGGGTTCCGATCATTGTCCTGTGGGTCTTAAACTCAACATCTAAGGAGCAGGGATGCAATACCAGGTTGCCTTTCCAACAGCCTCCGGTTCCAGGGCGGCTTTGCTGGACCTGGTCCAGATGCTCCTTGGCCTGGCCCTGGTGGTATTCATGTACCTGCATGCCCTGTTTGTGGCCAGTATTCTGCTGGGCCCGCAGGTTTTCAATGCCCTGGCTGATTTTTTCGAAAGATATTACCTGGCCCAGGTAGGAGGGCCTCTTCTGGCTCTGGTTTTTCTGACCCATTTTTTCATGGCCGCCCGCAGGATCCCCTTTTCCCAGCAGGATCAGAAAAAAGTCTGGACCAGTACCAGGATGCTTGCTCACAGGGATACCTGGCTGTGGACTGTGCAGGTGGTCACGGCCATGTTCATTCTTATCATGGGAGCCATTCATATCTGGGTGGTGCTCACAGATCTGCCTATCACCGCGGACAAAAGCGCCGCCAGAATTCAGACCGGTTTCTGGCTGGGATTTTATCTCCTGCTTCTGCCCATGGTGGAAATGCACGTGGGAGCAGGATGGTACAGGCTGGGGATCAAGTGGGGCGTTATAAAAAGCAGTGCCCGCAATAAGGCAAAAAGGGCGGAATATTATATCACGGGGTTTTTTATCCTCCTGGGCCTGATCACCCTGGCCAGGTTCATGTTTGTTTCAGTTTCATAAGGTTTGCCCATGCGCATAATCTACACGGATCTTCTCTGTATCGGGGCCGGCCTGGCCGGTGAAAGGGTGGCCATAGAAGCGGCCCGGGCAGGATTCGAGACCATCTGTCTCAGCCTTGTCCCTGCCAGGCGTTCCCATTCCTCGGCGGCCCAGGGCGGGATGCAGGCAGCCCTGGGCAATTGCATCAAGGGTGACGGCGATTGTCCGGATGTGCACTTCCAGGATACAGTCAAGGGGTCGGACTGGGGGTGTGACCAGGAAGTGGCCCGGATCTTTGCGGACAACGCTCCACTGGCCATCAGGCAGATGGATCACTGGGGAGTTCCCTGGAACAGAGTGGTGCCGGGCAGGTCCTGCTATTACAAGGGCGGGGAAAAGCTCGAAAAGGAAGAATCAGAGGACAAATCAGGCCTCATCACCGCCAGGGATTTCGGGGGCACGGCCAAGTGGCGGGCCTGCTACTGCAGCGACGGCACCGGCCATGCCATGCTTTACACCATGGACAGCGTGGCCGTGCAGCACGGGGTGCAGGTGCACGACCGCACCGAGGCCCTGAGTCTCATTCATGACGGGGAGAGGTGTCATGGCGCAGTAGTCAGGTGTTTAAAGANCGGGGAGCTCAGGGCTTATATATCCAGGGCCACACTTATTGCTTCCGGGGGATTCGGACGAATCTATCGGGCTTCCACCAACGCAGTGATAAACGAGGGCGGGGGACAGATTATTGCCCTGGATACCGGTGTGGTGCCCCTGGGCAATATGGAGGCTGTACAGTTTCACCCCACGGGGATTGTGCCCACGGACATCCTGGTCACCGAGGGGTGCCGCGGCGACGGGGGGACACTTCTGGACGCAAACCTGGAGCGTTTCATGCCGCATTATGAACCGGAGAAGGCGGAACTGGCCTCCAGGGACGTGGTTTCCAGGCGCATGCAGGAGCACATGGCCAAAGGACTGGGAGTGAAAAGTCCATACGGTGATCACCTGTGGCTGGATATCAGGCACCTGGGCCGGGAGCACATTGCCGCCAAGCTGAGGGAAGTGAATGAAATCTGCAAGAATTTTCTGGGTATAGATCCGGCCGAGTCTTTAATACCTGTTCGCCCCACCCAGCATTACAGCATGGGCGGAGTTAGAACGGACAAGGACGGTGCTGTCTATGGACTTAAGGGACTTTTCAGCGCCGGGGAAGCCGCTTGCTGGGATATGCACGGATTCAACCGTCTGGGGGGCAATTCCCTGGCCGAGACAGTGGTGGCCGGCATGCTGGTGGGACGCAGGGTGGCCGGGTTTCTACAGGAAGAAGACATGAAGGTGGACACAGCACTGGTGCGCGGTGAACTCAAGAAACAGCAGGAGCGCATAGACATCCTAAGATCCAGTACCAGTGGAGAAGCTCCCTTTGAAGTGCGAAACCGTATGCAGGACATCCTCATGGATTACGTGGGCATTTTTCGCAACGAAAAAGACCTGCATCTGGCAGTGGAAAAATTGCAGCAGGTCCTTCTGAGTGCTGAAAACCTAAAGCTTTCGTCCAGGGGAGCAGGGGCCTGCCCTGAATTGTCCCTGGGCCTTCGTCTGTCCGGCATGGTCAGACTGGCTCTGTGCGTGGCCTTCGGGGCCCTGGAGAGGCGTGAGAGCCGGGGGTCCCATGCCAGAGATGATTACCCGGCCCGCAATGACCGGGACTGGCTGGTGCGGACCCTGGCCTTCTGGCCTGGAGGCCGGGCCCTGCCCAGGCTGGAGTACGAACCTGCAACAAAGGTGGTGGAGATCCCCCCTGGAGAAAGGGGTTATGGCGGATGCGAAGTCATCAGTGCTGAAAGTTGAAGTATAAAATCATCACCATGGTGAATTGTTGCCAAATTTTTTAATAGAATATACAGGCCACTCAGATGAACAGAAAGCTGACCTTTTCCATATTCAGGTATAATCCACAGGAGACGGGCTCCAGTCCCGGGATGCGGGAATTCAGGCTTGAGGAGACTGAAAACCTGAATCTCTTTGTGGCCCTGAACCTCATCCGGGAAACGCAGGATCCCTCCCTGCAGTTCGACTTCTGTTGCCGGGCGGGGATCTGCGGAGCCTGCGCCATGGTTATAAACGGACGTCCCAGGCTGGCCTGCCGCACCAAGACCGCCGAACTGCCGGAAAAAATTGTGCTTATGCCTTTGCCCGGATTCAGGCTGGTGGGTGATCTGTCGGTGGATACCGGGGCCTGGTTCCGGTCCATGAATGAAAGGCTCAGGTCCTGGATACACACTGATGAAAATTTTGATCCGGATGCCCCTGAAGTGGTCATGGACAATCAGGTTGCTGAAGAGATCTATGAGCTGGATCGCTGCATTGAGTGCGGATGCTGTATCGGTGCCTGTGCCACGGCTCAGATGAGAAGCGACTTCATGGGAGCCGCTGCCATGAACCGCATAGCCAGGTTCATGCTGGATCCAAGGGACAAGCGAACAAACCGGGAGTTTTTTGAAATCGTGGGTACGGATCAGGGAATTTTCGGGTGCATGGGACTTCTTGGTTGTCATGACGTTTGCCCCAAGAATCTTCCCCTGCAGGATCAACTGGCCCATGTACGACGCAAAATGGGCCGTCAGGCCCTGAAAAATATTCTGCCGTGGTACAAAAACTGATTCACCTCAGGTACAGGAGGAGCAAAAAACAGATGCGAAGCATTGATGCCCGGGAAGTCACCAGGCAGGTTTCACAAATGGTAGTGGAGGCCAACATGATTTTGCCCGGGGATGTTTCCAGTGCCCTGGAAAAGGCCTTGAAAAACGAGAACAACCCCTCTGGCCGGGAAATTCTCGGACAGTTGCTGGAAAACGCCCGGCTGGCCGGGGAAATGAATCTGCCTCTCTGCCAGGATACGGGCCTGGCGGTTTTTTTTGTGGAAATGGGTCAGGAGTGCAGGCTGCGCGGAGATTTGTACCAGGCAATAAATGATGGTGTCGCTCAGGGGTATGATCAGGGTTACCTGCGTAAATCAGTCTGTGATCCCCTGACCAGGAAGAATACCGGCGATAATACTCCTGCAAGTATTCACCTGGATCTGGTCCCAGGAGACAGGCTAAAGATCAGGTTTATGCCCAAAGGGGGAGGCAGTGAAAATATGTCCGCACTGGCCATGCTTACTCCATCCCAGGGTCTGGAGGGGGTTAAGAAATTTGTCCTGCAAAGGGTTGCCATGGCCGGTCCCAATCCATGTCCTCCGGGTATTATTGGAGTCGGCATCGGGGGCTCTTTCGACCAGGCACCTCTGCTGGCCAAAAAAGCCTTATTCAGATCTCTGGACGATATACACCAGGATCAGCAAGTGCGGGACCTGGAAGCAGAACTCTTCGAGTCTGTGAACTCCCTGGGAATAGGTCCCATGGGTATGGGAGGCAAAACCACATGCCTGGGAGTAAAAATCGGGACCGCACCTTGCCACATTGCTTCTTTACCTGTGGCGGTGAATATCCAGTGTCATGCAGCCAGGCATAAGGAGGTCAGCCTGTGAGTCGGGAGATCAAGCTTAATACACCCTTGCAGGAAGAGGATGTCCTGAATTTAAGAACAGGGGACAAGGTTCTTTTAAGCGGTCACCTCTACACCATTCGGGATGCTGCCCATAAAAGGCTTTTACAGGATCTTGACCAGGGAGTGGAGGCACCTTTTAATATGCAGGGAGCGGTTATATATTATGCTGGCCCCACTCCGGCACCTCCCGGGAGGGTGATAGGGTCTGCGGGTCCCACCACCAGTTCGCGAATGGATGTCTATACTCCGCGTATGCACGCCCTGGGAATCAAGGCCACCATTGGCAAGGGACGCCGAAACGACGAGGTGAAAAGTGCACTGCAGGAGCAAAAGGCTGTCTATCTGGGGGCCACCGGCGGGGCCGGGGCTCTTTTGTCCAGGTGCATTACCGGGTCCAGGGTGCTGGCTTACGAAGAGCTGGGCACAGAAGCCATACGGGAACTGGAAGTACAGGATTTTCCTCTCCTGGTGGTCAATGATGCCTATGGTGGAGAGCTTTACGTCACTGTCAGGCAGTGAGCCTGGAAAACCTTCGGGAAAAACAATGCTGGAAACTATCAAGGAAATGATCCGCCGGAACGACCTGGCGGTACTGGCCACTTCCCATGAGGACAGGCCCCATTGTTCTCTTATGGCTTATATGCCTGACAGTGACTGCACGCGAATCTATCTGCTCACCCTGAAAGATTCCAGAAAATTTGCCAATATCAGCCGCAATCCTTGGGTGAGCCTTCTAGTGGATACCAGGGACCCCCGTGAGCCCAGAAAATATTTCAGGGCCCTGACCATAAGCGGGACCTGTGCTCCAGCGGATTCCTGGGAACAGGATAATCTCATCCAGGTTATGGTGCATAGACATCCTCAGCTGAAGGAATTTGTGCAGAACCCGGACCGCGTGCTTTTAGTGGTGAATATCAATTCCTTTCTCTTGCTGGACGGGGTCTCCAACGCCCATTACATTGTGCTGGATGAACAAACGGCCAAGTAACAGGTTAAGGAAATGGTTATTTGGAACGAACCATACCCAGTCCCTCTTTAATTGAGGATGGGAGTAGATCTTGCCGTACTTAGATGTGACTGGAAAAAGTCATTTTTGCAGTCACAGAGGTCAGGGATCAGTCGTCAGAGGTCATTAAAAACAATGAGTTATGTACCGCGAGCCACTTAAATAATGACAAACTTGTATGACAGCAACATATACTAAAATAAGTTATCTAAAATTTTAGTTGCTTGTAAGTATTTTTGCAGCTGCATCCTTGAATGTATATACTGCTTTCAAGTTCCAAGGGGGTATACAGCATGAGCACTGACAACGTATTTAAGGAAGTCAAAGATTTTTACCGCATTATCCCTCTGCAGGCTCTGCGGCGCACACCCGGGGTGTATTTCGACAATGTACCCATGGAGTTTCTGCCCAGGATAGACGCCATAGACCGGGTACTGCACCAGGGCGGGGCTGTCTCCCCGGGACCCGTAGGGGAAGTACAGCGCCCCTGGTATATGCATCCTCACCAGGATGATAACCTTATAGTCCTTTACGGCGTGCGAGATGTGGATATTTACATCAATGGCCAAGGCATGACCAGTTTCAGAGTAACCCCGCACCAGATTCTCCAGAAGGGTAAAGTTCTTTATGACGGTCCGGCAATGCTGGTATGGCCCAGATATGTATTTCATCGGATAACCAGCGGTGCAGAGGGCTCAGCCTCCCTTAACTTTGCGGTCCACTATCATGGACTGGACATGCGCACCAATTTCAATATCTATGATCTGGATACTGATACCGGGCATTTCGAGGTTATTCGCGAGGGATTCAGGGATCAGGGGAAAATATGATTGTTTTTTGTTTAGACTTGGTTCAGAGGATTTTTCTTGTCAAAAGACTAACTGTGTTTAAATACTATACCTGTACAGGTGGAAATATTTGGTAGTTTTATTACATGTACTGACATAACCAGGAGATATAAATGGATATTTCTAAGGCCATAGCAGAGCTTAAAAAGGAAAAAGGTTTCACGGAAAACGTAGGCATGGTGCTGGTTCACAACGGTGTGGTGCGGGCCTGGTCCAGAAAGGATGGCTCCAGTGTGGGCAGAATTGAGGTTGTTCCTGATCATGACAGGATCGAGTCCATAAGACGGCGATACGAAAAAAGTCAGGGTGTATTCAAAATAGTGGTCCAGGCCAATTCAGGCATGCTCAAACCCGGCGATGACCTGCTTTTCATTATTGTGGCCGGGGATATACGGGAAAATGTCAAGCCGGTGCTGTCGGATATTCTGGATGAGCTGAAAAAGGAAGCCATAACTAAAAAAGAAATGCCCTGATGAGATACTACCCACATCAAATTCTTGCATTTTGTCTTGTTTTGTGTTCTTTTTTTATTGGTTTGAGCTTTATTTGGGAGGAATAGATGGATTTTCCAGAACTTAGAATCAAAGATCTAGTTGCAAAAGTACCCATTATCCAGGGAGGCATGGGTGTTGGCATTTCACTGTCCCGCCTGTCTTCGGCTGTTGCCAACCAGGGTGGAATAGGGGTCATTTCAGCGGCCATGATCGGCATGAATGAACCTGATATCGCCAAAAATCCTGAAGAGGCCAATATCAGGGCTCTGAAGAAGGAGATAAGAAAGGCCAGGGAAATGACTTCCGGTATTCTGGGCGTAAATATCATGGTGGCCTTGAACAATTTTGCTCAACTGGTTAAAACTTCAATCAAGGAAGGAGCGGATATTATCTTTGCCGGGGCCGGACTTCCTTTTGACCTGCCCCAGTATCAAACCCCTGAATCCAGGACAAAACTGGTGCCTATAGTTTCCTCGGCCCGTGCAGCCAGGATCATGTGCAAGAAATGGCTGTCGCGCTTCGACTACCTCCCTGACGGCTTTGTAGTGGAAGGTCCTCTGGCAGGAGGACATCTGGGGTTTAAGGAAGAACAGCTGAATCTGCCGGAATATAAGCTGGAAAACCTGGTGCGGGAGGTTCTGGAGGAGGTCAGGCCCTTTGAAGAGGAGCACAGCCAGACCATTCCAGTGGTTGCTGCAGGAGGGATATATTCCGGGGAGGATATCTGCCGGTTTCTGCGCCTGGGAGCCTCCGGGGTTCAGTTGGGGACCCGCTTTGTAGCCACTCATGAGTGCGATGCGGATATTGCCTTCAAACAGTCCTTTATCGACTGCACTGAAGAGGACCTGATGATTATAAAAAGTCCGGTGGGCATGCCCGGGAGGGCCATGCGTAATCAATTCCTGGAAGATGTGGAGCAGGGCGGGAAAAAGCCCTTTAAATGCGTGTACCAGTGCATTGTAACCTGTGATTATCAGAACAGCCCCTACTGCATAGCTTCGGCCCTTGCCAACGCCAAGAAAGGAAAACTGCACCGGGGATTTGCTTTTGCAGGTCAAACCGCCCACAGAATCAAGGAGCTAACTTCTGTGGAGGAGCTTATTGGTTCTTTACGCCGGGAGTACGTGGAAGCATGCTCATAAGTATTGTTGGATTATTATCCGGCACATTATTTATTCCCCGGCCTGCACTTGTATGTCTGCCTGCTGAATGGTGCTGCCGCGATACTTGACCAGGGGTTTCAACACATTGGATACAACCTGCTCTCCGGGGAGAAGTTCGTGGGTCAAAACGAATTCCACCCTGGCCTCCATATTCTCTCTATACTGCATGCCTTCCAGGTCAACGATTTCATAGCCCTTTTCCTTCAGCGCCTTATAGGACCTGGACAAAGAGGCCTTGATATCTCTGGTGTTTTCATCTTCTGCAGGCAGTTTCCTGGAGCGCTTTACCAGTTTGTACAGTTCATCGGCAAGACTCAGGGCAAGGGAATGATCTTTTTCCTGCCAGACGGGTTCACCTTGCTCCCTTGCCTGCTGTTGCCCCGGTTCAGGCATGACCAGGGAAAGGTTTTCCAGAAGTTCAACCAGTTTTGAGTCCTGTAAAGCCTGTTGCTCCTGGAATTGGTCTCGAAGTTCCCGGCTGGTTTCTTCCATCATTTCTTGCAGTTTCCTGCGCCCGCGCCTGGCACCTATCATCCCTGCCAGGCCGGTGACTCCCANCAGCAAAGCCAGAGCAGCTGCAGCTGCCGTGTACATTGTGCGCTCCTCCATCCCGGCTTCCAGCTGCTTAAGCCCGGCATCTGTTTCCTGGAGCCGGTCTGCGAGTCCCTGGTCGGTAAATTCAATCTCCCGGGAGAGTTCTGCAATCTTATCCCCGAGTTCGGCTTCAATGCGGTCCACTGTTTCCTGATGGCTTGTCAGTTCCTGCTGCATCTCCTTTGATATGCGCTCAAGCTGAGACTCCAGCTCGGCTTTTATCCCGGACTCCATCTGCTGCAGATCTTTTTCATAATCAGCCATGCTCTGTTGTAGTTCGCCAAGCCCTTGAATGCGCTCCAACTGCTTGGAATACTCGGCATCTATCCCCGAAAGCTGCCTGGACAGTTCCTCAAGCCTTGAATCCACTTCTTGGTGGGATGCCTCAATGTTTTGTACTGCCTGCTGCAGGGTGCCCTTGACCTGCCGCATTTCTTCCAGAGCCCCTTCTGTTTCATCCAGGCCTTCCTGCACCTGCTTTATTGAAGATGCATGCTCGGCCAGGCCGGTTTCTATCTCCTGAATGTCCCGACGGTGAATATCCAGGTATTCTCTGAACAGGCTCTGGTCACGGCTCAGCTGTTCCTCAAGCTCGGAGAACTTGCGTGAGAGGTCACGTTCCAGTGCGTGCAGTTCGTCTTCCAGCTGCATTACCCGGGTGGACTGCTGGTCCATGAGAGCGCGCTGCGAGTCCGGGGTTGACTCGTTTAGTTCTTGAGCTTCCGCCTCCCGGCCCGTTGCCTGTTGAGAGGCAAAAAAGAATATTGTGCACAACAGGAACGGCAAAATTGCTATAAAAAATAGATTGTTTTTCATATCTACTTAACCTGATTGTCTTTTTTTGATCCCGGAACCCAGGACACTTTTATCCTGCATGATTTAGAGCTTAAATGTTTAGCTCTTCATGTGCAAACGACTTTTTGAGGGCAAAACTCACTTATACCATGTTATGGGTCCGGGTCAAAAAAATATTGCTATTTACTGCCCGGGCGGATAATTTAACCGGCTGTCTTATCAAAATGTTAAAAAATGGGTGCACCAGGACATGAAAGAAAACAAGCAAAATAATGCCATCCGAAATATCGCCATAATCGCTCATGTAGACCACGGCAAGACCACCCTGGTGGACGCCATGTTCAAGCAAAGCGGGGTGTTCAGGCAGGGTCTGGAGATGGAGGAAAGGATAATGGACTCCATGGACCTGGAGCGGGAAAGAGGCATCACCATCTCGGCCAAGAACTGCGCAGTCATGTGGAAGGGGGTCAAGATAAATATCATCGACACACCGGGCCACGCCGATTTCGGAGGAGAAGTGGAGCGCTCCCTGTCCATGGCTGACGGGGCTGTGCTTCTGGTGGACGCCTCGGAAGGCCCTTTGCCCCAGACCAGGTTTGTTTTGAAAAAGACCCTGGAAGCGGGGCTGAAGATCATAGTGGCCATCAACAAGATTGACCGTAAGGACGCCCGACCGGCCGAGGTCCTTAACGAAGTCTACGACCTTTTTATCGATCTTGACGCCGGGGAAGAGCAGCTGGATTTTCCTGTAATCTACTGTATGGCCCTGGCCGGCATCGCCAGAAAGGACCTTCATGACCAGTCGGACAATCTGGATGTTCTTTTCGAAACCATCCTGGATTTTATTCCGCCCCCCTCTTTTAAGCCTGACAAGCCGTTTCAGATGCTGGTGTCCGACCTGGGATACTCGGACTACGTGGGCCGCCTTGCTGTTGGCCGGGTGTTCAACGGCCGGGCCAGACAGAGCGATCAACTGGTTCGCCTGGGACCGGAAGGCAGCCAGGACGTACTGCGGGTGACCAAACTGCAGACCTATGCCGGGCAGGAACTGGTGGAAATAAGCGAGATACAGGCCGGGGATATAGCCGTTATTTCCGGCATTGAAGAGGTGCACATAGGAGATACCATCTGCACCCGGGAAAATCCCATGGCCATGAAAAGAATCACTGTTGACGAACCTACCGTGTCCATGAAGTTTTCCATCAATACTTCACCCATGGCCGGTAAAGAGGGCAAGTATGTCCAGTCCAGCAAGATCTGGGAGCGGTTACAAAAAGAGACTCTGAGCAACGTGGCCATCCAGGTGGAAAAGACCCGGGACAAGGACAGCTTTGTGGTCAAGGGCAGGGGAGAATTTCAGATGGCTATCCTCATTGAGACCATGCGCAGGGAAGGATTTGAACTAAGCGTGGGCCGGCCTCAGGTCATAATAAGGTATCAGGGGGACAAAAAGCTGGAGCCCATGGAGCATCTTTTTATAGACTGCGACGAGGCCTTCATGGGAGTGGTCACCGAAAAGCTGTCTCTGCGCAAGGGGCGCATGACCAATCTGGTCAATCACGATACAGGGCGCATAAGAATAGAGTTTACCGTTCCCTCCAGGGGGCTCATCGGCTATCGGGACGAGTTTCTGACAGACACCAAGGGCACCGGGATAATGAATTCCTATTTTACCGGATACCAGGAGTACCGCGGGGATTTTCCCAGCAGATTCATGGGATCCCTGGTGGCGGACCGGCCGGGTACTGCAGTGCCTTATGCCCTGTCCAATCTCAAGGCCAGGGGCAATCTGTTCATTACCCCGGGAACTCAAGTTTACGAAGGCATGGTGGTAGGTGAACACAACCGCGAGCACGATTTAAATGTCAACGTGTGCAAGGAAAAAAAGCTGTCCAATGTCCGGGCCGCCGGCAAGGACGATGCCATTGTCCTGCCCCCGGTGCTGCCCATGACCCTGGAGCGGGCCCTGCATTTCATCCGCGAGGACGAACTGGTGGAAGTCACCCCCGCATCCATCCGCCTGCGAAAAACCATCCTTTCGGCTTCCCAGAGACACAGTGCCCGGCCAAAAGATTAGACCCTGATTTTTTCCAGGCTGCACATAAAGCTTCGATTGGAAGGGGTGCTGGTAACTGGGTCCCGCTGATGGTCATCGGTCAGCAGGTTTAAGTTGTAATCCTGGTGCACTTCTCCCCAGCCCCAGGCGATAATGACGTGACCAGGACGAACCCTGTCCGTGACGCAGGCCTGCAATTTTATGCTTCCCCTGGGGGTGTGCACCCGGACCATATCCCCGGCAGTGATGCCCAGGCTGACGGCATCCTGCTGATGCAGGTCCACGCTGGGTTTTTCCCCGCTCTTCAAAAGCCTGTCCACATGGTGAAACTGGGTGTGCGTAAATCGGTTTTCACGTTCTCCGCTCATGCCCACCAGAGCATGACCTTCATGGCTGGAGAAGCTGATGGGATTCTCCCGGCGTCCATGCTGGTAGGGTACCGCGTCATGTCCGTTTTGCTCCAGCCTGTGGGAGAAAAATTCTACTTTGCCTGAGGGAGTGTTGAATCCCTTTGTGTGGTGTTTTTCAAATAACTGTTCCCCGTCGCGGATGCCCTGGGGAGAGTTTCTAAGCTTTTCCACAGTGATGCCGCTTGGCTCAAGCTGGAAATCTATGGCCTCCTGCACATCATGCCAGGGAAACTCTTTTTTAAGGCCTAATTTTTCAGCCATCGCAAATATTATCTTCCAGTCCGGCCAGGTCCCGGGGAGAGGTTCTATGGCCTGATCCTGCAGGATGACCGGGCTGGTGCGAAGTGAGGCCCGGTTGAGCTGGGTCTTTTCAAAGCACATGCTTGCCGGCAGGATAACGTCGGCAAACTCCGCCGTGCGGGTGAAAAAAGGGTCAATGACCACCATGAAGTCCAGGCTTTCAAAGGCCTTTTGCACTCTGGAGGAATCAGCCATGGTGACCACAGGATTACCGGACTGGACCACTACCATGTTTACAGAGTAGGGTGTTTTGTCCAGCATGGCGTCCACCAGGCAGGACTGGGCATGCAGTCCCCAGTTGGGGTGAAACGTGTTGAACAGATTGTAATTTCTGGTGACCGGATAAGTATCCGGAGAAAGCCTGTCCCGCAGCTGGATATTGTGTATCCTGGGGGGCTGAGGAATGATATCCCCGCCAAATATGTCCAGGTTGCCGGTTATGGCCCGCAGCATAGCCACTGCCCGGGTGGCCTGAAAAGTGTGCAGCTGCATGTCCAGGCCATTGCCGTCTACGATGCAGGCAGGAGAGGAACCGGCATACATGCGGGCCGCCTTTTTAATGTCCCGGGTATCCAGCCCCAAAAGAGGGGCTACCTCTTGGGGTGGGTAGTTCTGCACTGCCCGGTCCAGAGCATCAAAACCCAGGGTGTAGTTGCGGATAAAGTCCTTGTTGTGCAGATCACTGGTGATTATCTCGTGCATCATGGCCATGGCCAGCATGCCGTCGTGGGCCGGTTTTACCTGCAGGTGGATATCCGCCATGGCCGCTGCAGGAGTACGCACTGGATCCACTACTATAAGCCTGGCCCCGTTTTTTCGGGCATGAAGCAGGGCTTCGAAGGCACCGGGCATTGTATTGCGGTCGTTTTTCCCCCAGATCAGGACGCAGTTGGAATCCTTGATACCGGGCATGGTCATGGCTCCATAGGTGTATAAGTGAGCCATTTCCCGGGCTACGTGGCAGACAGAGCCATTGCCTATGCTGTTGGGAGAACCGAAGGCGTTCATGAGCCTCTGGGCATAATCCCAGGGAGCACCCCAGTCGGCTGCCATGCCCCTGAGCCAGGCTATGCTTTCCGGGCCTGAAGCATCCCGGTGCTGCAAAAATTTTGAACCAACCAAGTCCAGGGCCTCGTCCCAGCATGCCTGCCGGAATTTTGCCGATTCTTTTTTTCCTTGGCGAATAAGAGGAGAATGCAGGCGTTTTTTGGAATATACTATTTCCGGGGCCCGCATCAGCCTGGGGCAGTTAATCCTTTCGGCAGGGGGAAGAAAGGATTTCCTTTGGGCCGAAACCAGCCTGCCGGATTCCACCCGGGCCTCCACCGGGCAACAGGCGGAACAGAAACGGCATACGGTATGTACTATCATTTTTTTTCTCTGTTTCTTTTTACCTTAATGATATGACCTCCAGTGGTCCGGAAATTCGGCAAACAGGACGTAAAAACTCGCTCCAAGGAAGCGTAAATCAAAACCTCTTCAAGTTTT
>SL_8KL_010_SEDDRAFT_10001454_pt1 | contig 20532 bp, 24 predicted proteins | sample SodLakKL_010_SED_4_FD_11160 | JGI IMG/M metagenome (IMG submission 11160)
GGGGCAGATCCAGCCAGCCGCAGCGGCGGGGCCTGCCGGTGGTAACTCCGTATTCTCCCCCGTCTTTCCGCAGTTTATCCCCCTCCGGGCCGGGGTCTTCAGTGGGAAATGGGCCTTCTCCCACCCGGGTTTGATAGGCCTTGGTTACTCCAATTACCCGGTCAATACGGCCCGGTCCCAGGCCTGCTCCAGGGCCTGCTGCCCCGGCAACAGTATTGGAAGATGTCACATAGGGATAGGTACCGTGATCAATATCCAGAAGGGTCCCCTGGGCCCCTTCAAAGAGAATATTCAAACCCTCCTGCCGCCAGCGATCCAGCAGCAGGGTGGTGCTGCCAATATAGGGGGCCAGGCGCTGGCCTGCCTCCCACAGGGAATTAAAAAGCTCCTGATAGGAATAGGGTTCGCGGCCGAAGGCCTTCTCCAGGATATTATTGTGATAGGAGAGGGCCGCCTGCAAGCGGGCCGCCAGGCGTTCCCGGTGGAGCAGATCTCCCATCCTCAAACCCCGCCGGGCCGCTTTATCCACGTAGGCCGGCCCGATGCCCCGGCTGGTTGTCCCCAGTTTCTGCGAAGCCCGCATTTCTTCTTCCAGCTGATCCAGGATCAGGTGGTAGGGCAGAACCAGGTGGGCACAATCACTTAAAAAGAAATTATCAAAGCTGATATTTTTCTGGCGCAGTTCATCAATTTCTTCCAGGAGAGACCAGGGGTCAACCACCATACCCCCGCCCATTACCGTTTTCTTCTCCGGATAGAGAATTCCGGAGGGGATCAGGTGCAGTTCAAATTTTTCTCCCTCCGCAATTACGGTATGGCCGGCATTGTTTCCTCCCTGGAAGCGGACAATGACCTGGGCCTGACCGGCCATCATATCTACCACCTTGCCCTTGCCTTCATCCCCCCATTGAGTCCCTATAACCGCACTTACCGTCACTTCAAGTCCTCCCTTCAGGCCGGGGCAGCAAAAAAATAACCCAAATAGGGTAGACCTATCTGGGTTTATAAACTGGTCCCATGCATATATTATCAAAATAATTCCAGGCTGTCAATTTATCCCGAACAATGCCGGCATTTATGGCATTTTCGTTCGCCTAAGGGTCTCAATCACCACCAGTTTATCTATTTCCTGGCTGACCCGGACCATATCCTCGTCAATTTCCCCCTTTTCATCATATAACTCGTTCAGACGCTGTTGAAGTTCCTGGATTTTCCGATCGCATTCCCGGCTGCTCATTTCCTCCTTCTTAATGATCATCCCCCCCTCTTCCTTTTAATTACTTAAATTCCAGTTATTCTCATTATAGCGACTATCGTCACTGCTGTCAACCCTTTTTCAGGCCTTTTGTCTGTTCAATTTTTTGCTCCTTTTCAATATAATGAGTTTAATGTGACGAGGAGGAAACCCCATGAACATAAAAACCCGTTTTGGGCAGACCATAAGAGCCCTCCGCAAACAAAAGGGTTTGACCCAGGAAAAACTGGGTGAGCTCTCCGGGCTCAATCAGAGCTATATCGGGGACATCGAACGGGGGCAGCGCAATCCCAGCCTGGAAACGGTGAATAACCTGTGCCGGGCTTTAGGATTAAGTGTTTCCGAAACCTTTAACCTGATGGAACAACCCCAATCTATTCAGGAAAAATCCCGGTCCTATCTGCAGGAGGTATCCGCGGAAGATGCTGCTTTTTTACAGGACCTGTTTCAGAAACTACTGCAGTGGAAAAAACAAGAGTGTTAGTTAAGNTTATGTAGGGTTTATACTTTTCCCCTGTTTTTTCCTAAAAATTTCCTGCTAATAAAAAAATATTGGGTAAAGGAGAATCTCCTCCGGGCGTCGAAAAGTTACCAGTAGTAAAGGAGTGACAGCCATGCCGGGCGAGGAGATCTTTTTATTTAACTGCTACGATCAAAAAAATTCCGATACATATATTTCCTTATCCGCTACTGCTTTAAAGAACGGATTTTTAGCCGGTTGGACCGGAGACCAGCTGGCTCTTTTTTTCCTCCTGCTGGCCTATGCTGATCAGGAACTGACCGGCAGGATAGAGCTGGAAAAGCTGCAGGACCGGATGCCGATCCCGGCCCGGCCGCCCCGGGAGATTTTGGCGGAGCTGGAAGAGGCCGGGGCAGTGGAAATTGAAGGGGAAGGAAATTTTTTTAGCTACCACCTCAATCTCCAGGCAGTTAACCGCCAGACCCCCTCCTCCACCGATGACCTGGAACAGGAAGAGCGGTTTCTACGGGAACTCCTTTCCGGGCGGCCGGTATCAGAACAGGAACTGGTTAAGGGCCTGGTTCTTATTCTGGCCCCGGAAAAGCTGACCGGCCACCTGCGGCAGGAAATTGAAGAGCTCATGACCACCTTTCACCCGGAATTAGTGCGGGAATTAATCCGCCGGGTTAAAAAAGCCCTGGAGGATAATCCCGATTTAAAGCCCCTGCCCTACCTGCGGGCCATTGTCCGGGAATGGATCAAGAACGGAATAAAAGAACCGAATGACCTGCAGAATGCGGATCGACTGCACCGGGAAACCTACGAGCTGGCCATGGAATTTGGCCTGTCCCGGGCCTGGGAAATGTCTCCCTCCCACCGGGAGATTCTGCTCTCCTGGATAACAGCCCGGGATGATCAGGACTTTGCCCTGAGCGTGGAGGTTGCCCGCTGGGCCATCCAGGAAGCCATGCGCAGCAAAAGGGACGGCCGGCCTTCTTTAAACTATATCGAACGCAACTTTATTCAGCCCCTTAAAAATGCCCGGGTTTCCTGCATAAACGAAGCCCAGGAAGCCCTGACCCAGAAAGAAACCGCCCCCCCGGAAGAAATTTCCGGCTGGGATTTTGAAAAATATCGGGATGACTGAGGAGAGGATGGTAGCCACCAATGCCTTTTATTTTTAAACCCGACATGGCTGCTCCCCGCCAGCAGGAAAAACTGGAAGAAGCAGCCCGGCGCCGGGATGAAGTTTTCCGCAAACACCCCGACCTGGAGAAACTGGACCACAAAATTAAAGAGCGAGAATTAAAGCTGCGGGGCGCCCGTTTTCACGGGCTGAACCAGCGGCAGAGATCCCGCCTGCAGGAAGAAATTAAAGGCCTCAAGGAACAGTTCCAGGTCCTGCTGCAGGAACGGGGCATTCCCCTGGATTTTAAGGAACCCCGCTGGGACTGCAACAGCTGCGAGGACCGGGGCGAAATCCTTACTTCAACCGGCTTTGTTCGCTGTGGCTGCCATCAGGAACAGGACCTGGACCATCTGCGCCGCCAGGCAGGCCTGCCCCCCCGTTATGCGGACGCCACCTTTGCCTCCGCCCGCCTGGACCTTTATGCCCCCCGCAGCGATAGCGGACAGGATACGCCCCGGGCCCGGGCCGAAAGAGCTTTTCAGGCCGGGAGGGACTTTGTCCAAAAACAGTTGCCCGAGAAATCAAGTCGGGGCCTGTTAATTGATGGTCCGGTGGGGAGCGGCAAAACCTTCCTCCTGGCCTGTGTGGCCAATGAACTCCTGGCCAACGGCCGGGCGGTCCGCTACATCTCCTACAGCGATTTCCTTTTTCTGGTCCGGCTGAGCTTTGCCCCGGATTCCCCCTACTCGGAGTATGAATTGATCCGGGATATTGAGAAAATTCCAGTGCTGATAATTGACGACCTGGGAACCGAGCAGGCCACTGACTTTTCCAGCAGCCTGCTTTACCGCATAATAGACCACCGCTACGGCAAAAAACTCCCCTTTGTGATCAGCACCAGCTGTTCATTAAATCAGCTGGCCCGCCGCCTGGGTTATCTCGGGGAAAAAATTATGCAGAGAGTTACTGAATCCTGTCGCATCTGTGGCCTGCGGGGAGATGTTCGAGAGAAAATTATTGCCAGGGAGAGGGGTAACAATGGCTAAAAAAGCTCAAGACCTGATCCAGGAAGAATATCAAATTCTGGGAATCCTGCTGCAGCACCCCGAATTAATTGACGAGATCGCCGATCAACTGGAGCCCCATCATTTTGCCCAGCATCAATCCCGGGTAATCTATCACCACCTCCTGGATCAGTACCAGGAATATGGGGAGCTGTCTCGGACCAGACTCTACGTCCAGTTAAAAAAAGAAGGGCTGGCCGCCGAACCCGAAGACCTCCTGGAAAAGCTGACTTCGGGCTTTTTAACCCCCTCCGAACTGAAGCCAGCGGTGGAATTGATCCGGGGCCGCTATCAGCGGGAAGAACTGATTAAAGCCGCGTTAAAAATCCAGAATATTGCAGGGGAAGAAGATCTCAAGCTGGAAGAATGCCAGGCCCGGGCCCAGGAAATTATTTTTGCGGCCACAACTGAAAGCCTGACCCAGCGCCATATTTATTCCATGGAAGAAGCCCTCATGGAGGCCTATCAGGCCTACATGGACCGCAAAACCAGGGATGCGGATACCGGCCTTTTAACGGGATTTATCTCCCTGGACCGGATCCTGGGAGGAATAAAAAAAGGACACCTCAGCGTCCTGGCTGCCTCTACTTCAGTAGGAAAATCCGCCTTTGCCCTTAATGTTGCCCTTAATATCATCAAGCGCCAGGTCCCGGTAGCCATTATCAGCCTGGAGATGGATGCCCAGGAAATAATGGACCGGATCATTATCAATGAAGCCGAGGTAAATGGCTGGCGGTACAGCCAGGGAGAAACCAGCGATGAAGAAGATCTGAAAATTGCGGAAGCCCTGGATCATCTTTACCCCCTGCCCCTCTGCATATCCGACGAGCGGGGGCTCAACACCTCCCAGGTTCGAGCCCGCCTGCGTAAATTCCGGGCCCAGAACGAAGGCCTGGGCCTGGCTATAATTGATTATCTACAGCTTTTGCAACTGCCCCATGAAGGGTACAGCTTTCAGAACATGGCCCGCGCGGTGGGGGAAAATGTTCTGCAGCTGCGCAATATGGCTTCAGAGCTGGAAATCCCAATTCTGCTTCTTTCCCAGATCAGCCGTAGTTTTACCTCCCGCACCGACAAGCGACCCGTTCTTTCTGACCTGCGGGATTCGGGAAATATTGAGGAAATTGCTGACAGCGTCCTGTTCCTCTACCGTCATGCCCATACTTCCGTGGGAGCCCGGGAAGAGGCCCGGGAAGAAGGTCGGGAACGGGATACCGAGGTGATTGTAGCCAAAAATCGAACCGGCATGACTGGAGATACTACCCTCTTCTTTGAGCAGGAAAGAATTCGCTTTATCGATCCGGAAAACCTTTCCATTGAGAGGAGCATTCCCGGTGAAGGATAAACTGGACCTGGAAATTATCTTCTATTTCACCGAAGCCTATCACCGCCTGTTGGAAGAGGGCAAAATCTCCCGGGAGGAACATGAAAAAATCCAGGCCCTCCTGGATAACCTGGAACAGTACCCCACCGAACTGCTGCAGGAAAAACTGAATAGTATTTTTGCCGATAAAAAAAGCGGGGACTGAACAGTCCCTGCTTTTTTAACTTAAAATCATGAACATGAGCAGCGCCACGCCCATTATGGCCCCCGTTGGTATCAGGAAATAGCGGTACAGCCCCCCTATTTCACAGTTAAAATGCTCCCGGGTCAGAATTAGACAGAGGTGAATGGGCGATATCAGGTAACCCACCACACTGGTCAGATAAATAAAGGCCACATAGATCATGTAGTTTTCCTCGGGAAACATGGGGAGAAACAGGGGAAAAGAGATTCCAATATTGGCCGTATTGGAACCGGTGAAAAAGCCTCCCAGAAAAGGGACCAGCACCATTAGAAGGGGCAGGGGAACTCCCTGGTCCTGGAAGAAAACCGCAACCTGTTCCACTCCTCCTCCTGCATCCAGGATATCCTTAAAATACATGATGGGGAAAATGGCCAGGAATATCGACCAGTTTATCGACTTAAAAATCAACTGGAGGTAGGAAAGGAGACCATATCCCTCCTCCCGCCACAGATAAACAAAAATCAGCATCAAACCGGCCAGAATAGCCAGGGGAAAATATATTCCCAGGAGCAGGGCCAGCACTATTGCCGTTACCATTGGACTGACCGCCTTGAGAAAAGACTGCAGGGCTGAACCGTTGAGCCCTTCATAGCGGCTGTTTTCCATCCGCCCCCGGCCCCGGAAAATCAGGAAAAAAGTGATAAAAAAGGCCAGGGCGGCCAGGGGTAAATTAAAAAGTACAATTATTCCCGGATTGACCCCGGCCAGCTGGGCGGCCAGGATCATGCTGGGGAACAGGGGAAAAATTAAATACCACACGTGACGGTACATGAGGTTGGTCAGGGTCATCTGAGCCGGGGTCATCTTCTCCCGGCTCCCCACCTCCTCCACCAGGGGAGCGGACATAATGGCTCCACCCGGCACCATGAGCATTCCCACCAGGGAGGGAATGGCAATCATAATGTAGCGGGTATCCCGCACCAGTTTCTGCAGGCTGTCAATTAAAAGGGCCAGGAATCCGGCCCGATCCATTATCCGGCCCAGGGCCGAAACAAAGGCGATGGTCAGGGCCAGCTCCCAGGTGGTGGGATGGCTCAGGGTATAACCTGCTACTTCCAGCATGGGGCGTCCCCACAGGCCACCTCCAACCGCACTGATAATACAACCGGCCAGCATGGCCAGCCCTATCGGGACCCGGTACCGCAACAAAATCAGGATAGCTGCAATGCTGATTCCAATACTGACTACGGGCAACATTTTTTACACCTCATATTTTTATATTCTCGGAAACAATCTGTCCTGCCAGCAGGAAAACCACAGCCCGGTTCACTGAACCGGGCTTTTCCCCGGGCAGTTTCTTCTGCCCGGATCAGTAAGTTGTCTATCATTTTCCTGCCGGCTTTTTTTAGTTCCCTTCTTCTTCCTCCTCTACCAACACTTCCAGATCCACTACCACATCCGGATGGAGCCTGATGGGAACAATATGGGTCCCCAGGTTTTTAATATTTTCTTCCAGTTCTACCTTTTTCTTATCTATTTCGATGCCCTGACTGTTTAAATAGCTGGCAATATCACCGCTGGTTACCGAACCAAACAACTTGCCCTTTTCCCCGCTTTTCATCTGAATTTCCATCTTGGTTCCTTCGATCTGCCCGGCCAGTTCTCGAGCTTCAGCCCGGACTGCATCTTCCATATCTTCCTGCTTACGGCGGTATTCTTCGGCCCGGGCCTTGCTGGCCGGAGTGGCCTCTTCAGCCATACCCCGGGGTATCAGATAATTTCGGGCGTAGCCGTCGGCTACCTTAACCACTTCACCCGCCTCCCCCAGGTTGGGGATAGTTTCTTTCAGAATAATTTTCACCGGTAATCAACCTCCTTCAACTTGATCTAATTTCCTTAAATCACGCCAGGAATCAAATATACCTATAACCATGGCCAGGGGCAGAACCAGCAGGAAAAAAAATCCAATTGCCAGCGCCCCCAGGACCGGGAAGATAAACAGGACCAGGAGTGCTATCAAAAAGAACCTCTTGTTGCGGGGTGGGGTCCTTTTATCTATCCAGAAAGCAATCACGCTTAAACCTTCACAACAAAAAAGGGTAATTATGATCAGAAACAGGTTTATGGAAATAAGGCTGGGTAGGATCAGGTACATAAATAGGGTCAGGAGCAGCAGCAGGTTGAGACGGGGATCAAATTTCCACCGGGTCAACCGGGGCAATGGAGGCAATTCCATTTTCAACCGGCCGGAAATGAATTCGACTGCGGCCAGGCTGAATACCCCGGTTAAAACCCCCGAAACAAAAAGGAGGGTGGGATAAACGGTCCGCAAAAAATCCATAACGACCGGGACTGCTGACTGCATGGCCGGATCATCATAAAGAGCAGCTGTTTCCTCCATGGCTTCAACCACTAAAGCCCAGATATCTATTCCCAGGACCATCTGGTTTATGGCCAAAAACAGAGCCTGGCTGAGCGCGGCCACCCCTACGGAAATATATACTGTTTTTTTCCCGGAAAAATTCTCGGCCAGGGCTCCTCCCATGACCATTCCTACCAGGCCGGTTACTACAACTACCCCCAGAAAAGCAGGGCTGCCCCANAGAAGGCCGGCTATGATTGCCGCGGGCAGTATCATGGCAATGGTATTGCGTCCTCCCTGCCTTAAAACCGCAAGGGCTACGGGAACCGGCCAGATAAAGGTAATCAGAGGCAGATAGAGACCAAAAAGGGTTGTTAGAAGAACTGCTCCGGAAAATAATATGCTTTCCAGGATTTTCTGGCTGTTTTCCTGTGGCAATGATCTTCACCTCTTGGAGGAAAACCCTCCTGTTTTTCCCGGTACATTATCTTTACCTGTTCCCGTCCTTATTAAAAAAGGGCTCTTCCCAGAGCCCTTTTTATTACTCTAAAGTATAGGGTAATAAAGCAATGTTCCGGGCCCTCTTAATAGCCCTGGTCAGCTCCCGCTGATGCTTGGCGCAATTCCCGGTAATTCGCCGGGGCAGAACTTTCCCCCGTTCGGTAATAAACCGCCGCAGTTTTCCTACTTCCTTGTAATCAATATTATCTATTTTGTCAACGCAAAAAACGCAGGCTTTGCGTTTTCCTCTTTTGCCACCACGTGCCATAATATTCCTCCTTTCCCTGCTCTAAAACGGAACATCGTCCGGATTAAAACCGGAACTCTTTTCCGGGGCTTCGGTACCTGAACTCTGTGTTCCTCCACTACCCCGGGGTTTTTCCAAAAACTGAACATTATCGGCTACAACTTCATGCACCGTCCGGCGCTGTCCCTGATTCTCACCGCTCTGCACCTCGTAGCTGCGCACCTGCAGCCATCCATCAACTGCTGCCTTCTGACCCTTGACCAGGTAATCAGCGCATAGCTCGGCCAGTTTCCGCCAGGCCACGATATCAATAAAGTCGGTTTCTCTTTCCCCCTGTTGATTGGTAAAACGGCGGTCTACGGCCAGGCTGAAATTGGTGACAGGCGTTCCGTTGGAAGTATAGCGCATCTGGGGGTCATCGGTCAATCGACCTAAAAGAATTACCCGATTAATCACTCCTCGCACCCCCTGTTAATTTTTTTCTTCCTGTTCCTGTTGTTCTGGCTGTTCTTGTTCCTCTGGCTGTTCTTCCTGTTCCTCAGCTTCGTCGGGTTGAATTTCTTCCGGTTCCAGCTTAACAACCAGAAAGCGGAGCACATCGTCAAAAAGCCGTAGATTTCTCTCCAGCTCATCTTTAACGGCGGGCTCCCCTTTAAATTGATACAGAACATAGTAACCCATCCGCTTTTTCTGAATTTCATAGGCCATTTTCCTGATGCCAAAATTATCTTCTTTGAAGATTTCGCCGCCTCTGGAGACGATTATTTTCTTAATCCTCTCCAGCAGGGCATTAATTTCTTCTTCAGTGCGGTCGGGGTCAACAATGAACATGGTTTCATAATAACGCATCCTGCTTCACCTCCTCCATGTGGACATAAGGCCCTGTATAGGGCATGGACTGCCAATCATTATACCACCAGAAATAACGGATGGCAAGGAAAACTAGCGGAAGTGAATATAAACAACATCATCCGGTTGAATAATATATTCCCGCCCTTCAGCCCGAATCCGACCGGCCTCCCGGGCCTTATTCCAGGATCCGGCGTCGATCAATTCCGGAGCGGGGATTACCTCGCCTTTAATAAAGCCGGCAGCAATATCCTGATGAACCCGGGCCGCCCCCTCCAGCAGGGTGGATCCGGTCCGAATATTGCGGGCCCGAACTTCATTTATGTTTCCAGTATAATATTTAATTAAGTCCAGCAGGCAATAAGCCTGTTCTACGAGTTGATCCAGGGCGGATTCAATTTCCAGTTCCCTCCGCATTTCCCGGGCTTCTTCGGGTTCCAGCTGGCCCAGTTCTTCTTCCATTTTAGCATCAAGGGGGATCACTTTCAACCCATTTTTTTCCATTTCCTGGAGCAGGTCCTGGTTTTCCCCTTCCCGGGGCCCGTTGAGGATATATAAAACCGGTTTTTCGGTGAGCAGATGCAGCTCATCGTAAAGCCTCTGTTCCGCCTGATAGCGCCGCATCAAACGCAGGGGCTGTCCTCCCTGCAGGAATTGTTCGGCTTTTTCCAGGGCGGCCCACTCCTCCCGGTATTGTTGCTGGGCGGTTTTTAGCATGGGCTCGGTTTTCTCCTTGCGCCGGTTAATTGATTCCAGGTCAGCCTGTATTAACTCCTGTTCCACAATTTTCATATCAACCCGGGGATTTCCATCAGGGTTAACCCGGGCCACATCTTCTGCGGAAAAGGCCCGCAGCACGTGTACCAGGGCTTCTACCCTCCGGATTCGATCCAGAAACCTGTTACCCAGGCCTTCTCCCCGGTGAGCACCCTCCACCAGCCCTGCTATATCAACGAATTCAACTCCAACTGGTGTTTTTTTGCCCGCTCCAAAAATCTGCACCAGGTCCTCCAGGTAGGGATCGGGCAGGGCTACCCGGCCCAGGTTGGGATCTACCGTCGAAAAAGGGTAGCTCTGGGCCAGGGCGTTACACCGGGTCAGAGCATTAAAAAGAGTTGATTTTCCCGCATTAGGCAAACCCACGATTCCAATCTGCAAGGGATCACTCCTTCGGATTGATTTCCCTGATCTTTTTTTCTATCCGGGAGCGGGGAACGGTAACCACCCGCCCACACCCACAACATTCCAGTTTCAAATCACTCCCCAGGCGTAATATCTTCCATTCGGTGCTGCCGCAGGGGTGTTTCTTTTTCAGGCGGATACGATCATTAACCTGAATTTTCTTCCTCTCCACTCTGGGCTACCTCCTCCAAATTACTGGGTCCCGGGGTATGTATCACCCGCTGAGGGAAGGGAATTTCAATTCCAGCCCGATCCAGGGCCTGTTTGACCCGGAGGCGGAGCAGCCGTTCCACCGACCAGTTCTGCAGGGGTTTAGCCCGTCCAACAATCATTATATCCACGCTGGAATCATTCAATTCCAGGACTCCCAGGACCTGGGGCGTTTCCGCCACCCCTTCATGTTCCTCACCCACCTGATCGCAGGCTTCCTGCATTACTTTCATTGCTTTTTCCAGATCTTCATGGTAGGCAATTCCGACTATAATCCGGACCCGCATGTTTTCCCGGGCAAAATTGGTTACCTCTTCAATTTTTCCATTGGGGACAATAAATAATTCTCCGGCAAAACCCCGGACCTTGGTAACTCTCAAGCCCAGCTCCTCCACGAAACCGTGAGCTCCTCCCGTTTCAATATAATCTCCCACGGTAAACTGATCTTCAAACAGGATAAAAAAGCCGGAAATAATGTCCCGGACCAGGTTTTGAGCCCCAAAACCTATAGCCAGACCGATAATACCGGCCCCGGCCAGGAGTGAAGCAATGGGAATTCCCAGCAGGGACAGGATCATGGTTCCCAGGAAAAAATAAACCATATAGCGGAGAATATTCTTTAGAAGCTTGTTCAAAGTTGTTATATGGGCCTCGCTCATGGCCTGAACCTTATCCTTTTTGACCCGGAAAACCCGGTCAATAAAAAGAGCTCCCAGGCGCAGGATAATTTTTCCCAGAATCAGCGTGGCCACAATCTGGACCAGGATCAGGCCAACCCGGGTCAGCTGATCCGCATTAACAAATTCTGCCAGTCCCTGGGAAGCATCCGCAAAAAACCCCCAGAATTCAGCCATCCAATCCCTCCTCGTTTACTGTAAAAGGAAAATCAACAAAATCCCCATTATGATCAACCCCAGGAAAAGCAGGCACCCGGGATTCAAAAAAATTGACTTCTCAGAATGATCCACGCTGATGGTCCCCGCTTTGCGAGCCTTTTTCAGGGAAGACACCATTTTCCCGTACTCACCCTTCTTTTTATAAATCGCAGCCAGGTTGTTGTGGGCTGGCCCGTATTCCGGGTCATAGGTCAGGGCTTCATTGTACATGGATTCCGCCTGATGGTGTTCTTCTTTTTCCAGGTATATATTGGCCAGGTTGGTCAGGGCCGGAGCATTGCGCCGGTCAGCATTCAGAGATTCCTCAAAATATTCCCTGGCCCGGTCCTTTTCTTTACGCAGGGCATGGATAACCCCCATCTTATTGAGGGCCCCGGCATGATCTGGTTCTTCCTGCAGAACCTCCCTGAGCAGTTCTTCTCCCTTTTCCAGGCGGCCCACATCTATGGCCGCACTGGCCTCTTCAAATAGATCCTGAATTGCATCTTCATTCTTCGAATTCATCAAACTCTTCCCCCTCCTCCTCCTCCAGGTCTTCCAGTTTTTCCAGGATCAACTTCATATCTTCTGCACTGAGAAGGGTATCAAGTTCCTCCCGGTCCCGGATAGATATTTTCAATAACCATCCATCTCCATAAGGATCATCCAGAATCCGGGCTGAGTTTTCAATGGTCTCATAATTTACCTCCTCCACAGTCCCGCTGAGAGGAGCAAAAAATTCTTTGAATGATCGCTTGCCCTCGATACTGCCCATTTCAATTGTCTGTTCAATCTCTTCACCCGGTTCCGGAAGTTCAACTTCCATCAGAGGTCCCAGTCTCTCGGCAAAGGGGAGGGCAATTCCTATAAAAGCAAAATCGTTTTCCAGGCGAACCCATTCTCCTTCTTCTGAATACAAAAGATCCTGTGGTAGCATGACTTGATCCCTCCTCTTTCTTTTCTATTCCATTCCCCCCCTACAACTCCTGCCCTTTAATTAAAAAAAAAGGGGGTTTTGAGAATTTTCCCCCTCCTCTCCTATTCTCCTTTTTCTTCTGAGAAAATATTTAATAAATTAGCGAGACCCGGTAACAAAATTCAGGGCCCCCGGTAAAATTTCGAGCTCAACGGGAGTACTGGTAATTATTTCGCCATCGGCCTGAACCACCACGGGCGCATCGGTTTCTATTTTTACCTTCCGCCCCCGCAAAATCTGCACCTCTTTTTTGTTGATATGCTTCCCCGAGTAAACCCCGGGCAAAAGATAAAAGAGCTTCCCGATCCAGAGGGTATCAATTATACAGATCTCCAACAGGCCATTATCCTGTTCGGCCTGGGGCAGAACTTTCAGGCCTCCCCCGTAATACTGCCCATTGCCTACGGCTACAAGCAGGGTCCTTTTTTCAATTATTTTGCCGTCAATGTCAATTTCCATCAGCGGGGCTCGATAGGTATAGAGGGCTTTTAAAATTCCCAGGAGATAGGCCGGCGTGCCACCCATTCCCTTGAGAATATTATCCGCAGAAAGGGCCACCTCCCCATCAAATCCAATACCAACAACATTGCAAAAAACCCGTCCATTCAGGGCCCCAGCATCAATTTTTCTCAGGCGGGGATTTTTTACCATCTGCAGAATCCCCTCGAAATCCCGGGGAACCCCAAGGCATCTCCCCAGATCATTGCCGGTCCCAAAGGGAATAAGGCCCAGTGGGATCTTAAACCCCCGCAGACCGTTAGCTACCTCCAGGAGGGTTCCATCCCCCCCTACTGCATAAACCATTTCACTTCCGGGCCCAATACGACGGGCAATTTCTTCGGCTTCCTGGGGACGAGAGGTATAGTATTCACCGTAACGCAATCCCTCTTTTTTGAGTAAGGCCGAAAAGCGCTTCCATCGGTGTAGGGCTTTTCCCCGGCAGGCTTCAGGATTAACTATGAAAGAGATTGCCAAGAACATTCCTCCTCTGCAGACTTTATTGGGCTGCTGATAGGTTAATTTTCTTCTCCTGGTCTGGGGGTTTACTCTGCTCCCCTGAATTCGGACTGGTGTCAGCAGGCCCGCCCTTTGATCTCCCCGGTCCTTCCCGAATCCCTAAAAAGAAAGCCCCGGGTTTCCTTCAGTTGCTGCCCAGGGCCGAGACTTCCCATTCTTCCCAGGGTTCTTCATTGCGGATGATATGCACGGTCCGGGCCAGGTTGACCAGGGGACTGGACCGGTTGGGAATTATTTCCAGCAAATCCCCCACCTTTATATCACTTTCTGGGGGCAGGGACAGAACTCCATGTTCCTCGGACAGGCTGCTGACCACGGCTTCGGGGTGCCCTTTGACCTTCCCATATCCCTCAAATATAGAGGTTCCATGAACCCCCCGGTCCATACCCAGGGTTTTGCTGCCGGCATCAACCACGCAGCGATCCCGGGCTGGACGGGAAACAACCCGGGTCAAAGCGGTGAGAGAACAGTCCTCCTCCATGGCCACCCCCAGGGACACCTGGGTCAGATCATTAAAAACATAATTCCCCGGCCGGATCTCAGTTATTCCCTTAATCATACCCGCGGTTTTAGCCGTTGGGGTTGAGCCCACACTGACCCGGGAACAGGGCAGTCCTTCTTTTTCCAGGCGCCGGGCCAGCCTCACCATTATTTCCCCTTCCTGGCGCCCGATTTCCTGTACTTTTTCAGGATCGCTGGCCAGGTAAGAGTGGCCGCCATGGGTCATAATACCCAGGAACTCCAGTTCGTCTTTTTCCTGGATGGCCCGGGCCAGGGCCAGGGCTTCTCCGTTGGGTTTCACCCCACACCGTTTCAGCCCGGTATCAATTTCCAGGACCACACCTACTGTGGTTTCAGCCCAGGCGGCGCCTGAGGCCAGGGCATCTATCCCCTCCTGGCTGTCCGCCGCTACAGAAATATCTGCTCTTTCCGCCAGCCGCAGCATTCGCATTATTTTTGTCGGAGTAACCAGGGGATAGGCCACAAAAATATCCTTAATGCCTCCAGCAATCATGGCCTCAGCTTCATCCAGCTTGGCCACTGCTATTCCCACCGCCCCCTGATTGACTTGAATGCGAGCCAGCCGGGGTATTTTATGGCTCTTAATGTGGGGACGCAGGTTAACCCCCAGTTCTCGAGCAAAGGAGGCCATATCATTCAAATTGCGAACCAGTATGGCCTCTCGAACCAGGACCGCGGGGGTGTCAATTGTTTCCAGCTTATTCTCTGTCACCGGTTGCACCCCCATTAAGTTGATGGACCAGGTCCCCCTGTACATCATTATCAGCCAGGGCCAGAACCCGATCCCCATCCCGCAGAACTGTATTCCCCCTGGGAACCAGGGCAGTATCTCCCCGCAGGATGGTTACCAGGATAGCCTCCATGGGCAGCTCAATATCCTTGATTTTCTTTCCGGCAACCGGGGCGCCGTTGGTTACCCGGATTTCTACCATCCTCAGATCCCCGACTTTCTGGTCCAGGAGAGAAGTTATTTCCTCCAGGGAAATTTCCCGGGTGACCAGTGCTTCCAGGATCGAAGAACTGCTTACCGCCACGTTAACCCCCAGCCACTCAAAGAGTTTTTCATTTCCCGGGGTATTAACCGCGGTGAAAGTTCGGGGAACATGGAACTGTCGTTCCGCAACCTGGCAGATGGCCAGATTATCATGATCATCATTGGTTACCGCCAGCAAAACATCAGCCTTTTCCACTCCAGCTTTTTTAAGAACTTCGGGTTCCGAACCATCTCCATTCAAGACCCTGATCAAGGGATCATTTGCCATCCGGGTACACTTGGCCTGATCCTGTTCAATTAAAATAACGTTGATTTCTTTCTCGCTTAGATTCTTAGCCAGATAGCGGCCCATTTTCCCGCCTCCGACAATAAGGACTTGCATTGATTGACCTCCTAACCATTACAACTGTTTTTCTTTTCCCAGCAGAGCATAGATCTTTTCCAGTTCCTGCAGGGAGCGATACTCTAAGTTCACAGTTCCCTTTTCCGGGCCCCGGGGCCGGATGGCCACCTTAAGGCCCAGGGATTCCTTGATGTCCTCTTCCAGCTTTACAATCTGTTCATTCCTGAAGGAAGGAGCCTTCATTGACCGCCGGGGCTTTTTATCCTGCCACCGGGCCACCAGTTTTTCGGTCTGGCGAACATTATATCCTTCCCGAACTACGATCCGGGTAACCTCTCTTTGCGATTCAGCCGAGGGCAGAGAAAGCAAGGCGCGAGCGTGCCCCATGCTGATTGTTTCACGTGAAACATTTTCCTGAACCTCGGGATCCAGTTTCAAAAGTCGCAGGGAATTGGTGATGGAAGTTCTGCTTTTGCCCAGGGTCCGGGCCACCTCCTCCTGGGTCATATTGAATTCTGCAATTAAATGCTCCAGGGCCCGGGCTTCTTCCATGGGATTCAGGTCCTCCCGCTGTAGATTTTCTATCAGCGCTACTTCCATCATTTCTCGGTCCGCAAAATCACGAATAATAACCGGAACGGTTTTTAGGCCGACCTTCTCTGCTGCTCGCCAGCGCCGTTCTCCGGCAACTATCTGGAACTTCTTTTTATCCTTTTTCCGAACAAGCAGGGGCTGGATAATGCCGTGCTGCTCCACCGATTCCACCAGTTCAGCCAGGGATTCCTCGGAGTAGTTTTCCCGGGGCTGATAGGGATTGGCCTCAATCTGTTCCAGGGGAACTTGACTGGTTTCCCCTCCGGTCTGTCCGGAAGGAATAAGGGCCTCCAGTCCTTTACCAAGGCGTTTTTTGCTCATCTTTTTCTCCTCCTTCCAGCTGGGCCATTATTTCCAGGGCCAGCTCCTGATAGGAGCGGGCCCCCCGGGACCTGGGATCATATAACATTATGGGCAGGCCAAAGGAAGGAGCTTCACTGAGGCGAACGTTGCGGGGAATCACGGTCCGATAAACTCTATCGCCAAAAAACTTTTGCACCTCGTCAATTACCTGCTGAGAAAGGTTGTTCCGGGAATCAAACATGGTCATAATAACTCCGGCAATCTCCAGGTCTCGGTTGAGGTGATTCTGAACCAGTTTAATGGTTTCAATAAGCTGCCCCAGGCCCTCCAGGGCATAATACTCGCACTGAATGGGCACCAGCAGTTTTTCCGCGGCAGCCAGGGCATTAAGGGTTAAAAGCCCAAGGGAGGGTGGACAGTCAATCAGGGTGTAGTCATAATTATCCCTGACACTTTCCAGGGCTCGGGCCAGTTTTACCTCCCGGGAAAAGGAGGAAACAAGCTCGATTTCAGCCCCGGCCAGTCCGATGGTTGCCGGAACCAGTTCCAGATTATCAACTATGGTCGGAACAATTATGTCAGCAATGGGTTGATTTTCTACCAGGAGATCATAAATGCACTTTTCCACATCTTCTTTCTCCACGCCCACTCCGGTGGTGGCATTGCCCTGGGGATCAATATCTACAATCAGGACTCTCTTCCCAAGTTCTGCCAGGCAGGCCCCCAGATTCACCGCAGTTGTGCTCTTGCCCACGCCCCCTTTTTGATTAACAACAGCAATTACTGTGCCCATTCTTTCACCCCTCTGTTTCTTTTCTCTTGGCCATTGTGATGTGAAAAGAGATTGAATCCTCAGCTTCTCTCTCTTCAAACTCAATATCCAGGCCCCAGTTCTGCATTTCTTTAACCGTTTGCCTGATAGTATTAACATAAAGCCGGGTATCATCGGAGATTTTTACCACCAGGTTATTTTTTCTTTTCTTGCCTGCAGCAAGGGTCCTGTCTACAAGTTTTTCGGTTTGCCCCACCGAATATTTATGCCGAATCACTTCCTGCAGAACCTGCTCCTGCAGTTCATGGGATTTTAACTGTAAAAGGGGACGGGCATGTCGTTCAGTAAGACCCGCTTCAATAATTTTTTCCCGGAGAGAAGCGGGCAGCTTTAAAAGTCGCAATCGGTTGGCAATAGCTGACTGGCTGCGGCCAATTTTCTCTGCCAGTTCCTCCTGGGTCATATTAAAATTATTCAGCATTAGCTGATAACCGCTGGCTTCTTCAAAAAAGTGGAGATCCTCCCGCTGCAGGTTTTCCACCAGGGCCAGCTGGGCCATTTCCTGCTCGGAAACATTTTTTATCAGGCAGGGGGCTTCTTCCTGTTCCAGTTTTTGCAGGGCCCGCAGGCGCCTTTCGCCGGCAATAAGCTGATAGCCTTTTTGAAAAGGGCGCAATAAAAGTGGCTGCAGCAGACCATTTTGTTCAATGGAGGCAGCCAGTTCATTAATTTCCTCTTCGCCAAAAGTCCGCCGAGGTTGATAGGGATTGGGTTCAATTTGATCCACGGCAATCATTTGTATTTCTTCATTTTTTTCCTGATTGGATCCAAAAATCCTGGTCAGGGGGTTTCTCACGTTAAGCCCTCCCGTGGGGTCAGGTTCTCCTGCCTATTTATTCTGTACTGTCCCTCATTTTCCCTTCTAATCCATTTAAGCCCCTGAAAACCACATTCCAGGGGACTAGAGGGGCCTTTTTTTTATGGCTGCCGGGCTGCGGGGGAAGCGTTCCGGTGTTGATTCTCTTTTTATAACTTCCAGGAGAAAATATTCCCGGCCCTCGGCCTGATAGGAGACAGGAGTTTGCTGCTCGCCACCCAAAAGCTCCAGGGCTTTTTCACTTCGGGACAGCTCTTCCTCCAGGCCGGGTCCCTTCCAGGCCAGGAGGCTGCCCCCTGTTTTTAACAGGGGAAAAGCCAGTTCCAGTAAAGAAGGGAGGGGAGCCAGCCCCCGGGCCATAACTAAGAACATTTGTTCTCTCCATTGCGGATCATGACCCAGGGCTTCAGCCCGTTTCGAAATAATATGAATATCCTCCAGCTCCAGTGCGGAGGTTATTTTCTCCAGGAAGTAGGCTTTTTTAGCCCGGCTTTCCACCAGGAAACCGGGCCTCTTTTCCCAGCACAGGGCCAGGGGAATACCCGGAAGGCCCCCACCACTACCCAGGTCCATCCAGGGGCCACCCCACCGGGCAAGCAGGGGGAGGGGGGCCAGGGAATCCAGGAGGTGCCGTTCCAAAAGTCGCGGCTCATCACCGGGGGCCACCAGATTAAGTTTTTTGCTCTTTTCCTGCAAAGCCCGGCCATATTCCAGCAGGCCCTCCAGGCACCCCCGGCCGGGTTTTACCCCCATTTTTTTTAATTCACTAATAAGTTTTTCCCGATCAAACACCGCGATTCTTCCTTTCCAGGAAAATAAGGAGGGAGGTGATATCCGAGGGAGAAACACCGTCAACTCGACTGGCCTGGCCCACCGAGATAGGTTTTACGGCCTGAAGTTTCTCCCGGGCTTCAGCCCGAAGATTGGGCACCTGGGAATAATCCAGGTCCGGGGATAAAAACTTTCTTTCCAGTTTTTTGAAGTGTTCAATTTCCCTATGCTGCCGCTCAATATAGCCTTCATATTTGATCATAATTTCCAGTTGCTCCTGAATTCCCCGGGAAACAGGAGGGAGGTCCTCCTGGAGATCTTTAAGATCATCCCAGCCTAGCTCGGGACGCCGGAAAATTTCCTTGAGGGTAACCGGCTTATTCAATCCACCGCTGCCCTTTTCCCTGAGGATGGCATTAACTTCGGCGGTAGGGCGTACCGGCTGTTTTTGCAAAAATTCCATGGTTTCCTGCAGGGCCTCCATTTTCCGGGAAAAAAGTTCCCACTGCCGCTTCCCTACCAGGCCAATTTCTCGGCCGGAGGGGGTCAGGCGCTGATCGGCATTATCCTGGCGCAGAAGAAGCCGGTATTCGGCCCGAGAGGTGAGCATGCGGTAGGGTTCGTTGGTGCCCCGGGTAATCAGATCATCAATCAACACCCCAATATAGGCCTGGGACCGGTCCAGGATAAGGGGAGCCCGGCCCCGCAGAGCCTGGACCGCATTTATCCCTGCCAGCAGACCCTGTCCCGCGGCCTCTTCATAGCCGGAGGTTCCATTTACCTGGCCGGCTGTAAAAAGACCCTCAATATGGCGGGCTTCCAGGCTGGGATTAAGCTGCCGGGTATCAATGACATCGTACTCAATGGCATAACCGGGCCTCACCATGGCTGTCTTTTGCATCCCGGCAATGGTCCGTAAAAAAGAAAACTGCACATCTTCCGGAAGGGAGGTAGGAAGGCCGGAAAGGTACATTTCTTCAGTCCCGAGCCCCTCGGGCTCAATAAAAACCTGATGATGATCCTTGGCCGGAAAACTGACCACCTTGTCTTCAATTGAGGGGCAGTAACGGGGGCCGGTTCCTTCAATTGTCCCGGAAAAGAGGGGCGCCCGGTCAATATTTTTATTGATCAGGGCATGGGTTTGGGGATTGGTGTGGGTCAGATGGCAGGATACCTGTCCCGTCAGCCCGGCCTGACCCTCCCGGAGAAAAGAAAAGTAAAGGGACCCGGCATGCCCCGGCTGCTCTTCAGTTTCCCGATAATCAATTGTGCTGCCCAGAACCCGGGGCGGGGTTCCGGTTTTAAAGCGCTGCAGCTTAAAACCCAGCTCTTCCAGGGAACGGGACAATTCCAGGGCCGGAAGCTGTTGATTGGGGCCCGCAGAAAAAGTGGTTTCACCAATAATTATTCGACCCCGCAGAAATGTTCCCGCGGTCAGGACAATTTTCTGCCCCCAATAACGGATCCCGGTGGCGGTTTCCACCCCGGAAACCCGGCCCTCTTCCACCAGGATCTTTTCTACCAGGCCCTGTTTTAGTTCCAGCTGGGGCTCTTCTTCCAGGATCTTTTTCATCCGTAGGTGATACTCTTTTTTATCCGCCTGGGCCCGCAGGGCCTGGACCGCAGGCCCCTTGCGGGTATTGAGCATCCGCACCTGGATCATGGTTTCATCAATATTGCGGCCCATTTCGCCCCCCAGGGCATCGATTTCCCGGACAATA